>Ga0210050_1000252_pt1 | contig 74495 bp, 41 predicted proteins | sample CryGey132114_all_FD_185463 | JGI IMG/M metagenome (GOLD analysis project Ga0210050, IMG submission 185463) | Groundwater microbial communities from aquifer - Crystal Geyser CG22_combo_CG10-13_8/21/14_all (SPAdes) (version 2) | ecosystem: Environmental > Aquatic > Deep subsurface > Groundwater ... | reverse complement strand
GAATTTTATTTTAGTCGGTCCTAACGGACGCACTCAATAGTAGACTGGTCACAAGGCCTTTTGAAAACTGATGTTTAAAACCAAGTCCCCTCCGGGGACTCAGAAAGCAGCAACAGTAAAATAATTATTGACGCAATTATTCATAGTAGGATGACATGAAAATAACTGTATCAAGTGGGATACGCCCCAATGGAAGATTATCTGACGGTTTCTTGTAAATGATCAAAAGCTCGGCGTAAATCATCGAGTGATTTGGCATGCGCATAATCACCGCCTGTTGACTCGGCTAATTTCTTTAAAGCATGCCTATCAACAGCTACATCGCTGTACGGAATTTCTTTTTTAGTGATCGGGTCAAAGAAAGGAACGCCATCGCTTAAATCATGCCCCAGGGCAATCACATGAACCGTCATCCCATCTAACTTTAACAATTCACTTGCCAAAGCAGCATCAACGTAACTCCAATCATCCTGCACATCAGTGATCACCACAATGTCAGCGCGGGTGGAAAATGACTTTAATTCCTCTGCACTGTCAAGTAAAAGCGAATAAAGCATTGAACGCGATTCTTTTACAGACGGATCAATTGATGCCAGCGATGTGTCAATGAGGGTCACATCATGATCTTGGGCAAGCGGTAACATTGTTTGCTTATTCACATCAAAGGTTTCTAAACCGACATACGATCCCGCTTGAGAGTGAATGAAATCCTTCAAAACTTTCTTGGCAGCCTCCAACCGAGATTGCCGTTCATAATCTTGAATCGCCATTGATTTGCTAATATCCAATAAAATCAAAAGCGTCTGTTTGTCCTGCAGAGGCCGTTCCGGCGTGAAAGAGTCGATAAGTTTTAACTGATCAATCTGTACCTTTTGTTGATCAATTTTCAGCTTTCGGTATCTTTGCTCTTTGGTATTAAAGTAATCAATTGAAGTTGCTGGAATCGTTAACGACCCGACATGAGTAGGTTTGAGAGTTAAATCAAATGTTTTGCTGATATCAATGGCACCATTCTTTCTTTTGTACTGCACCTCTTCCGAAACTTTGATTAATTGAAAATCACTTCCGACAACGACAGGGGGTAAATGCATATCCTGTATATTCCCTCTCCCGGATAAGACAAGTTTTTCATGAACCACACCTTCTTCCGTTAACTGATCTGTATGAACGGAGCTGCTAATATTTAAAACACCGGACCATCCGGAAAAAGAGGATGGTTTCCTCCAGCGCGGAAAATCTTTGACCACAATCTCGATTGGCCTGGGCTTGAGAATTAACCGATAAGTACGCGGTAAAATTTGTTGTTGAAGTTCAATCACAACCGCAGGCGGTTGGATCAGATGCTTGCCGGCATGTGCCGGAATGACGGTAATACTTTCCTTGTTAAAGCGAAGAAATTGGCTGCTCTCCCAAGTCGCCAGTTCAAGATCGTTTGCTTGTGGCGGTAACTCGTGACGCTCAAGCCAAGCACCCGAAAAATCACCTAGTTCACTGATCCCTAAATATTCCGATTCCTGCCGAGTCAAAAAAACATAGTTCAGAACAACTTGGTCTCCTAAATAAATCTCATGTGCGCTGGTTTCAACCTGAATTTGATTATTGGCTGCCGCTTGATCTAGAAATTCATTACAACCGCTGCATAACAAACAAACCCCGGCTAAGAGCAAACCAAACAGACTTCCGGCAGATAAAAAATGTCTTAACAGTTGCTTCATGGCTTCAACCGTAACGAATTGATTTTGGGTATCGGGTAATTACATCTGTCATAAATAAACGAGTATTGTAACTTGGCGGCTTAGGAAGTGCAATCATTGAAAAGGACTGAAAAGTAAAACTTTCCAGGAAAGATCATCCGCGGGTTCTTTGGTGACGCCTAATGTTTTCATTTCTTCAAAATCAGGTTCGCGAAAAGTGCTGAAAATACGGTCCCAAATCATAAAAATGGTTGAAAAGTTCGCATCCCGCGTCCGAAGCGATACGGTGTGATGGCTGGCATGCACACGCGGCGTCATGTGAATCCATCTTAAACCTTGTTCAATCTGATTTGGGAAATCAATATTGGTGTGATGAAAAAGTGCATAGGCCGTAATGGCCGTTTCAAAACAAAGAAAAGCCGCGAGAGAGGGTCCCCACCATAAAACCCAAATGGCTTTGACAAAATAAGATAAAAACAATTCGCCGAAATGAAAGCGAAGTGCGGTTGAGGTGTCCACGTGAGTATCAAAATGGTGCACTCTGTGAAATCGCCATAAAAAAGGAATTCGATGATTCCAACGGTGCCACCAGTAATTCAAACCGTCAAACACAATGATGGTGAGCAGGATCTCGCTGATGCCGTTTAGGTGAAGCCGCTGCACCATTCCCCACTGTTTGGCTTGAACGTACTCGATCCAAAAAACAATAAGCCCGATCATGCATAACCGGGTTAAGACTGTATTGAAAAAACTCAAACTGAGGTGAAAGCCCCAACGACGCCAGCGTTTCTCATGCCAAGGACGTGCGGGCCAAAATTGTTCGCAGAAAAAAAGAATCACTAACAGCACTGCCAGAAAAAGTGTTCTCGGTATTTGCCACTGGTTCATCATTAGAATTTACCGAACAAGTGCATGTTTTCCAAACTCCGTTTGAATCCAATACATCACCATGTCAACAACCAATTCAATCTCATGCGGTTTCAGTATCTGCCGTTTAGGAATTCGATACCATTTTTGGAGACAGCCGCGGCAGCAAGTCGCTGTGGCATGCTGGGCTTTAAATACCGGATGACCGCGAAAAGGCGTTTGTTTGCCATCTTGCACAGGAGATGCCGGCGCCAATCTTTTGGTAATGAAATCGAATGCATGCGATCGAATGACCTTGAGATTTTTGGATTGAATATAAGCAATGTCATCATGATTCAGATGGAAACGTGCGCGGAACCTGGATTGACTTAAAGCTTTTCGAATAACACGAATGCGCTCGCCGGTCACGACTCGTAGGCTTCTTTGATCCACAAATCAAGTGTCACATTCGGATTATCAATGACATCTTTTGTCATCACGAAACGGTTGCGCGGCATTTTCTGATGAATGAGTTTTAAGCCATAAACGTAATTCGAAAGAAGCTGCTGTAAAAAGACATCTGTTTCCAGATGTTCATGAATCACCTTTTCATGAATCGCTTTGGCCGCTGATTCGTCAAAAGCAATTTGGATACCGTATTTTTCTGAGAAATTCTCTTCAAATCGATGAATTTCTTTTGTCACTTCAATGGCACGCTCTTTTAATTCTTCTTTGAGTAATTCTCTGAGTGCCGTACCCGGTGTGGTCACCATTTCAGGCGTCAGGGTAAATTCTTTCACGTGACTCGAAGGGAGGTCGAACTTTAAATCACGGAACGTTTTCTCGAGTACGGAGAACAATCCGCGGGCACCTGTTTTCTCCTGCGCAGCCAGTTTTGCAATTTCCCACAATGCCTTCTCGCGCACCTGCATTTGAATACCATAAGCACGAAAAGCGTCAATGTATTGGTTGAGAATGGATTCTTCGGAAGTCGTGAGAATCTTATACAAATCCTCTTGGGTTAAAGGATTACAAATAGCGCGTATCGGCAGACGGCCAATAAATTCGGGTTCAAAACCAAATTCCACAAAGTCTTCCGTTTGAACATGGTAAAACAATTCGGATTTTTCGGGCGTTTGCAAACGATTGGCCTGAAAACCAATTTGGCTTTCACGTACCCGTTTTTCGATGATGGGAAGCAAATTCCCAAAAGCACCGCTCACAATCATGAGGATGTGACGTGTGTTAATGACTGGTTTTAACACTTTGCCTTTCCGTTGCAAATCAAAAAGTCCCTGCATCTGCGATTGAATGTCTTGCGGATTCCGAAGCGACACTTCGGTTTCTTCCAACATTTTCAACAAACCACGCTGCACACCGGCACCTGTCACATCGCGGCCGACCATATTGGCGGGTGCGGCAATCTTATCTATTTCATCCAAATAAATAATACCGTATTGTGCAAGTTCAATATCACCGCCTGCTTTTTGGACCAATTCACGCACCAAATCATCGACATCACCGCCGACATAGCCGGTTTCGCTAAATTTAGTGGCATCGGCTTTGACAAAAGGAACGCCCACCAAATCCGCCAGATGGCGAATGAGATAAGTTTTGCCGACACCGGTAGGCCCTAACAGAATCACATTTTGTTTGACGTAGTTTGCCTTCCCTTTCTGTTTGGCATCTTCGCGGATCGCATTGTAATGGTCGCAGACAGCCGTAGAAAGAATGCGCTTGGCCTCTTCCTGCCGAATCACAAATCGGTCCAGATGTTTTTTAACATCTCTGGGCTTTAAGTGAAAATGAAGAACTTTATTTCGTTTTTCTTTTTTGGAATCCTCCGGCTCTTCAGCTTCCGGCTCCGGACGAGGCACTTGTACGGCAACACCCGATTCCATAATTTTCTTCATCATTTCCATGATATCTTTCTGTGCTTTGTCTTGATCGTCTTTATCGCTCATAAAATCCTCGTCCGCTCACCAATCATTATTCAAAAATAGCCGGCTGACCCGTGGCACTTAAGACCGACTGCCAAAGTTCACCGTCCGCATCCACCTGCCGCCTGCCCTGTGCCAGCAAAGCCATGGGCAAATGAACGAAGTGACCATGCCTCAAACCAACCACCATTTTGGTCCGCCCGGACATGGCAGCATGCACGGCATTTTGCGCCAAGCGGAGGCAGTAAACATTATCTAAAGGAGATGCTTCGATGCTTCTAATAATGTAACTGGGATCAATGTACTTGATGTTGACTTCCATATTTTGGTTTTTAAAATACGCGTTGATTCTGTTTCGCAAAAAAATGCCGGCATCTTTAAACCGGATATTGCCGGAAGCATCTTTTCCCAGGTCTTCGCCGGCAATCACATCCTGCATCGAACCTTCCGCCACCACAATCACTGCATGCTTTTTCGCTTCTAAACGTTTCTTTAAGACTTCCAGGAACCCTTTTTTCCCCTCTAATTCGACGGGTACTTCAGGAATAATCACAAAATTCACATCATTCATCGCCAGTGCTGCAAAACAAGCAATGAAACCGGAAGATCGTCCCATTAATTTGACAAGCCCCACGCCATTTTTGACACCCTTGGCTTCCGCGTGCGCACTAATAATTGACTTGGTTGCCTCAGAAAAAGCAGTTTCAAACCCAAAACTCCGGTCAATATGTAAAATGTCATTATCCACGGTCTTAGGGATTCCGATCACACTGAGTTCATATTTGACCTTCTCGGCATGCTCAGCGATATCTAAGGCGCCGCGCAGTGTGCCGTCGCCGCCGATCACAAACAGCATGTTCACGCCAAGCTTCTTTAAATAATTCACCATGCTGGATGAATCTTGCTGACCGCGTGATGAAGATAAGATAGAACCGCCCATGCGATGAATGTGAGCAACGGTATCAGGCGTTAATGTTTTGACTTCATGTCCATATGTTTCGATCAAACCTTCATAACCGTAACGAAAACCGTAGATTTCCATCGTGCCATATCGATAATAAAGCTGCATCACGATTTCGCGGATCACATCGTTAATACCGGGACACAAACCGCCGCAAGTGACAATGCCTGCTTTGGTTTTTTGAGGATCAAAATAAATTTTTTCGCGCGGGCCTGCCCGCTCGACCGAAAGGATTTCCCCGCCTTTCTGAAATACTTCTCGAAGTGTTTTAATGTTAGGATCAAAGGGCACCTGCTCTTGATCGCTCACAAAATGAACTGGCCAGCATTTCCGTGCGAGGAGTGCGCGGAGTGGTGTGTTAATTTGTGGGACGCCTAAGCGGCTAATGGTAAAATCAACGTTTGTCATAAAGCTGTATTGTATCAAATACAGTCAAATTACAAAAGGAGCGAACTTGTTTGGGGGCGCGCGTAAAATTTGAGGCAATCAATACCTCAGTCGTCATTGCGATCCGCCTTAGGCGGAGAAGCAATCTCCGAATAGAGATCGCCACGTCCCCGCCAAGCAGCGTGGCGGGTCCTCACGATGACAGCGAGGGCGATTACCTCAAATTTTGCGCGCACCCCTTGTTTCAGTTCAAGATAGAAAACGTCGATTTACAGGATGTATCCAATCTAACGTCTATGAGGCTATTTTGAAAGATACACACCCTCTTCTCAAGCCGGTCAGACTCTTTTGCCTGCTGCTCTTAATCTTGATTCCGTTTGCTGTCTTCTGGCAAGTCAGGCATTTTGCTTTCCTCAGCCATGACGACATGTTCCACATTTCAGAAAATCCCTATTTAAAAAATGGTTTTTCATGGCATCAATTCCAATGGATATGGACGGTCGATCTAACCTTTGATTCATTCTACGCCGACTATTGGCACCCCGTTACCCTGCTCTCTCACCTCCTGGACATGCAACTCTTCGGGGCGCAGGCAGGTGCGCACCATTTAATGAACCTAGCTTACCATTTGATGAACGTATTTTTACTATTTGGGTTATTCTACAGAATAACGGGGGCCTTTTGGCGCAGTTATTTAATGACTCTAATTTTTGCCATTCATCCGCTGCAAACCGAATCAATCGCTTGGGTATCGGCTCGGAAAGATCTTCTGAGTGCTTTCTTTGTTTTTTTGAGTCTTCACATTTACGTCAGTGAATTCAAACAAAATCAAAGCTTGAAGAAAATACTTTTGGTTTTTTGTTTCGCCCTGGCTTTAATGTCCAAACTAGCGGTGGCTATTTTACCGCTGGCAATTTTTGTGTTTGATTATTGGCCCCTCAAACGTTTGGACTTATCACGCTTCTTTCGTTCTTTACAACCGCTGATTCGAGAAAAATGGTTTTTATTTACTTTGTCACTCATGGCCGTTTTTGTCATTGTTTGGGGAGCATCCGATGCCGCTGGCGATGTTCTGAACTCCTTCGGAGGGGGTGTTCATCCTAATGACATACCGGGACCTTTATTCGACCCCAATGTCGGCACCTTTGCGTCTGTCAAAGCCCATCAATGGCTGGTCATTCCTTATGCTTACCTTAAACACCTGGTTTCTTTTTTTGATCCTTCCCCGCTCGCGTTTATTCATGGCCCTTATCAAGCACACTGGCTGATTTCATTGGTCATAGCACCTTGCGTTTTGATTACCTTGACCCTCATGATTTGGCAAACAGGCAAAACCAAACCATATCTCATCACTGGCTGGTTCTGGTTTTTCGTCATGTTATTCCCAGCAAGCACATTGGAATATGGAAATCGTTTTATGTATTTACCAATCATCGGATTGGCAATCTTGTTGGTTTGGGGCAGTTTTGAATTATTTGAGTTATTCAAAATCAGATTACCGTTTGTGATCACAGGAGCAATTTTATTAACAGCCGTTGGCGCTGCTCTGTCTTGGCAAGCAACAGCCAAATGGGTCGACAGCGAAGCCTTGCTGAATCATTCCATTCAAACTGTTCCAAACAATCATCGTGCACACTGGCTCATTACCACCACCTACATCAGTCAAGGTAATTTTGATAGAGCACTTACTCATCTGGCACAATCAGATCCCAATATCAAAACCGACAATGAACTTTACTATCGCATGGGTTTATTATTAGAAAGATACGGCAAATTCAACGAAGCAAAAACCTACTTTGAAAAAGTGCTCGCCATTAATTCGCTCGACGCAAACGCCAAAGAGCATTTGGCACATTGCCTATTGAAACTCGGTCAGCCTGAGGAAGCCGCTCAACATTACCAGGCTCTCTTAGACCGTGGGGTGAGAGGATATGAATTGGAAAGCAAACTAGGGGCAGCTCAGGTGGAACTTGGTCAATTGGACGCTGCCCACGCACACCTGCTCAAAGCGTTGGCAAGCGCACCTGATGACGCTCAGACACTCATGAGTCTGGGTGATCTCATGAAACGCGCGGGGCAATACAATCAAGCGGAAAATTATTATCGGCAATTGATCAAACAAAATCCGAGAACCGTGACGGCTCACCATCAATTGGGCATGCTTTTTATGGAACAAGCGCAATTTGAAGAAGCCGTCAAACATTTTAAGAACGTGTGGAAGTATGGCGGCAATTTAAGTACGGCATGCAACAACGCCGGAATTTGTTATTTTCAACTTGGTAAAATTGATGAAGCCGAAAAATCATTTCAGGAAGCCCTCAAATATGATGCGCGAAACGCCGAAGCGCATTCTAATTTAGGTGCTGTATACATGAATAAAAAATTACCCCAGAAAGCCATTGAGCACTTCAAACAAGCTTTAGAACTCCAGCCGGATTTACAAGCGGCTCAAGATAATTTAGCGCGCGCTGAATCTGCCAAATAAAAAAGGCGGCTCTCATGAGAACCGCCTTTTTACTACTGAGGTCAGTACCTGAAGCTTTCATTAAGATTAGTAAATAACTTCAATGAACTTCAGGTGCTGACCTCAAGAATTTAAAATATTAAGCAGCCGTACCGGCTTTTTTGCGCTTCTTCTTACTTGCTTCTTCCTCTTCATCCTTAGGCTTATCACAAATAGCTGTTTCGGTCGTGAGGATAAGACCGGCAATACTGGCCGCATTTTCAATGGCGTTGCGAACAACTTTGGTAGGATCGATCACATTTTGTTCGACTAAATCGCCAAACTCACCCGTCAGCGCATTGAAACCAAAACTACCCTTTTCTTCTAAGACTTTGCCAACAACAACAGAACCGTCATACCCGCCGTTAGATGCAATGCGGCGGATGGGTTCTTGAAGCGCTTTGTGAATAATCTCTACACCGGTGGCTTCATCACCTTCGAGTTTCAGGTTTTTCAAAGACGCAATCGCACGCAGGAGCGCCACACCGCCGCCGGGCACAATGCCTTCTGCCGCTGCCGCGCGCGTTGCATGAAGCGCATCTTCCACGCGGGCTTTCTTTTCTTTGAGCTCCACTTCGGTGGCAGCACCTACTTTAATCACCGCCACACCGCCGGAAAGTTTAGCCAGACGTTCTTGCAGCTTTTCTTTGTCATAAGTAGAATCGGATCTTTCAATTTGCTTCGAGATTAAAGCGCAGCGATCTTTGATCGCGCTTGATTTACCCTTCCCTTCAATGATGGTCGTATTATCTTTGTCAATCGTGATGCGCTTGGCTTGACCTAAGTCACTCACATCAACATTTTCTAATTTGGTTCCTAAATCTTCAGAAACAAACTTGCCGTTTGTTAAAATGGCAATGTCTTCCAGCATGGCTTTACGGCGATCACCAAATCCCGGCGCTTTCACTGCTGCTACTTGCAGCGTGCCGCGGATTTTGTTGACCACAAGCGTTGCGAGCGCTTCGCCTTCCACGTCTTCAGCAATAATCAGCAGCTGTTTTCCCAATCCGGCTACTTTTTCAAGCAAAGGAATCATTTCACGAATAGAGGAAATCTTTTTTTCATAAATCAAAATATACGTGTCTTTGAGGGCCACTTCCATCCGGTCCATATCGGTACAGAAATAAGGCGACAAATAACCACGGTCAAACTGCATCCCTTCGACCACATCGAGTTCAGTCTTCATGGTATTGGATTCTTCCACAGTGATCACACCGTCTTTGCCGACTTTCTCCATTGCATCAGCCAGAAGCTCACCGATTGATTCATCGTTATTGGCACTGATGGTCCCGACAGCTTTGATTTCCGCTTTGCCTTTAATAGGTGTGGATTGTTTTTTAATGGATTCCACGACGGTTTGGACAGCACGGTCGATACCGCGCTTGAGTGCCATCGGATTCGCACCGGCTGAGACGTTTTTGATGCCTTCTGCCACAATGGCTTGCGCCAAGACAGTTGCGGTGGTGGTGCCGTCACCGGCTTCATCTGAGGTTTTCTCGGCCACTTCACGCACGAGCTGGGCGCCCATGTTTTCAAAGGGATCTTTTAAATCAATTTCTTTGGCAACACTGACGCCGTCTTTGGTAACGAGCGGTGCGCCGAATTTTCGGTCAATAATGACATTGCGGCCGCGCGGACCCATGGTCACGCCGACAGCTTTGGCTAAAAGATCAACGCCCTTTTTAATTTTGGCGCGAATTTCCTCAGAATAGGATAATGATTTTGCTGCCATGTGTGGTCTCCTCGAAACGTGTAGAAACGTCATTGCGAGGACCCGCCACGCTGTTTGGTGGGGACGAAGCAATCTCTTAATTTAAGATTGCCGCGCCCCGCTAAAAGCGGGGCTCGCAATGACATTAAATATTATTCAAAAATCGCTAAAACTTCGTTCTCGCGAATAATCTTGTGCTTCTTGCCGTCAATGACAATCTCGTCTCCGGAATATTTTCCGAAAATAACGCGGTCACCCTTTTTAACTTCTAACGGTTGAAGTTTGCCGGAATCAAGCATTTTACCGGAACCGACTGCCAGCACTTTGCCTTCGCTTTTTTCTTCTTTGGCCGTGTCGGGCAAAATAATACCGCCTTTAGTTTTTTCTTCCGCTTCCAAAACTTCAACTAAAATACGATCGCCTAAAGGTTTAATTTTCATGTTTTTTCCTCCGTCTTAATTTAATATGGTTGATGAATAACAAAATTAAAAGTAGGGACGAGGCATGCCTCGTCCCTACAAACAAGATTAGTACATACCGCCCATGCCGCCCATACCGCCGCCGGGCATACCGCCTCCGGGCATGGCTGATGCTTTTTCTTCTTCCGGAATGTCGCTAACCAAAGCTTCTGTGGTGAGCAAAAGCCCGGCAATGCTCGAAGCATTTTCAAGCGCGCTGCGCGTCACTTTCTTCGGATCAATAATACCTTCAGCGATTAGGTCAACAAATTCACCGTTAGCAGCATTGTATCCAATACTCCCTTTTTCCGAGAGAATGCGCTGCACCACAACAGAACCTTCACCGCCTGCATTGGCAACCAGCTGCCGGAGAGGTTCTTCGATAGCACGGCGAATAATTTGTGCACCGATTTTTTCTTCGCCTTTGAGTTTAAGTGATTCCAGTGCGTCTGCACAACGCAAGAGCGCCACACCGCCGCCGGGTACAATGCCTTCTTCTACTGCGGCGCGCGTTGCATGAAGCGCATCTTCCACGCGGGCTTTCTTTTCTTTCATTTCGGTTTCTGTCGCAGCACCGACGTTAATGACGGCAACACCGCCTGCCAATTTGGCAAGGCGTTCCTGCAGTTTTTCGCGGTCATAATCAGAATCGGTTTGTTCAATCTGCTTTTTGATTTGGGAAATGCGGGAATTAATGTCTGAAGTTTTACCGGCGCCTTGGACAATGGTGGTGTTTTCTTTGTCCACTGTGATCCGCTTGGCACGGCCAAGGTCACGCAGTTGGATGTTCTCAAGTTTAATCCCGAGATCTTCTGTAATCGCACGGCCGCCGGTCAGAATGGCAATGTCTTCTAACATTTGCTTTCTGCGGTCACCATAACCCGGTGCTTTGACAGCTGCGACTTGCAGCGTTCCCCGAATTTTGTTGACCACAAGTGTTGCTAAAGCTTCGCCGTCCACTTCTTCAGCGATAATTAAAAGCGGTTTGCCGCTCTTCGCAATCGATTCCAATAAAGGAACCAGGTCCTTCATAGCCGAGATTTTCTTTTCGTGGATTAAAATGTATGGTTCTTCCAGAATGGCTTCCATGCGTTCGGTATCGGTCACAAAGTAAGGTGACAAATAACCTTGGTCAAATTGCATCCCCTCGACCACTTCCATCGTGGTTTCGGTTGATTTGGCTTCTTCGACCGTAATCACGCCGTCTTTGCCGACCTTTTCCATGGCTTCGGCAATTAAGTTGCCGATGGTGGCATCTGAATTAGCGGCAATGGTCGCCACTTGGGCAATTTCTTTTTTATCTTTAACAATCTTGGCAAACTTGCTTAACTCTTTCACGCAAGCTTCAACTGCTTTTTCAATCCCGCGTTTAAGTGCCATCGGATTGGCACCGGCTGTCACATTTTTCAAACCTTCGCGGTAAATCGCTTGTGAGAGAACTGTGGCCGTGGTGGTGCCGTCACCGGCTGTATCGGATGTTTTAGACGCGACTTCTTTGACCATCTGTGCGCCCATGTTTTCGTAAGGATCTTCAAGTTCAATTTCTTTGGCAACCGTGACGCCATCTTTGGTGATGGTAGGTGAGCCAAACTTTTTTTCTAAAACCACATTGCGGCCCTTCGGACCTAATGTGACTTTCACTGCATTGGCCAGCTGATCCACACCGCGTTGGATGGACCGGCGCGCTTCTTCGTTAAATGAAATTTGTTTTGCCATTGTGTTGCCTCCTTATTTGAAATTCAATCATTAATTTCTTAAATTAATTTTTTAAAATTTTAAGCAATTTGATTGCAACCAACTGTGGAGTCTTTCGAGGATTCAGCCTTACGACCTCAGTACTCTCACTACGTTAGCACTCACATTACTTGAGTGCTAGGAGTCAAAATCATATCAAAATTTCAATAAATGTCAATAGGGGTTTAAGCACCTGGGGTCAGGTCCCGGACCTGACCCCAGGTATTTTTAAACAGAAAGGGCGATTTTCTCATTAACACGGGCGATGCGGGATAGCGTCGCTGCTAACTCTGGTATACCATTAATAAAGCGATCAAGATCAGCTTGGGCATAATGAATGATGCGGCCCACGCCTGCAATTCGACTGGCGATCGGTATTTCAAGCTTTTCTCGTGTGGCATAGGCCACCTGTTTTACTTGGAATAAGGATTGCATCGCGCCGACAGCATCATCTATATTCCGAAATGGTATTAAAGCAGCATAGGTACGGCCATTGACCTTGACATTACCCAAGGCCTGATTGATAGCTTCTATTTGACGCATCTCATCTTGCGTGGTTGCAATAACAGCGTGCGGCGTATTTTGCTGGTAAGCGGCAACACCAAACGCGGCATAATAATTGAAAAGTGAATGACTTAAAACAACGGCACCCAAAGGTTTCGTTTGATTCGACAAAGAGATGTCTGTTAAACGCCTTAATTCTGATTTTAGCTGTGCGTCTGCAGCTAAAATCAGGATGGTCTGTGTGGCGGTTTGAACTTCTCGAAAATCTGCTTCATTTGCGGACGACAACCATTTAAGCTCTGAACGCTGAGGCTGGGCATTTTTCTGATCTGGTTTTCTTGAGAACATGATGGTCATATGGATAGGCGGAACTTCCGTGACTTCTGGTTCTTCAAAGCCGGCAGATGCAAGCGCACTGTTTACCTCTTCTCTTGTATATAGCACATACTTGGTTTGATCCATCATGTCAGTACGGGTCAATGCATTGATGTGTTTGTATTCGTAGTGAGCAATTACAATGACACCGCCCGGCTTTAAAACACGCTGCGCTTCTCTGGCCACATGTGCAAGTTGCATGGCGCCGATCGATTCATTAAAAATGACCGCATCAAAAGCATTTGCTTCAAACGGAAAATGTTGATTAGCGTCAGCAATGACAAGCTCCACCTCATTTTCTTTGGCATGAGGAATATTTGCAGCGGTAATGTCCATGGCCGTCATGTGAACACCGTTTTTCTTGAGGCGAGCAGCTAAATGACCACGCCCCTCACCCACCGATAACGCCTTCGCCTCATGAGGTAATTTTTTCAGAATGCTAAGAGTCAAAAATTCTAAGTATAACGGATCCGTTGAAGCATAACTTAAAATAGCGTCCCCCTGGCGGCCTTCCTGATTAAATCGTTCGTAATGAGAAATTTGAGTTTTGGGATCTAAAATTCGATTGACCGTTTTTATCGTCAGGCCGCCTGTTGCTTTTTGTGAACGCGCTTCGGAACGAGAATCTGTGCGGTGCATGACAATATTAATTGAAGAAGCAGTTAAATTAATAATTTGATTCCCAAAAGTGGTTTTGGCTCTATCGATCTGCGTGAGATTTCCCTCTCTGTCTCTCGTCCTCACTGCAATCTTTTCCACGTCTTGAGGATCAATGCCTAATGTCTGCAAAAATTTGTCAACTCGGACGCCGCCTACAAATGAATATGGATGAGTATGACGTATTTGTCCATTTACCCTCACTTCTCCCGCATGAAAGTCGTGATTCAAATGCGTTCTCAATTCAGAATGTGCCTCAGGCTGAGATGCTAACGGCTTGTTCTCTCTTTGATAAATCCATTTAGAGCCAAAACTTGAGCCATTGGGAAGCGGCTGACTGTTCATGGCGGCTGTTGGCAATTCCTTCCATCCTAAAAGAGCGGCATCAAGGTTCATTTTTCTGCTCACAGCGCGACCCATGATGTAGCCGCCGACAGCTGTATGCCGATCGACAGCCGGATAAAACCACTTCTCACCTGCCAAAAGACCAAATTCACCGGGCAAATTCACAAGTGTGATTGCAAACGGACTGTTAGATGGCGGCTGCCAATGTTGAAAATCGCTGGCAAATATTCTGACTCGAAAACTGCGCGGACCATTCGCCGCCTGAAAAACAGCAGATCCGTCGACCGGCAGCGGTTGATTTGGATCAATCGCATCGCGTGTTTGTGGCGCACTTAAGGTATACCCGCTTTCATGAAATAATGCCTTCAACGACAAACTTAAAAGCTTGAATGATTCCGCATGATAAACCGGATCCACCAGTACAAATTCTTCAATATTTGGAAATAAGTGTGCAATGTCCGCGATGGTTTCAACGTCAGGACCGCTCGCGGGGTACAAAGCCCGCCCTTTGATTTGAAAATTAATTGGTTCGGCAATGGTGCGCTTTTCCCTCAATTCCGAACGTTCATCATTAGGCCGATACATCATGGGTTTGGAAATTTGCTCTGACTGTGGGGGCCCGGGCAAATGCCGCCGTTTATCCGGACGCTGTATTATTAATTGCGGTAAGCGCGATGATATCCTCATGGCTGATAATTTAATTAACCCTGCCCACCAGTAATACCACCACGGATGTTGGGCGTGAAAGATTTCTGCCTGATGCCGGATGGCTTCGGGATCAATCGTAACGCCTTGGCGATGCAGCACGAAATTTCGTACATATGAAATAGGCCCTAAGTGCACCCACGCATCAGATCGAATCGCATCGTTTACTATCGCGCCAATGGCGATCACGGGTCCGCGCGCTTTGATGTCTTCATCGTTTTGATAAAACGGTCCTAACAGAACCACGGTTTTCGGATCTCGCACCACGATCTTGCGATCAAATATATCATTTAAAATAAGATACCGATAATCGCCAGGATCACCGCGCAAACCATTTGAATCCCAATTAAAAATGCGTTTAATCTCGGGAATCAAATCTGGAAATTGATGACCAAGTTTAGTATACGAAATAGGTGCCGGCTGAGTTTTGAGCGCAACGCTTTGATCGCGATGCAAGTGCCGCATCATGTCCAGTATGCGGTCTTTTTCTTCGGCCGGATTTCTTTTGACATCCGTTGGTTCTGCTAAAGCCGCGTCTTCAGTGACTGCCCCTTCTTTGGCATAAACCCGAGCAGAATGAAAGTATGAGGAACCAGCCCCTATGATTGCCCAAGATCGAGAAATCAATTGCATAAATAGCAAATCAGTTCCTAAGGTAATTACCGGTCCGGCATTCAAAATCAAATGGCCAAGATTCTGATAATGAGGTCCAAACACAACCACTGTTTGAGGATCATCATTCAGCACGTCAAAACTTTCACGAGCTACAAATTTCCGATCAAGGACAACATACTTAAAATCTTGAGGATTACCTTTTGCGTGTTTTTTAAATGCTGCCGTTACTTGCCCCATGAGAATGGGGTGTTCTTTTGCTGCTTGTTCAAAACTCTTTCCAATCACCGTGGGTTTAAAGTCCAGAGATTGATCGAACGTCAAACCAAAAAGCGATAAAGAAACACCGTGTAACGCCAAACCTGAAATATCGAGCACTTGTCTCGGTTCATCGTTTCTGAGTTCCGCGCGGCCTTGGTTTAACTGTTTCACTTGTTCTTGATCAAAAAGAGCCGTTGCCTGGTCAACCGCTTCATCACCATATTGACGCCGTAAAGAATTTAGAATGACTCTGCGTTCTCCAAAGTACGTGAGGAGTAACTGTAGATAGGTTTTAAATTCGTCAACTGCTTCATCCGAATCAGCGGCATTCCCTTGGGTTGCATCTAAAGTCCATTGAACCAACTTGGCATAGTCTTCCAAATGGATAGTAATTAACCTGGGCAGGTAACTTTCCTTGACATTCTCCACTTCATCCGCAGAGAAATTTTGGTTCAAATAAGCATCAACCATGGCTTGGCCGTTTGGTCCGCTGAGTGCCGTATGTAATTCAGCCAGCACATTGGTTTGAGGGTCTCTCACTTTCTTAACCATTAAATGATGTAATGATTGTAAAATAGCAAGCGCAACAATGTGATGTACGTAATCGTTATATAAAATGCGTTGGATGAGATCAGAAGGTGAATAACCAAACACGGAACCTTTTCGCAATTCTTCATGATCGAAGCTATTGGTTTGTACAATCTTCTGATACGCATCCTGCAGCAAAGAAGTTCGTTCATCCGACGGCTGACTTCTTGCTAATAAATTTCCTAAATAGCTGTTATGAAATGAACGATATTGAGCCAAGGCCTCCTGAAGAACTCTTTCTTTTTCAGAGACTTGCATTTTCTTATGCCGCTCACTCCTCTCAGTCCATTTGTTCAAGATGACATTAACAAAGAAAGGAAGAGCAAGTAACGCCAACACTTGAGCAATGAGAATTAAAATGGTACGTAATTCGGCTCTTGCCTCTTCTGCTGAATCTCCCGTTAAAGATAAAGATTGATTGACGGGCATAACTTCAAGTTCATCATCCATCACCGCCATTCTGCCCCACCGGTTGGTCTTGGTTTGGATGGCAAATTCTTTGCCGAAATGGATAGCTTGATGCGCTTTCAGAAAAATATCTGTCCAATTTTCTAGAAAAATATTCTCCCAATGGATGGGGAGTGTAAATCGAGAACTAAACAACAACGGCCGACCGTTAAGCATCTTGACCACAGCATCTTGAACTACCTGAACCGTTTGAGGACCTAACCAAAGCACTTCCTGTACCGAATCAGACGCTCGCAACATCCCCAGAATTGCCGAGATGGGCGCCATCTTTTGAGCCATATTAGATTCGTCTAAAACCATTTCGGCGGGAGTCTTGGTTTTTAAAATAAATAACTTGATAAACGCAAGTGCCAAAGAATCAATTTTTGAAAAATCTTGATAGCTTGCCAATTCTCCAATGGCACGGTGTAAATCTTCAACACTATCAACCCATTGCACGATGGCCGGCACAAAGTAGGTAAAAACAAAACCCGGATAATGAACTTGATTTTCCAATAAGAAATCATAAAGTTCTTCCAGTTGATAAGAAACTTCATATTCAATTTCCGCTCGCTTGTCCTGATCGACTGAGTCAAAGAATTTATGCTTCACCACTACCATGACATTTTCGATGAGTTTTTTGGGACCAACCAAGTCACTGATAAAATAACCGCCAACCGCCGCTTGTAAAGAGCGCGGCAACGATTGAAAGAATTCTGATTGACGTGCCGGCGGTCTTCGCTTGTTAAATTCTGTTTTAACGGACTTGGGTATAAGTCGCACTACAAAACCCCAAATAAAAGAGCTTGCTAAACGCATCCACCATAACCGGTTACTCTGCAAAGCCGCAGGTTCTTTTTCCATAGCTTGTTCCGTGCGCAGCTCCGTCCTCAACGAAGACGAAGTCTGAGTGTCTTGAGGACCGACAGCCCTCGGCCTTCCTTTCTCCAATCCGGAGGCCGAGGGCAGCTCCGCCCGAGCAGCCGCTCGCTGCGAGGAGCGGACAGCACCAGCCTTCCTTATTAATTCAAGAAAATCTTGATTGATTGGTTGGTGCAGTCCCAACCTTCCCATTGAGTTAACACTATTTGCTTCAATGACGGTTGGGACAGCCCCATCACCGATTGGGTGATGGGGCAGCTCCGCCCTGGAAAGTTGCACCGTTCGCGAAGACGCCGGTGTGCCGGGAACGGGACGCACTTCAGGTTCTTCGGGAATGTCTGGACCGATAAAATATTCATCATTGTCATCATCGTCACTCATTCTCACAATGATTGCGTCTATTGCGTTACCAAAAGTGTCATCCGGGTAATCTTCGTCATATGCAAGCTTTTCGACGGGGGTGCGGATGATGGGTAATCCAAAGCTCTTGATGGCCGTAAATTGATCAATTGCATCGATTAAATTGTTGACGCCCTGCGCTTTTACATGGTGCAAAGCCTGCCTGTCCATTTCAAAAATAGATGCTACTTTTTCGGATCCAATGCGCCCGGCAAGCAGCCAAGCAAGCGACAAATCGATCTCACCTTCAGTTCCGCTTGTTTTTCGATGATTTTTAATTGCGCTCCAATCACTTCCTATAGCCAATATTTTAGCTTTCGGATTTGTTCTCAATAAATTGTGTAGAGCGGCGGCGGACCGGTCCAAAAGCAGCTCTTCGCCTTCAAATACTTCCGTGTCCGATTTTTCTCCCCCCAAACCTTTGTAAATAAACCTGATTTTTCCGTCCAAATACCGGAAAGTTTCGTAAAAAAGACGGGCATTTCCTTCCCCGAAAAAACTGGCAAGGGCTAAATTAGCTTTGGATGCCGACAGTTCCGCGGTTAAAAAGTCGCGAAACTCCTGTTCGTAAAAAGGAAGGAGGATGTGCGTTATTTCCTCATTATCCACCAGATCAATTAAATCCCGAGAAAACCGTTTAAATGTCCGATCCGCTGCCATTTGATAATATCCCCAAAAAATCATTCTTTTTCCTTCACGCATGTAATGGACGATCAAGTCGTAAGGCGTTACACGCTCGCTCTCAATCACGCTTTTTAGTTGCTGGATCTCTTCCCCATCTAAACGCGATAAAAATTTTCTGCCCGTTGGCAAAACGGCCTTTTGGCCGGACTTTGAACGCGCCGTTAAAACGATTATCAAAGCGGCTTCGTTTGGTTTTTTATCTCCAGGCTTTCGACTGGGATCAAGCGCCCATCTAAGCAGCCATGTGTTCGCCACCGACCTTACGGATGGCCTTCCGGCATGCGGTTGATTCTCCAAAGCGTGCCATTGAACGGCCAACACTCTATCCACTTTTGTTCGCAAACGCGTCAGAAAAACGGCGTCGTTCATGATTTTTGGCTTAAACCGCTGCAGTTCTTCCGCATTTTCATCCAATATGTCCCCAAAAAAGAATAGGATCGATTCGGCAATTGGCGTTTCGCCAAAAACGCGTTCTTTTAACAAATCAAACCATTCGTCGGTAATCTGATCGGGAAACTCCGAGACAAGACCATCAAGCACGATTTGAAAAGCAACCCAGTCATGAGATTGTAAGATTCTAAAAGCTTCCTCGCGAACAGCGCTCGACGGTAAGAATCCATAATCAAGCAAACCTCTCAGGAGCGCTTCTCTATATTCTTCCTTTTTGAAATCATCGGAATCGATCCGTTTGAATTCGGTCAAAAAAAGTTGAATGAAATCATCGGTAGGCGTGTTGGGATACGATGCAAATCCGGATCGAATGGAGTGGATGGCGGATAATTTTTCTGTCTGCGAAGATGTTGAAGATCGAATAATGCTCAAATAATAAGGTAATTGTTTCCAAGGCCCCTTCTCCGCTTTTTCCTCGCGCAGCTCGGCCCTCAACGAAGACGAAGTCTGAGTGTCTTGAGGACCGACAGTCCTCGGCCTTCCTTTCTCCAATCCGGAGGCCGAGGGCAGCTCCGCCCGAGCAGCCGCTCGCTGCGAGGAGCGGACAGTAGTCAAGCCCGCTCGGCTTGACTGCAGCTCCGCCCTTGACGCCGCCTGCGGGGTAAAGCCCGATTGCAAGAGATCGCGAACGTTTTCCGTAAGGACCCGCAAATGCCGGACATCGCGTTTTCCGCGACGGTCGTCCTTTTCGTGCAAATAGCTCCAGTCGAACACGGCATTGGCAATCTCATTTCCAAATGTCGGTTCAATTGCTTGGATCTCGCCCTCATCCTGCGGGACCAAGTAATAACCTACGATCACGGAAAGAACCGCATGGGTTAAATCCAAATACTCGATGTAACGCGTCTCGTAATCATCCGTCGTGAGATCGCCCAACCGCTCAAGATTGACTTCATCGATCAGCGTTGGTTTCCAGCGATCGTTATCGAGCCGGTCGAGAACGATGTTATGGGCCCCAAAATCACCTTGATCGTAATTGAGTTCGGTCAACGTTTGGAAAATCATCCAGATATCGCGCGCGAGTTGATATCGAGCAGCTAGCGGCATTGCAGCAGCCTGGCCTTCGTTTAAGAATTCCTTCAACGTCCGATCACCGGCAAATTCCAGTTTGAGCACGTCGTGTCCGCTCTGCCGGTAAATAATCCCTTGCATGATGCCCGGCTTGCCCTTGACGTCTTCCAAGAACCGTTGGACGAGTCGTCGCTTTTCCCTTTCATAAAATAGTTTCAGAACCCACGGCTTCCCTTGACTGTCGCGAACAAGAAACACATGAGATCGGTCCAATCGACGCACAATCTCATGCCGCTCACCCTTGAACTCCCAAATGTCTCCTGCCTGAAATTCCTCGTAGCGGGCCGGATTCGTCCAGACCCTCGCTTCGGTTTCATCCGGATTCGCTCTTACTTCCGAGCGAGGCACCCCGTTGGGATCGGCGATCTCAGTTTTCTCAAGCAACGTGTTTCTTAATTCCGAGCGATGGCGTTCTAAGCGGCCGGGGAATGTTATTTGATTAAAAATCAATAATTTATTTAATAAAAACAAATTGACAAAGCTGGCACCTCCTGCTAGCATTCCCACATGAGCAAATGGCCAAGACAAGGATCTGAATATTCCGAAGAGCGCGAATGGAGAGTAATTTTGGAGGATCTCCGTGGCCAATTTCACACGTTCCGCGAAAAATTGAAAGATGTGGATCGAATACTTGAGAAATTGGTTGTCCTTGAACAGGACATGATTCAAGTGAAAGGAGACGTTGCTGTGATTAAATCGGCGTTCCGGCCCTTTGCCGCGCAAGTATCCGAGCACGAACATCGGATTAACGATCATGACAAGCGCCTGAGAGCGATTGAGCAGTCGAATTAAATTCCCCGCCATCGATTCCCGTTTATGAGGATGGATTATCTTCTTGGTGCTTGACGGCCCATTAATAAAATATATGCTAATCTCTCTGCCGAGCGAAGGGGGCGTTAATCTGACGGACAAATTCCATATAAAATCTCTGATTGCTTCAACAAGCCGCCTGAGGCTGTGCTGTGCAGCAATATGACGCAATTCAGATCTCCCTCTCTGCAGGGAAGCAATAAACTCCGATGGCACTTCAGGACGAAGAGGGGCCGCATTGGCTCTAACTGTTTGTGGTACCCGATTAAGATTGATCAATAATTCTGTGAATCCTTGAGCAAATTCTTCGACAGGTTTTTTTCTCAGTTCTACCCAATCATCAAAAAAACTCAGCATCAAACCCTTAACCGAAACCACTTTATCATATTGAATTTCAGACGGAATACCGATGGCTTCTAAAATGATTTGGAATTCGTACGCATTAGGTACATAGAAGCTATATGAGTCTTTCCCTTTTGATTCCAAAGGCGTGTGAGCGGAACGTCCCTTTAGTACCGCTTCTAACCGAACTGCCCGTTCTTTGCCTAAAAGCGCTTTTGGAATTTCAATCGTCACTGCCCCGTTTTTCTCAGGCGTCACGTGAACCGCTGAACGTAGTTCGGAACGCCGAGGGATCGCAAAGACATCATCGGCACTGACCCGACGCCGAAACCTAGGCGCGGCTTCTTCTTTGATGGGTTTTTGCACAACATAAAATTGATCCGGTAATTCTTCCGTCGCAAAGACATTTTCAGGAATACTGGTTTGCAATACCTGGAAACCATATACCTTTTTAAATTCCCGCCGGTTAAAAAGAATATGGGTATAACCGGTGATCAGAGCAATGCCTCCTGATTTCAGAACCCGATAAATTCGCTGCAATACTAATTTGGCATTTCTTTGGGATATAACCGATTCGGCTAAACCGCCGCTTACGATCACAAAATCCGCTTGGCCATTAATTAAATCACTCAATTGAATCACTGATGGAATGTCCGCCTGATGAACTTGGACAGGCAAATCTTTAAGCCTCAGTCTGGCACGTTCAACCAATCGGGCCTGTGTATCCACGATATGGAATTTAAAACTAAGTTTCGGCCAGCGTTTCTGAAATTTGTGTGCTAAACGCTCAATAAGCGATCCATCTCCGGCAAACAAATCAAGAATCACAACGGGCCTTTCAGCAAGTTCTTTTTGGCGTTTTTCGATTTGCTTTTCAATTGTCTCAATAATCAACGGATCAACATGATTTCGATAAAAATTAAAAGCTTTTGAATGCGGCGATGTCTCTGCTCCCCATAACGGCCAGTTGGTTATCAAATTTTCCCAACTCTCACCTTGGGTGTAATCAACTTCCACTTCGTCGCTTGCTAACGCACGTAAAAACGGGCTAAGAGTTCCGGTAATGTCTTCCATTGCCGCACGAATGAACTCGGTTTGACTTCTAAAGTGATCGATCTTGAAAACAATATGTTTTTTAAATTCATAGGGTATTTTGATAGCTCTTATCTTTGAAATTTCGGTTTCATAACGGCTAAGGTCAATCGTGATCGGAAAGAAAGTGTGAGCATCCGGCGCTAAGCGCTCACCTTTTATCAAAAGTTGATCGTAAAATTGGTTCAGCAAAGCAGCCGTTTCATGACTTTTTGCACGATCGGCATTGGTTTGAGTTGATTGTTCTGTCAACGATGACTGATCAGCACGCGTTTTGTTGAATTGAACCCGAAGTTCAGAATGGCCGGTCGGAGAGTCCATGGGAATGTCGTAAAGCCGTGCGGTTCCGAAAATGCGGGAAGGCGAGTATATATAAGTTAAAACCGTTTTCAAATCCTCGCGAAAATTCTCTTCCGTAAGGCCCAGCGCATGATGTCGTCTGCTGATTTTTGAGGTCAGTGACTTATAAGTTTTGTCGGACAAAAGAAGTGCAACGCATTCTTCAAATTTTTCATCTTTCAGCAGGTTTTCGATCTGGCTATGTTCTTCACCATGCAGTTTTTGAATCCTTTGCTCCACATAGCTGCCAAATGCCCTCAAAGTGTCGCTCGTATCACCCATTGAAGTTGCTTGGAAGAAAATTTCGGGCTTCACACGCCAGTGCGTTAGCAACGGTTCCAATAAGGGCGTTTGCTCCGAAACATACCGATTCGGAACATCAACACCGCCGAGTAACCGCACTTCAACCCCTGCCGCCCGGGTGCCGAAGTACTTTTGGTATAATCCCGGTATAATCACTTTTTCTTCTTCAGGATTTCCGTTCAACTTCTGCTTCCGAACCACGCCTTCAATATATTTTCGATTTGATGTACCAACCGCACGAATGCCCGCAACCCCCATTGCCCGGGCAATGTCTTTCACACGTTCAATCGCCGCTAAAAAGAATTCTTCCCTTTTTGAAAGCAGTTCCATGCTCACGGATTCGCTTTTTTCCAAATTAGGAATAGGTTCATGAGCATCAATATTGAGATAGATCTTACCTTCGATCTCGATCAGGGTTAAATCAAGCTTATCAATTAATCGGCCATCGTAGTAAACAAGCAACGTTTGATAAAAAGGATGGGATAAATAAGTGGCCACCGACCAAAAAGTATGGGATCCTGCATCCCGATACGCCGTGCAATCTCCCACACAATTGCCCAGTCGGAAATCATCTGCATTTCTTGATATGAAGCTAAATTCAATTCCTTTTCCACGCCGATACTCAAGACCATTCAGGAGGATTCCGGCTTCTCCAGGCGCTTCAAACGGAAAATCTGCCATGGCTTGCACCAGCTCGTCGGCATAAACGGCAAATAATTTTGGATCTTTCTTAAAATCGCGAAGACTGTAGCCGGTTTTTTCTTTCAAGTAACTCCCGAAACGGGTGCGGTCACCATTTTGAAGTTTCGCTTCCAAACGAAAAAACGCATCGCGTACCGGCTCTGTCGGATTTAAATTCAGGAAAGATTCGTATTCAATTTTATCCTGATATTGAGACGGCAGACTTGCGTTACCAACCTCATAAACATCTTCTTTCAGATTTCCTTTGAGAAGAATATGAGATGCAGCCGCAAGCATCAGCGTCCAATTGCGCGACGATGATTTTTCCAAAACCTCACGAAACCAGAGAAGGCCCGGCGTTTCTTCATCCCCCATATGTGACTTCATGCTAGAGAGAAGACCTTCAAACCGAGCATCCGGAATAATGGGGTATCCATTTTTTTCTCTTGCTCCAAATAAATCAACAAAGATTGGCCCCATTAACACGTGCATGCCGGCAATCGCTCCGCTCACGCGGCCAAAGCGTTCTAGAAACAAATCGGCTCGTATTTGCCCAGCAACAGGCCTTAAAGCATAAAGAAAATAAACCGTTTCAAACTCATCAAACCCTGTAGGGGTATATGCAAATTTCCGGAGTGTTTCAACCACCGCTTCCCTTTTAGCTTGTTGCTCCGTTTCATAGCGATAAATAAAATGGTCGGCTAATTCTTCAATCACTTCATCGGGTGATTTTTCTGCAATTTGATCTTTGAAACTCTTCAAAATTCCAAGTTCATGCTCATAACTAAATAAATCAATCGGGTAATCTTTGTCAAACGGCTCTATTTTTGCCGGATGATCATCCGGTAGAGTTTCGTATTCTTTTTCCAAAAGAACGGTCGGTTGCAAAATGCGATGGTTTTTCGTTTCGAAAAAAGTATGGTGAAGCAATTGTCTGAGCACAATTTGATCAGCCGGAATCACTGACCGAAGTCTTTCAAATACTTCCCAAAAAGATTCGATGGTGCCGACACCAATTTCAATTAAAACTGCTGCGGCAAGAATAGTGCCTACCGCATCCTCGCTTGCCATGATTTGCTTGAGCAACCGAATGATTCGTTCTTGTTCTTCCTGGTTACCCTGCTTATAAGCGGGCACAACATGTTTAAATAAAAACCCTTTGATGCTTCCCGTAAACCAATTAAGAATTGGATGATTTAAAAAATGAATGATCACCTGAGGTGTTATGCCTTCTGTGTGTCGTAATTGAATCGCTAAAAGTAAATAACCAATAAGTGCTGAGATTTCTCGTGTCTTTCTTTGATTCGTTAAGAACGGCTCTTCCTGACTGATATTCAGATAGTTCAGAATTTGACCCTCGATCAATCGACGAGTTTCTTGAGGTAATGCTGAAACAACGCTGTAAAGACCGGCACTCATCATTTCCTGTGCAATCCAACGCCGTTTTTTAAACATCAGTTCATCAGCTCCCCTTTGGTCATCAGCTATTTGAAACAATCTGGTGTGAAACGAAAGATTGGAAACATCTTCCCAATACGAAATCAACATCAAGAGTGCAGCATCGTAATCGGTAAAAAGCCTCTTCCGTTTGAGCAACTCTGCTCGAATGGCTGTAATCATTGGATGATATCGTTTCCCGTAGATGGCGCGATCCGCATAACCGCCGGGAATCATGCTGGCATTGGGTCCCAGTAAATCAAACCATGACGGATCTTCCGACAAGAAACGGATCGTTTCTAAAAAGACAGGGATTTGCGCATGGTCTGCCAGACCGGCTTGAAATACTTTGGCAATCAAACGGGCAACTATTTCATAAGCCGAGTATACATTCGCGGGAATTTGATCACGTTGGCTGGTGTAACGGTTTTTTCCTACCCAGCCGATTTCGGATAAATCTTTGGTCACTTCAGGGTTAGCCTTTCCAAGATATTGTGCATCATGCAAGCCTTCCAATAAAGACAGAGACGGCGGAAAATCTTGAAGCGTTTCGCCCGTGTGCACGGAGGCATAAATATCTTTTAGAAAATCACGGCTCACCGCTGCCAGAACGGCGGGCGGTAAATGCGAGAGAAACTCGAGCATTTTCCTGTTACGGTTAAGAGATGTTTCAAGACCAAAGTAAATCAATCGCTCACGATCGAATTCCCCATCGTCGTTAAAATGCCTCACGCGGAATGTGCCTTGTTTGCGGAAACTCCCTTTCATTTGAACCACGTCCCAGCCGCCCGCTTCATTTTGGGTGAAAAAAAGATGCCGGTTGAGGGTAAAGGGGACCGGCAGATCGGTTCCGGATCCTGGTAAAATTTCAAGACGCCCAATGCGATCCGATGGATTGTAAACGAATTCGATCCGCCGTACTTGGTAACGATCGTCATACAAGTACATTAAATCACGGAAGTGGTTTGACCCTGCAATGCGTTCTTTGAGTTTCGCGATGCCGCGTGCAGCATCAAACTCAATGTAGCGTGAGGTTTGCGTGTCATCAATCAAAGGGACAGCGCTCAAAAAAGGCTTACCTGCCTCGCCAGCTTCAAAGAGCAACTCTTGAAGTTCTGACATTTCGAGCGTATCGGCTGACCCCCGTAACTCAGATCGATCAACGGGACGTCGCTGACTCCACTCTCCACTACGGGCGTAGGAACGGGGTTCGATATTACCAAGGGTTGCTTTGAGATTAAGTAATTGTGTGAGCCTTTTTGATTTTGGTGTCGATCGAAACCGAGCCCGCACTTCCAAAGTTTTCAATCGCTCTATGCGCTCCCGAAGGTGGGGTGCAGCATCATCATAATCCTCTTTACTTGCAATGCTTGAAATAGCACTTTGGATAGACTGCGATTCAATCGCCAATTGGACCAAACGCTTATGTTGACTATACTCTCGTTTTAAACGGCGGACACTTGCGTGATTCAGACGACCATCGGCAGCTAATGCATCCAAAATAGACTGAGCTTCATCCAAATTACCATTTGCGAGCATGGTTTTAAAACGCGCCACATCCGCATCATCATCCAAGTTGTCAGCAGGCGGTGTATCAGCCGCCATGATTTCAAGCGCTCCTTTTTTAACTGCTTGGTCCATCAAAGACAAAAGAGGCTTAGCTGCTTTAAGCGAAACAATTTCGCCGCTTTCATTGACGTCAACTTCAAAACTTTTGAGTTCGGGCGTAGCCGAATCCGGCATGGAACGAGAGAGTTGTGTGTGTTGACCAAATATGGTGACTGCGTCTTCTTCGCTAAAACCAATGATTTTGACAGGTCTGTCATGGCTGGCTAAGTGTTTATGTCTAAACTGTTTTCTGGCGAACGTATCAATGAGTTCTCCCGTTTGGGCATCGAATACTTGGTTGAATCTAACCGTTTGAATGAGTTTAGTTGGATCATGTGGATCAAAAATAAACAACCCCGTCACCAATCCCCGCTCAACTGCAACGATCACAGGTGCGTAGGGATAACGACCCGGTCTTTTGCTATTGGCTTCGGGATCTTGGTACCAAGTCCGTCCGCCCATCTGGAGATTCCCCCGTCGATCCAGCATGGTTCGCACAAATGCTTGATCAAGATCAATAAACTTTTTCTTTGGTAAATTATTTTGAAAATGACTGACGATAACCGGTTGGTTCTGCTTATTTAGTTTATAAACGTGAAAAAACGTTGTACGGTTAACCACTTTTGACGGATCAAGCGGATCTAACACTTCTACTCGAAAAGGAACGCCCTGTTTAAAATAAACCCAAACACGATGACTTGCGAAACCTCTAAAATGACCGATGTAACCACCGATATGCAGACTACCGTTGGTTTCTAAATGTGTTTGTATGCGAAATTGACTTTTATACGGAGGCCATTTCTTAGGTAAGTACTTGTAATAACTGGCCGCCAATTTCCATCGGCCGTCACCGGATGTTTTTTCCACCAAAGAAAATTCGATCGTTTTGACAATTGATTCATGAAGGTAGATTTTGCCATTTTTTGGCTCAAACGTTTCATCAACGATAACGACCTTGACAGGGACTCCATTTTGATAGAACACATAGGCTGGTTTATTTCGAAACGCTTTGCCTAAAAGAATGATGTGTTTGCCTGCAATATGCAGATCTCCTTGGCCTGAGAAATAGGCGCGCACAATGGCCGAAGGATGACGTTTCATGAACCGCGCCAGGACGTGATAAGTGTAGGTTTGGATGAGGCGCCATCGATTTTCTTTTGAGTCGCTTTTAAAAATCAAGATATGCCGAATTTGGCGCAGGCGCGTTAAATCACTTTCTGAAAAAATGTCGAGTCCGACATCCAGTTTGCCGCGCTTGTAGATGTCGATGGGTGCTGATAAATATCGTTTATCGACTTTTCTATTTCGGCGTCCATACAAGCCCACCACTTTGGAATTAACCACTCGATTGCCTGCTGCTGTCAGCGCGCTTTTTTCAACACGCTCTGACCAAAGCCAAACACGCTTCCCTTCTGTATCAAAGCCTGGGATCGTTAAACCCCGCCTCAGTTCCGATTTATTCTTCCCCTCGGGTTTGGTTAAGAAATAAATACGAATGCCTTTTTGATATTTATCAATTTCTACTGAAAGGCCAGCTTTTCTAAGAATCTCAGCCACCCGGTCCGGCTGATCGTCCGGTAAATTTGGGTTTACCACATTCCATGCCAAAGCACGTCCGTTCGGTGCAAGCATTTGCATCAGACCTTTGGCAAAACGCTCAACCGTTTCTTCCCCAACACCGTCCCAGTAATGCATAGCTGATTTTTTTACACCAAATACCAGATCAAGCCATTTCAATAGCTGTAGACCGAGATGCCGCGGATACGTTCGCCAGTCTAAAGAAGGCATGTCCCACATGATCCGGTCAAATTGTTCGTCTAAAACAGGTTTTCCTTTTCTATCCGCAAGATTGTTATGAACAATGCCGCGCACATCAAAGGAATGGGCATGAGCAATTGCATTCAAATTGGCAATTTCAAATTGGTTAATCCCCACAGCCGTGACGGGCGATTGTGTCACCGTGACCCCCAAAATGCTGTCAATACCACCACCGGGTCCCACGACAAGTAACCGGTGTCCTTTCTGAAGATCAAAACGCGGATCCGATTGAACCGCTGCCATGAAAGGCGCGTCGGATTCAGGAAGCGACGTGTAAACCGAAGGAAAATGCGGAATGATGAACTGCATTTTGGCGGAGTCATACGTTGTTTTCTCAGGACCAAATTCATGCGGATCAAAAAAGTCGACATCAAAATTAAATGGACCGTTACCAGGCCGGCTAAATTCCACGTAACTATAGGTGTGCCCCAGAGAACTGTAGGGTTCAAATGACATACCCAATTGTTCGCTTTGCTCGGTCTCAAATGCTTGAATCACTTTTTGATTTGCTCGCCACACATTTGAGAAAGCATGCCACTTCAAATCAGCCGAAAAATCGTCAACCGACGGAATCACAAAATAGTACGGACTTAAATCAAGATATCCAGGTCCCCATCCAAGTCTGGTGGAACGAAAATATTGAAAGAGTTGGTGCCGCAGCCAATCGTAAAGACGCAACTTAAAAGTCGGCACCGGAAAAATAGCAATTAAATAGCCTTGCCGGTTGTAAAGCAAATCAAACTGACGTGTAGGAGCTAATTCGTTATAAAGAAAATCAAGGCCTTGGGGCGGCGAGGTGGAAGGTTTGGGAATCAAAATACGTTTCACTTGTGTACCCTTAGGCCCTGCCCTGGTACTGATCGTATATTGTTCGTCAACGGTTTCCGGATTTTCTAAACCAAGCGACTCAAGCAATGCCCATGCGGGCATTTGTTCAATACCAACTTTGTCATCAAGATTTAAGAGTTCGTCATCGGAAAACAGATTTTCATTTTCTGCTCCGCTTCCCGTTTCCTGTTCTCTGATCTGCACTTTTTGACGTAATTCAGACCGCAAATTGGTTTCATCAGGATCGGCCGGTGTTTGATTTGCTTCCGGCTCTTCCTCTAAAACGGCAATTAAGCGGCCGATCGCTTCATTCCAGCGCTTGAATTGATTTCGATAGAGCCGCCATTCTGCCCAAGCAAAGTTTGCCATTGACCCAAGAATCAAAGTTGAAAAGATAACCGACAAAAGTAGATTCATCATGAGAAAAAGAATCGGAATCGACGCCAGTGAAACGGCATAAATAATCACATAAGCAGCGATATGCTGCGGTACGGTCATGATTTGGTTAGCGCGCGTTTCACGTGTGAAGCGTTCCCATGCAAACGGCAAGAGACGTTGCACACGTTTCGATTTTAAAGCATCTTGTATTTTGGGAATACTCACCCTGATATTCGCCGCCAGCTGTACCAAAGCAGAGAGAACGAATTGATCTTTTGTGAGCCGAATGGCGCGGATCAGCTGATTTTCAAACTGCCGGGAGAGATCTTGAAATGCGCTCAACTGCCACACATCCTCCGGCGCAAAGCGCAAGCGCTCACTGACTGAATTAATAATAGCCAGCACCCCGCGAAAAAGATCAAGCAATTCAGCATTCGTTCCCTGACGGTCTAATTTCTCTTCAATACTTTCTAATTTTCGTTTGATGGCGTCTGCTTCATCAGCCCAATCTAAATCAGTTCGTAATTCGGATTTAAGCGGTTCTGCGATTGGGATTTGTCTTTCTTCTTGCTCAAGGATCGGGCGAATTGTCTCAGCCTTTGAACCTTGCAAGCGTAATAAATCCGACAAGGCAGACAAAGTCGCCGCAGTTGCCTTGGTTTTGGTAAGTGACGGATGATTCGCAGTCGGGACAAAATTTAATCCTAAGTCACCATAACCCAGCGTGCTGGTTGAAGTGAAACAAATAAACGTTACAAAGGCAACGAGTTTTAAGAATGGATTTTTTGATTGGTGCATCAAGCGTTTAGTCACCTTAAAATAAGATGGTAAAGTTTAGCAGAGATAGGTCAAAAATTCAATATAAGTGGTTTTAAAAAGTTATTATTAAAATATTTATAGTACTATATAGTTCAATTAATGAGGAAAACCACCTAATCTACTTCTAGGAAACAGTGATGGTTCCTTACCGCAAGCAGAATTTATTGTGATTATTTGTTTTTTGGTTCGGTGAGTTTTTTGGGAGAGAGAATTTGATTGAGTTGCGCTTCAGAAAGTAACTTCATCCCGCGCACGGCTTCGCGCAAGGTTTTACCGGTCCGCACAGATTCTTTAACGGCTTCAGCACCTTTGGCATAGCCAATATAAGGATTGAGCGCTGCCGCGATGCCGTAACTTTCTTCTGCGTATGCCGTACACCGTTTTGAATCAGCCTTGATACCGCTCACGCAAAAATCAGCTAAAACAGACATGAGGTTTTTGAGGATTTCAATCGATTGCAGCAAATTGTGAATCACGGCCGGAATCATGACATTCAGTTCCAATTGTCCGGCTTGGGTTGCCAATTTAATCGCAGTGTCATTACCAATCACTTGAAAAGCAGAGATGGCGGCCACTTCTAACATCACCGGGTTTACCTTCCCCGGCATGATAGAAGACCCGGGTTGGCGTGCCGGCAATAGAATTTCCGCAAAACCTGTGTTGGGACCGGAGCTGAGAAGCCTGAGATCGTTTGAAATTTGAATCAACGCACAAGCCAAAGTCGAAAGCGCGCCTGAGACACCCGCAAAATCTGCTGTGCTTTGCATGGTCTCAAATAAGTTGGAAGCAGAACGAAATGGAAAACCCGTGATTTTTCGCAAACTCGCCACCAATTCATTGCGGTATTGAACGGTGGTATTCAAACCAGTCCCAACGGCTGATCCGCCGATGCCTAAATCGAATAAGTTTTTAGATTCCAACCGGACACGTTCGGTATTTTTGCGAATACTGACGGCCCAACCGCTAAATTCCTGACCCAGCGTCACGGGAGCAGCGTCTTGCATATGTGTCCGGCCAGCCTTAACAACACGCTTGAACTGAGCCGTCTTCTGTTGAAGTGCTTTTTCAAGTTTTTTCGATGCAGGGTAAAAATCATCCAACAATTTAATCGCGGCCACCCGCAGTGAGGCCGGTATCACATCGTTGGTAGATTGGCCCATATTGACGTGGTCGTTGGGATGAACTTTTTTATAATCACCCCTTCGGCCGCCCAGGATTTCAATGGCCCGGTTCGCAATCACTTCGTTCGTATTCATGTGCTGCGAAACACCGGCGCCGGATTGAAGTGCATCCACTACAAAATGAGCATTCCACTTTCCCGCCATCACTTCTTCAGAGGCGCGGACAACGGCTTTGCCGATTTTAGCGTTCAGCCCCCGTTTCATATTGGCAATCGCTGCTGCTTTTTTAATGGCAGCAGTGGCCCATACAAAAACCGGATGGAACCGGAGACCTGAGATTGGAAAATTTTGAATGGCGCGTGCGGTTTGTACGCCGTAATAGGCATGTGCGGGGATTTTGAGCGAGCCAAGCGAATCTTTTTCAATGCGTGTTTTCATGCGAGAAATCCTTATGCAAGCGACTGCCGAGCAGTGTAACCTTGTCCCACTTCGTGCCAATGATTGACTTTTTCTTCACCCATTTTCCAGCACAAGAAGACCACGTTGCCGTTTATAACGGCATAAAAATCAATTAAGCCCATTTCAATGTCTTTCAGAATACAACCGTAACTGTGAATCTGTTCGACAATGGCATAAAACTCCGTCACGCGCTGCCGGTGGTTTTCCATTAATTGATTAATGGCATGCGCCGATTTTTCGCTTCCTTTTTCGCTAATCAATTCTTCGGCATCAATTTGTGTTTCTAAATCAATGGCTTGTTGATGTGCTGTCTGCAAAACGCGGATCAATTGCCTGAGTGTCGGCAGCAAGGCATTGGCTTCTTCGGCTGTGAAAGTCCGGAGCTGATTGTCCATGCACCAAATACTACTATATGTGCGAATCATGATCAAGAAATGAATAGGCGAAAGTGTTAGGCCATCATCCATCCAACGGAAAGGTGACTGAACTTGCGGAATTTATATGACGGAAGACTCTAAAGATTCCGGTTGGTAAGCACAGCAAGGATCTTCCGCCAAATAATCACCCGTGAGCGCAAAGGCACGGGCACGGGAACCGCCGCAAACGTCGTTATAAACACAAGGACCACATTTACCTTTGAGCTGCGTACGATCCCTGAGTGCTTTCATGATGGGCGCTTCCCTGTAAACTTGTTTAAGCGATTCGTTCTTCACATTCCCCGCCGACACCGGCAAGAAACCGCTCGGCATCACCTCGCCTTTATGGGATACAAATACAAAACCTTTCCCCGAATTCACACCTTGCGGTGCCCGGCCGATCGTACCGCCCGGGCCGCTTCTCCGCTTAAGATATTCCGGCAACGGCACACCCTCTTGCGTGAGGCACGCCGGATCCATGCCCTGCTTTTTCATTTCCTGCTCAATATAAAAACGTCTGTAATGCGGAGCTTCGGTAATTTTCACGATAAACGGCACCCGTTGACTTAAGGCATAAATTTTCACGAATGCTTCCTCGAATTTTTGCGCACTCATGAGAGGAAGTTGTGTCCCGCGTCCGGTAGGCACCAAGAAAAAAACTTCCCAGAACACGATGGGAAGACGTTCGATTAAATCAATTAACCGGTCAAGCGAATCGGTGTTATGAACGTTAATCAGCGAATTAATTTGCACCGGCAGCTGAATTTGATGCGCCCATTCAATGGCTTCCAGCGTATGATCAAACACGCCTTCTACCTGCCGAAAAGTATCGTGCTCCCCGGCTGTGGTCGCGTCCAAGCTAAAAGCAATTTGTGAAAGCCCGCTCGCTTTCAGTTCCGAAATGCGTGCTTGAGTTAACATCTCAGAAACAGCCGGAATCACACCTGTCCTAAGCCGGAGGGACTTAGCGATCCGGACTAATTCGTCCAAGTCTTGCCGCATTAAAGGATCTCCCCCGCTAAAAATAAAAATGGGAGTCCCCATGTCTTTCACATCATAAAGTAATTTGATTGCCTGATCATGCGTCAGTTCATCGGGAGAGGCTTCTTTGTCGGCACTGGCCCGGCAATGGACACAAGCCAGCGGGCAAGCATGCGTGGTTTCCCAAATGACGAGAAACGGCCGCTGGTTAAAATCAAACGCCGAAATTTTGAGTTCATTAGGTGAATGCACGATTATTTTCCTAACGGCAGTATTCTAATAAAACCGCTGTCTTGGAACTGTGACAGGTATCACACACCTTGTTCAATGAGAGCCTCTTTTTTCTTCCGCGGAAGCGCCTTCACGGCACATTCGCGAATCAAAGCAGCCGTTCGATTGAGACATTTCTCCTGGTAAAGAAGCTTGACGGGTAAGCGTGTCCGCGTAAAACGTGATGCTTTGCCGCTCATGTGTTTCTTAAAACGCTGTTCTATGCTTTTGGCGACACCTGTATAAAAAGAGCGGTCGGAACATTCTAAGATATAAAGATACCACGGTTCTTGCTTTTTGCGCCGCCTGGAACGTGCGTCTTTTATTTTCATGCCTTTTAGCATGCGACGGTACTTGGCTTCCATAATGATAATATCGGCTCAACTAAAGAAAACAATGATCTGAGCCATTAAGGTCGTCACGACAACTGCGATTGGATAGATACTGGCGTAAGCCAAAGCAGGAATATCGGACTTGGTGTGAGACGAAATGATGCCAAGTGCCGGCGTGCTGGTCATACCGCCGCAAATCATGCCGAGAATCACCAACATATTCATACGGAATATGAAACGCGCCACCAAGACAGAAACGACAACGGGGATTAAAGTAATTAAAAGTCCCGACAAAATCAAAACAAATCCATGTTTGACAAATACCTCTACAAAATGTTCTCCGGCTAAAGACCCTGCGACTGCCAGGAAAATATAAAGCCCCAATTCCTCCGTCAGAAAACTGGCTGCTCTTGGCATGTGGCCCGTGACTTGCCCAAAACGGCCCATATGCCCAAAAAGAAGGCCAGCGATTAATGGGCCCCCTGCCACCCCCAGCCCAACCGACAATTGTCCCCCGAGAGGTATCTTAATAAAACCAATCAAGACACCGATGACCAAACCCAAGGCAAAAGAAAGAAAATCCGTTTCATAAACGGTTTGACGGTCACGGCCCACCAGTTGAGAAAATCGTTCCAAATCAGCCGGCGCGCCCGAAGTCCTGATTTCATCCCCTGCTTCCAGTACAAAATTTGAATCGGGAATGAACTCTACTTCGCTGCGCCGAATGCGTGTCACAATCACCCCATAAAGCGAACTAATTTCAAGCTGCCCGATCCGCTTTCCGACAAATTGATGGGACGAAACCACCAGCCACTTGGATTGCGTATCCGCCGATTCAGGGATTTCTTCCCTGCTTTCTTCACCCAAAAATAAACTTAATTGATCTAAATCCTGATGTGTTCCCACCGCCAAAATGAGGTCGTTTAACAGAAGCGTGTGATCAGCCTGCGGTGTAAAAATGTACTCACCCCGACGAATTCTGGCAATTCTAAAATTAATTTTAACGTGAGCACCAATGTCGGCCAGTGTTTTGCCGTTTAAATTGGTATTGGTTAATTTAAAATTCCGTCTCAAGATAGCCGTGTGAGCAGACTCGCTTCTGTAACGTTTTTCTTCTGCCTTCAAATCAATGCCCATGATCAAAGGCAGTACCTGAACCATTAACACCACGCCTAAAATACCCAAGGGGTACGCCAAGCCGTAACCAACGGTGGGACTTGATTTACCCACTGCTTCCATGGCTGCGGCAAGGGCCGGTGTGCTCGTCATGGCACCCGCATAAATACCGGAGATTAAATCAACTTGGAATCCAAATACGCGTTTGAAGAAAATACTGCAAGCCCCTGCGGTTAAAACGATCAGGATGGATAAAACAAAGAAAACACCCTTTGATTTTCGAAATGATTCTGCAATGCCGGGGCCTGCTTTAAGACCGACGGAATAGACAAAAAGGACGATGCCAACCGTTTGCAGATCCTTGGGAAGCAAATAGCCGAAATGGCCGAAAACAAGCCCGGCAATTAAAACGCCGGAACCGCCCATTCGGAATTGTCCCAGCGGAATCCGCCCGATGAAGATGCCAATCGCAATAATCAAAAATAAGAGCCCGGCTGGTTCCGATAATAGATGATTCATGATATTTTCCGGTTGTCGTGAAAACAATAGTGTAACAAAGGCAGGGTGAGGTTTCTACTAATTCTATGTCTTCAACGAGTCATATGATGAGGACTAACTGTGGGAGTGGGCGGTGAAAGAAACCACCTCCGCACCATTGAATTCGACTTGAATTTCAATGGGCGAACAGCAGGTTTCGCAATCATAAATAAAGCTTTGGCGTTTGCCGCCGCTGACGTCTAAACGAACGGACATGCCGGTACTGCAATAAGGACAAGTGAAAACATAATCAGGTTCAATCATACGGCCGTACCAAAGTTGTCATTCGAAAATCCTCTTAAATGATTTACCCCAAATATTGACGGATACAAGATACAAGCTCAGTTAAGCTGACAGGTTTTGCCAAAAATGGATGGCCCCCTATCACACCTGAGCGTGAATCAACTTCCGCGCGTGAGACAATCGCTGTTAAATAAGCGATCGGAATCCTGCGTATTTCTTCATCTTCTGAAATCTGGCGCCCTATTTCGGTGCCGCACATACCAGGCATCATGATATCCAGAAAAATGAAGTCGGGATGGAATCGTTTAACCATCCCCAATGCCTGGTCGCTTTTCGATTCCCACTCTACTTCATAACCGCCTGTCTCTTCTAAAGCAACCTTTAAAGTCTTATCCAGCTCTTCATCGTCATCGATAATCAATATTCTCTTTTTGTTCACTGAAGGCCACCTCCTTGTTTAGAGTCAAGAATGGCTTCGAATTGAATCAAGAAAGTTTAGCCCTTGGTTTTTAAAAATGCCACACTCTCAGATAAAGATTTTTTTTCAAGGTCTTCCCTTTTATTTTCGCTCATTTTAGCCGTAAGTTGTTTTAAAAAAATGGGTTAGGAAGTTACTAATTTAGCTTAGGAAGTGAGATCCGGCTTACAAAGAGATGCGGCACTTAGATTCTTCGATCATTTCGCGAAAAGGCACTTGGCGATCAGGCTCCAAAGCATCAAGGTCAACCGTCATTAATTGACCAATATGAACAACGTGCTGGTCATCCCCTACGTTGTAATAAGCATGCAGGAGAAGCAGTTTTTCTTCTGTATTCAGTTCCGCGAAAGATCGTTCGGTTAATTTTTCAATATAAGCGTGAGAACGTTCCATCACATCTTTGGGTAAATGGGTTCTTTCAGGCGCCGCCTGCAGACAAGCTTGGCTGGACAGAAAGACGACTATCAAACCAATCAAAACTTCTTTGACAGGATGCATGGCGCGGGTTTCCATATTCATTTTGATCATCCATCTTGTCTTGATAGTGCTTCGTTAACGATTTTCAAGAATTCATTCAAATCAAAGGGCTTAAAATGAACGGCGTACGGGTTAAGCGCCCGGGCGCTTTTGGCGTCATCTTCCGCATAGCCTGTGATGAAAATCTCGGGAATATCCGGTTTATTTTTGTCTTCGCGAATTTGCCGCATATAACGAACCGCTTGGACCCCGTCAATTTCGGGCATGCGGATATCGGCAATGATGAGGTCGAAGTCTTCCATTAAAGTCGCCTCAATGGCTTCTTTGGGGTTTTGAAAAGCACTGACCACGTGGCCCGCCTTCTCAAGAAGCCGTTTGATGGTGCTGAGCACCATCGAATCGTCATCAACTAAGAGGATGGATTTTTTAATCACAAAACTATTATACCGATTGTGACAGCCGTTCTTCAAGGAAGTAAAACAAAAAGTCGTAAAAAATGAGAGAAAGAGGCGTATATGAAGTCAGATTTTCCGCATATGACGTTCTGGGTAGTCATCATCGCTATCGTCTTATCGCTGCCCTCGATAGGCCGGGCAAAAGATTTGCTCGACGACAATCCCTACCTCAAAACCACAAATGATCATATGAAGCAAGGCGGCTATTTCAAAAAAGACAGCGCCTATATTAAATCAACTTCCAAAACGCCTTATTTCAACAGCAAGAGTCCATATATGAAGAAAAAAAGCCCTTATTTTCAAAAACGCCCGGTCACTGCTGAAGGCAGCAATGTTTTCGTGCGGGGTTACAAAAAACTTACCTCTTTTTTTACTTCTTAACCTGACGATCTTTTAAGGCGTGTGAAAGCAGGTGATAAAAAATAAGGACGACCGCAAGCGGCCGTCCTTATTTACATTCATTAAGTAATTGTTTACGCTAGGTTATTTGGTAAACAATTCTTTCAACGGGCAAGGCTTGTAGTTCCCCATTCCCGTATAACCCGGAATCAAGGCACCTACCACATCAGAGCCTATCCGCACAACACGATCAACGCCGTCTCGAATGCCATAGAAGAGACCGGAGACAGGTCCCATCGGTTCTTCATGGACATACGTGACCGGTCCCAATACAATGTCAAATGGAACCGAAATTACTTCCGTCACGCCCCTAAACAGCATACCAGGCGCTTTTTTGGCGTAACTACCGGAATCAACCCAACTGTCAAAATGGCTACCCGCCATCGCAGGCGTTGCCATTACTAGAATCAACAACATTGTGAGCACTATCCGTTTCATGGTACACACCCCCTTATTCAGGCACCCTTTCTACTCCTTAAGTCTACACGGGTACCTGCCCCCTTACAATCGACCGGATTAGATACCAGCTTAAATTAATTTGATGGGGGCTTTTTACGGAATTTTAGTTACTAGGTGCCTTCGCGCAATGACACGAATGGGCCGGTGAAATGTCTCTGGGAAGTCGGGCTTTTATTCACCCAAAACAGACTTTATTTTTTTAAGGACTTCTTTGGTATCGATGGGTTTGGTAAAAAAAGCTTTGACTTGCCCCGATTGGAATAATTCTTCCATGTACTGCTTGCCTGTCATGACAATCAGGGGAATGTGCCGTAGGTGTTCATTTGATCCTAAGTCCTGGCTCATGGTATAACCATCTAAGGTGGGCATCATGACATCCAACATAATGAGGTCGGGCTTTTCTGTCTCTGCTTTGGTAAGGCCGTCTTCCCCATTTTCAGCCAATACAACTTCATAATGATTAGCTTCGAGACGCATTTTGAGGAGCTCCCTTAAATCCGGATCATCTTCAACCACTAATATTTTCTTCATCTATTTTCCCCAGTCGTGGATTGTGTGAAAAATAAACTCATGCTGAATGGCGGTGCCGGTAAGTTATCGGAAATGACTGGAGAAATATTAAGCAAATTACATGAATAAGTCAAAGCAAATTCGGAGAGGGCACGATTGTTATTTTGGGATCAGGTATCCTCCAAAATAAAGAAATATAAAACCGCCCAGCAGGCCAATAATAAAAACGATGACCACTACCGTTGTCACTGTATTGGCTGATTTACCGAAAGCACTGTGTTCAAACCTGTCTTTATAAACTTCATCACTTTGCATGTTGGTTCACCTGATGAAGGAACCCTAACAGGTATCCGCACCGCATACAACCCACCCAACTCACACAACCCTTTATAAAACGGGCTTAATAAACACTGTCCGGAAGACCGGCAAAACAACCCTCCTATGGGAAATTCGTAATAGCCGGTTCCCCATCTAACTTTTTGGGCGCACGCAAAATTTGAGGCGATTAATACCTTGGCCGTCATTGTCATTGCGAGGGACGAAATCCCGAAGCAATCCTTCGACTTCGCTCAGGATAGCCCTGAGCCTGTCGAAGGGCAATCTCCGAATAGAGATCGCCCCGTCGGCCTTCAGCCTCCTCGCGATGACAGCGAGGGCGATTGCCTCAAATTTTGCGTGCATCCCTAACTTTTCATTCGGTTTACAATCGCCCTGTTCGTGCTAGAATAGATTTAATTCTAAACGCTTCATATGGCTTCATATTTCTCTACGGGAAGTAAAGCACATGACACACTCCACTGAAGATTTTGTTAAGTTAAACGACACGCACCAACTCCACGCCATTTTCACACCAAAAACAGTTGCCGTGATCGGCGCCACGGAAAAAGAAGGCAGTGTCGGCAAAGCCATCCTGTGGAATTTGATGAGCCACCCTTTTGGGGGAACCCTCTATCCCATCAATCCCAAACGCGCCAACGTGCTTGGCATTCGTGCTTATACGAGCATTTTAGAAGTGCCGGAGAAAATTGACTTGGCCGTGATCGCTACCCCTGCCGCAACCGTGCCGGGCGTCATGCAGGCATGTGCCAAAGCAGGCGTCCGCGGGGCTGTTATTATTTCCGCAGGTTTTAAAGAAATCGGGGCAGAAGGCGCGGCGCTCGAGCAAAAAATTCTGGAAGGTGCCCGCCGTTCAAAAATCAGGATCATCGGACCGAATTGTTTGGGCGTCATGAATCCAGTGACGGGGCTGAACGCCACTTTCGCTGCCGAAATGGCGCTTCGGGGCAATGTCGGTTTTATCAGCCAAAGCGGTGCTTTGTGTACGGCAATTTTGGATTGGAGCTTGCACGAAAAAGTGGGCTTTAGTTTATTCGTTTCGATTGGTTCGATGTTGGACGTGGGCTGGGGTGATTTGATTGACTATTTAGTGGAAGACCCCAACACCAAGAGTATTTTAATTTATATGGAAACTGTTGGTGATGCGCGCGCTTTTCTCTCCGCCGCGCGTGAGGCCGCGCTTTCAAAACCAGTCATTGTGATTAAAGCCGGCCGCACGCAGGCAGCCGCCAAAGCAGCCTCTTCACACACGGGAGCGCTTGCAGGCAGTGATGATGTTTTAAATGCAGCGCTCAGACGTTCCGGCGTCCTTCGTGTCAACGAAATTTCAGAACTATTTGAAGTGGCAGAAATCCTTTCCAAACAACCAAGGCCTCGCGGTCCTCGTCTTGCCATTGTCACGAATGCCGGGGGGCCTGGTGTGTTAGCAACCGATGCCCTTGTCTCAGCCGGAGGCGAATTAGCGTCTTTAGCGCCTGAAACCATGGCAAAACTGAATGAATACTTGCCGCCTCCTTGGAGCCACGGCAACCCGATTGATATTTTGGGCGACGCTGATCCCGAACGTTACAAAAAAACAATTGAAATCATTTCCAAAGATCCAACCGCAGACGGTATTTTGATTATTTTAACACCGCAAGCCATGACGCATCCGACCGATACAGCGCGCGCCTTAAAAGACATGGCGCAAAAATTTGACAAGCCGATTTTGGCCAGCTGGCTTGGCGAAGACAAGGTGGAAGCCGGCCGAAATATTTTCCGTGCAAGCGGTATTCCTGTTTTTGAGTATCCTGACCGGGCAGCGCGCATGTTCCAATACATGTGGCAGTACACGTATACCCTGCGCGGACTTTACGAAACCCCGGTACTGCCCTCTCAGCAAAACGAACCGAATCGCAAAGCCGTCACACAAATTATCGACGCTGCTTATGAACGAGGCCGTACACTGCTTACGGAAATGGAGTCGAAACAGGTATTGGAAGCTTACGGGATTCCGGTCGTCAAAAGTGAAATTGCTAAAACAGCCGAAGAAGCGGCTGCTTATGCCAAAGCCATGTGCTACCCTGTCGTGCTTAAAATCCATTCCGAATCCATCACCCACAAAACTGACGTGGGCGGTGTTCATTTGAATCTTGAAGATGAAACAGCAGTGAGGCATGCCTTTGAAGCAATTCAGAAATCGATCACGGAGAACTGCGGGCCTGAACATTTTCAGGGTGTCTCCGTACAGCCCATGATCAAAAAAACAGGCGATGAACTCATTCTCGGAAGCAGCATCGATCCGCACTTTGGGCCGGTTTTGCTTTTCGGCGCCGGCGGACAATTGGTGGAACTCATGGATGACCGCGTGCTGGGACTCCCGCCGCTTAACCGGACGCTCGCGCGCCGCATGATGGAACAAACCAAAATTTACCGCGTCCTGAAAGGCGTCCGGGGCAGAAAACCCGTCAACCTGACTCAATTGGAGGATTTGCTAGTCCGGTTCAGTCAATTGGTGTCTGAATCACGCCGGATCCGTGAAATTGATATCAATCCCTTGTTAGCATCGTCTGAGGGTTTGTTAGCACTTGATGCGCGTGTCATTTTGCATGACCGAAATTTACCCGAAAATGAATTTCCCCGTTTAACGATCCGTCCCTACCCCATCGAATACGTCACCCGCTGGCAGCTTAGAAACGGCACGGCTGTTACGATCCGTCCCATTCGGCCCGAAGATGAGCCCCTAATGGTACTTTTTCACCACACACTTTCCTCCGAAAGTGTTCACCAAAGATTCTTCAGCATCATGAAATTAGAACAGCGGATTGCACACGAACGTTTGATCCGAAAATGTTCCATTAATTACTTCCGCGAACTTGCGCTTGTAGCAGACCATCGGGACGAAAAAACAGGTGAACACCGCTTGATCGGCGTGGGACGCCTCACCCGCTACACGGGTGTCAATATTGCAGAACTTGCCGTGACTGTGAGCGATGCTTACCAACATCAGGGGCTCGGCAAAGAGCTGACAACACTTTTGATTGACGCTGCCAGAAAAGAAAAAATTGAAGTGGTAACGGCCAAAGTCTTGCCTGAGAATACCGCCATGCAGCAAATCTTAACCCGCCTGGGGTTTCAGAGCGAACATGATTCTGAGAACCACGAAGTGAACGCCAAGTTAACGCTCTAGCGCCGGTTTCATAAGTCTCGCTATCCGTGTCATTGCGAATAACACGGTACCGGTTCTTACGGGACGGGTATTACTGAAACCTGTCCCCCAGAGAACCGGTACCGTGTTATTGGCACAAGCAAGTACTGTTACCCATGTGTCTGGTATGTGCCGGAAGAAGAGTATCGCAATTACTGAACGCAGTGCGACCAATCAAGACATTGAGAGTTTTTGGAAGAAGGTATGCGCTCGCTTCGCTCGCGCACTGGGGGGATTTTATTCTGATTTTCCGCCGCAATCCGCCATTCACCCGACCAATCCCAGCCGACTTTTTTGGCAAGCAGGCGACGGTTCGGAATTGCGAAGCAATTCACAAATGAAATTTGTATCCAATTTTTTCCTTTCCGCCTTCGGCGAAATACGAAGTCAGTTTTTAATCCCGCGCGTACCTGTCCGCCTCTGGCGGACGGCCAAAGGCGACTAACAATATGGACACTAAATACTTTTTATACGCCAGAAAATCTACCGAAGATGAAGAACGCCAAGTGATGAGCATTGAAGCACAATTGGCGGAGTTGGCGGAATTTGCCAAACGGGAACATATTGAAATAGCTGAAACTTTTATTGAGAGTAAAAGCGCAAAGAAGCTCGGGCGAGAAATTTTCAACGAGATGATGGCAAAAGTGCAGGAGAGCAAAACGCCTGTCGGACTTCTCGCGTGGCACCCAGATCGTCTCGCCCGCAATTCCGTTGATGGCGGTTTGATTATTTACTCTATAGATACCGCCAAAATCGCTTCTTTGCGCTTTCCCACCTTTTGGTTTGAGCCAACTCCGCAAGGGCTTTTCATGCTGCAAGTCGCCTTTGGCCAATCAAAATACTATTCCGACAATTTGTCGGAAAACGTAAAGCGCGGAATTCGCCAAAAACTCAGGCGCGGAGAGTGGCCCGGCCTTGCGCCGTTTGGTTATGTGAACAATCCGAAAACGCGAACGATTGAGCCAGAGCCGACCAAGGCGAGAGTTATCAAGAAAGCGTTTGAGGAATACGCACAAGGCCGCCACACCCTTTTATCGCTTGGCGAACGCCTGAGTTTTTGGGGCGTGGTGAGCGGAACCGGAAAACCGATTTGCAAAGCGACACTCCAAAGAATGCTGACCAACAAAGCGTATCTCGGCTTGATTGTCCATAACGGCGAAACTTACGAGGGCGGTTTTCCGGCAATTGTTTCAAGAGCGACTTTTGAGAAAGTGCAGGAAGTGTTAAAGAACCGAGCCAAGCCGCGCCATTCAAAAAAGCGGCACAAATTCCCATTTACCGGGCTGCTCACTTGCGGCGAGTGTAGCGCGGCCATTACCGCTCAATACGCGCACGGACATGGCGGCACATACAAATACTATCGTTGCACCAAGCGGCTTGGCTCGTGTTCGCAAAGTTATCTGCGCGAGGATTTGCTCACCGAACAACTGAAATCTTTAATCTCAAAAGTCGCTCTTTGCGAAGACTGGAAAGAAAAAATGCTGGCGCAAGTGGAAGTGTGGGAAAAAGAAAGTATCCAGTCTTCGCAATCTTTCGCCCAAAATCTGGAAAAGGAAATCAGGGAAACCGAAACCAAGCTTGATAGATTGGTAAACGCCTTTTTGGACGGAAGTATTGAAAAAGAAACCTACCTCGCCAAAAAGGACGAGCTTATCACTACCAAAACAGACCTCCAGCGAAGGAAGTCTGATTTTGGGCGAAAGGGAAACAATTGGATCGAACCTTTGCGCGAGTGGATTTTAGTCGCTCACCACGCGGAAAAACTGGCTTCGTCCAACGAATTTGATGAAATCAAATCGTTGGTGGAAAAAATTGGAACGAACCGTCGCCTGCTTGCCAAAAAAGTCGGCTGGGATTGGTCGGGTGAATGGCGGATTGCGGCGGAAAATCAGAATAAAATCCCCCCAGTGCGCGAGCGAAGCGAGCGCATACCTTCTTCCAAAAACTCTCAATGTCTTGATTGGTCGGGATGCCGGGATTTGAACCCGGGACCTCACGCACCCCAAGCGTGCGCTCTACCAGGCTGAGCCACATCCCGATCACTTATCACTAACCACTTTTCTCATTCATGGGCGTAAAATCCAGTGAAGCGGAGTTAATGCAGTAGCGTTTACCGGTGGGTTCGGGACCATCGTCAAAAATATGACCTAAGTGGCCGCCGCAGCGGGCACAATGCACTTCTGTTCGCTTCATGAAGAAACTGTTGTCGCTCCCAGTCGCCACGTTTTCTTTGGCAACAGGTTCATAGAAACTCGGCCAGCCGGTTTTGGAATCATACTTAGCGTCAGAACTAAAAAGCGCCGTTTTGCATGCCGCACAAACGTACATCCCTTTGGCTTTGTTGTCCCATAACTTCCCCGTAAAAGCACGTTCGGTTCCTTTTTCACGCAGAATATGATACTGCTCGGGACTCAGTTTTTGTTTCCATTCATCATCTGAATGTTTTACTTTTGGCACGTTCATGACCTTTCTGGTTCCGGCATCATAAATCGGAATTTGATCAGCCGACTGCTGGGCGCGAATCACTTGTTCTGAGAAAATAAGACATAAAAGATAGCTGACTAAAATGTAACCGGCAAGGATAAAATATTTTTTCATGCTTGGGATTCTTGGGATCAGACCCGAAGGGTCTGATCCCACGCATTAATCCATTACGCCGACGGCTTCTTGAATAATGGGAAGCACGCCAACAATTTCGGGTTTGGTCAGGCGGCCCAATTTGGCAAAACGGGCATTTCCTTCTTCATCCGTATTTTCGCGGATCATCTGAAGCTTTTTGGGACCATTGTTGTAAGAATGAACACTGATGGTAATTTTACCGGTGTCCCCTTCGAAAGATTTGGTAAACAATTTGTTATCTAAACTTTGATCGTAAGGCATTGTGATGCGCTCCTTTTATAATGAAAAATTAATAATATACGAGGGGTCAGGCCCCCGTCTAAGCGAGGCACGCGGGTCTGACCCCACGCAAAACGCCAGTACCATAAACGGAAGTGAGCAAAATGTCAACAGTTGGCGTCAATAGCGGCCGGTGATTGGTGCTCTTTGTCGAAGGACTGAGCACCGACCGCTGGACACTGGCCACTCACACTATGCGGCGTAGGCCAAACGCAGTTCATTGCGAAAAGCATTTATCAATGATTCGCTTACGCCTAAGAAATGAAAGACAGATTGCAAATCGCCCCGTTTCACAAAATAAACATCGTTACCAATGCTGCGGAGTAATTGCTCCTGCAACCCGCCTCTTTCTGATTCCGATGCAATCACCCGCACGTATGAGGCCCCTTCGGCCTTCAACAAACCTGCCGCTTCTTGATAATTCCTACCGATGATGATTTGCTTGGCTTCCGGCAAGGTTTGATTGACACGTTTCACCAAGTCACGAACAATCGAATCGGTCGCCGCCACCGCGAGCCGCACGGTGCTGGCTTTGGCCGCTTCTTGCAAAATAATGCCGACGGGCTCAGGGTTCCCATAATCCGCCAAAGCGTAGCGGGATATTAATACGCCCGCTTGACTCGAAACAGCCGATGATTCATTGATTCCGAACAAACGATCCGCCCATTCCGCGGCCAGTTCTCCGTCATTCATGGTTGCTTGTAACCGAAGTTCGGTTTTTGCGGCACTTTTTTCGGCATAAGCTTCAATCACACGATCCAATAACCGGATGACGGCTGAAACACTTTTCTGCACGGATTGGATGGATTGCACTTTTAGACGGAGTTGATCCAGTTTCGCGCTCAACAATTTTTGTTTGCGTTCAAGCGCTTGAACCGTTTCCGGCGAGAAACCTTTTTCTTCACGGGGCAATCGCTTAAGTGTAAAATCAGCGGCATCTAATTCATTTTTAATTTCCCTTAAATAATCCGCTTCTTGCCCAAGGCTTCTGATTAAACTTTCGGCTTGAACAGTCCATACTAGCTGGCCGTCTACTCCCAAACTGCTTTCTAAATCACCTTCAACAGCCGTGATGGATAATCCTTGTTCAACCTTCTGATCTAACTCATCTATGCGTGTTAAAACAGCCTCAACCACAGCAGGCCAGCGTTTCAATTCCCCCGCTATATCGGTTTGCAATTGTTTAATCGCTCGTCTCGCTGCGCGGGCACGCACCTTGAGGCTCTCCTCGTTTTTCCTTAATTCCGGACGAGAAAATGTCAATCCGCTTTCATCATCGGTCAAATCTGCTTCGTTCGTGGGATCGGATAAAGCAAAGAGTTGACCCAGCATATCTTCGATTTCAGCCAGCCGTGAGTAAGCTTCCTTAAACACCGGGCGCCACTCTAATGCATCCAAATGATTTTTTGCCAGTACCACTCTATCGCTGATGGTGATGAGCGCCGTACCAAGTGCTTGGTAAGTTGACCCGCCGTCCTTGAAACGATCAATATCGCCATGAACATTCATGAGTAATTTTGAGAATTCTTCAATCACCGATTCTAAAACCAAAGATTGTTTTGCCCTCCACTTAAGTTTCAAAACAGCCAGGATAGATCGAATACGCTTTCTCACAAAATCCAATTCTTGATTTACATATTTGGCAAATGCCGCACTTTTTTTAGCGCTCTCGCCCTCACCGCGATAAATATTGGATTGAGGAAGAACTGCCTCCGGCATGCTAACCGAAAGTGATGACTTGACTTCTCTATTTTCAGATCGTTGACTGATTGAGTTTGGCTGTGCAGCTTGCGGTATCTGAACCGGATGAAAATGATCTAACCTTACAATGACAGAGGCTACCTCTCCGCCGTTTGTTTTTTCTACTGCGACTTGCAATTGCCGATGACGGGGGTTTGACATGATATGCGTGTGAAAATCAAACGTATCTGGTGTGCCGGCCACTTCATTTTCAAGTGACCACAAAGGCGACGATTCTCTGTCAGTTTTAAATGCAAGCTCAACAGCTTCCGGCATCGAATTGAGAAATGCAAAAATGGCATTCGTCAGGCGTGCTTCAAAATCAGAACCGTAGGCCTCATGGTCAAAACCGGGAAACCACGCAAATTTAACAACTTGAATAGGAAGTGATTGGAGCACTTTCTCCAACTTAACATACCTTTGAGTCACTCTGTATCCAATCACCAGAACTCCAAAACTGACTAACGCACTGAAAACCCACGTTTCCCAATTTAACTTTGCACCCCAAGCTGTGAATATAGCAGCCGTTATCAGCCCTGCTAAAACAGCGCTCAAAAGAAAAAATCTGTCCAGCCATTGACGAATTCTATGAATTTGATCAACCTGCTGCTGAGCATTCACTTCTCTCAACTCAGATCGCGCCAAGCGAAAACGATTTTTCTTCAACGATGGCAATCTTCGCATTTTGGGCACTAAAACAATCTCATCGGTTTGACTTCGCGGATGCCAAACGAGCGTAAAATCCCATTGCCGATGTTCGCGTAAACGCAGAAACAGGTTTGTGACCTGCCTCAAAACATCCCCCGTTCTCTCGACAGGTTGATAGGCTAATAGAATACGGCCTGGTTTTCTGATGACCCAAACGGGCTGGCCAGTCTCATCGATTCCTTCCATCCGTTCGTCATTCGTATTTTCTTTTGGCGTTTTAATACCTAATACTCGGTAAAAACTATTTTCATCAATCCATCCATTCGCTTCCGAAAAGAACACCCATGCTTCATCATTTTTATCCCGCCGGACCGGCAATGCTTGTGTGACCTCGTATTGCCGCGGCGCTTGAGCAGGATTTTTCACGTGACTTGAGAGAAACGCTTGCACATCCATAAAGGACTGATGATGCCTATCATTAAATCCGTCGAATTCAGATTGAATATGATATTGATTGCCGCTCACCCATTTGATGACATGTTTTAAAATGAAAAACGAGATAAAAATTGACAAACCAACAATTGCAATACCGGCAGCCTCTGCAACCGAATCTGCGCCTTGGGTAATGAGGGTTGAATGAAGAATGTTTGGGAAATAAGAAATAACGAATAACGCTATCAAAGCGCCTAATAGGATAGAGCCAAATCCCCAAATAGTTTTATATTTAGCCGGTAACGCCATCTTTGCTGTTTGAGTTCTTTTTTCCGCTTTAGCATTGCTTGTTCTTAACTCCGAATGGAATTGCGATTGATCGTTATCTTTTTCTTGCCGGCGTAAGTTTTTACCTTTCGTCACAAACGCCCCCAAAATACCGACCGGGCCTGCCGCAATCACCGCGGCGATCATCACTTTAACGAAACCCATATTTCGATTAAATGCCCACATGGCTGCCAAAGCGCCGGCACCGATCATCAGGAAGAAAAAAATGTTGTCGATGACGGATCCGTATTTTTTGAGGAATAAAGCATATCGATCTTTAAAATCTTTCCGCTGATTTTTTTCTAAACGCTCTGCATTTCTCAAGTCAAAAGCGAAATCACGCAGTTCAGAATGCCATGTTTGGACAATGGGGGGAGCCGAAACAAGTGAAATGCCTGAGGTTAAATATGCATTGAACCCGGTTGGATCGATTGTTTCAACAGGAGAATCTTTAAGACCAAAATATTGCGCTGCCAATGAAGGCGCATCGGCAATGCTTCTGGTGCGTAAGTGCGAGACTTCATTTTGCCACACTTCTTGCAAGTAAGCCGTGTCCGCAAAAGAAACGGTGCTGGTCGTCAGGAAGGTTAAAGCGGTAAGAACTGCAATGATTTTTAAACAGAATGATTTGGGTTTCACAAGTAATGGTTTCCCTTATCCCTTGTTAAAAACTGATGTAGACAAGTATAGTAGATAAGGAAGAGAATTACAATATAAGTGGTTAGAAAAGTATTATGAAAAAGTTTACTTAGTACTATATAGTACCATAAATCGAAAATATATTTTAATACCGCTTATATAGCTGCTGCGAAAGAAGTTAGGAAATTTAACTTTCGTAAATTAACGCTTCAGCAAAGCCGTACTTTTCGATTTCACTGTTTGCCAAAGCGGTTTCAAGCGTTCCAAAACTATAGACCAAATTTGCGGCGCTCGCTTTAATGTCTTCTGTTTTAAATCATCCGCCACTATATAAATACAAGGAATGACCAAAAGGGTCAAGGCAGTCGCCAAAAAAAGACCCCAGGCAATGGCTAAAGCCATTGGTTTAATAAAAGGATCTGATCCTCCAATACCGTATGCCACAGGCGCCAAACCAACTACCGTTGAAATAGACGTCAATAAAACAGGTCTCAAACGCAGTCGACCGGCACTAAAAACAGCATGCGCCCGGGTCCAACCCATCTTGAGGTGCTGGTTGATAAAATCCACCAACACGATGGAATCATTGACCACCACTCCGCTCAAACCAATCATGCCGAGCATCGCCATAAAACTGAGGGGCTGATGATGCAGAAAAAAAGCCAAGATCACACCCACTAATCCAAACGGAATCGATACCATGACAACGAGCGGTTGAATCACCGAATTAAAATTACAAGCCATGATGATAAAAATCAGGAAGGCTGCCAAAACAAATGCCCGCTGGAAATCGGCGAATGAATTTTGCGTTTCTTCCTGTTCCCCGCCATATTTCACCGTTACCTCAGGATAATGAGGTATGATTTCTTTGTTAAGAAACTTCCCGATTTTTTTCTGCACCTCAAGCGGTGTGACCACATCTTCATCGACATCGCCGGACACTTGGATCATGCGTTTGCTGTCAAGACGTTTGATGGCTTGAATGCCGGCGGCTTCTTCTAAGTGCGCCACTTTATTAATCGGAATTAAATTGCCGTATTGATTCGGCGTATAAAGACGGTTAAAAATTTCCCGGCTATTGGTGTACGACTTCGGATAACGCACGATCACATCAATTTCTTCATCCGTTTTTTGGATGGTGGTCGCCACATAACCATCGATCGCACTTTTCACCGTTGTTGCAATATCGCGAACCGTCAGATAAGCTTTTTTTGCTTTTTCGCCGTCGATCACAACGCGGAGTTCTTTCTTACCGGGATCAAAATCATCTTTAATGTCTTTGGTTCCTTTAATGGTTTTCAGTTCCGCCTTTACCTTGTCTGCAACTTCTTCAAGACGTGCTAAACTGTCACCCCGCAAACGAATACTGATAGGCTTTCCTACCGGCGGGCCTGCCCGCACCTTTTCAAACTCAATTTCGTCAAACAAATCTTTGATCGGTTCGGTTTCTTTTCGAAGTTGGTCAATGATCTGATCGGCATGCCGTTTACGGTCTTTCTCGGGAGTCAAAAATATATGAAGTTGCCCAATGTGGCTGCCCCGATTGGAATAAGGATCATCGAAACCCTCGCGCGTTAATCCTACCTGAGTAATGTAATTATCCAATTCGCCTTTGGGTAAGGCTTCGATCAGCGCTTCGATTTTTTCCATCCGTTTTTCATTTTCCTGCAAAGACGTCCCGATGGGAGCTTTGGTGCGGACAAAAAATTCTTCGATCAAACCTTGTGGAAATAAGACAAACCGCATGCCGACTTTAAATAGAATAAAACTACCTACGAAAATAGCAAACACCAAACCAAGCGCTTTGTAACGGTGATGAATCACCCAACGCAACAACCTTAAGTAGCGGATACGGAAGCCCTGGAAATGATGATCAAACGCGCTCTTTTCGTGTTGACGGCGGCGCTGCGGTTTCACAAAATCTGCCAAATGCGACGGCAGAACAAAAAGCGCCTCTATCAGTGATGCTGAGAGTGCTGCAACCACCACAACGGGAATGCATCTGATAAATTTCCCCATGATACCGGTCATAAAAAATAGCGGTATAAATGCCGCGATCGTCGTTAACACCGTCGAAATAACGGGCAGTGCCACTTCCATTGTGCCGTCGACCGCCGCTTGTTTGGGCGACTTACCGCTTTCCATATGGCGGTAGACATTCTCTGAAATGACGATGGCATCGTCTACAATCAGTCCAAGCACCATAATCAGTGCAAACATTGTCACCAAATTAATGGAAAGTCCTAAAGTATGCATTAAGAAGAAAGTGGTTAAAAGTGCGATTGGAATTCCCATCGCTGTCATCAACGCTAAACGTTTGGTCATAAAAACGATCAAAGAACCTACGACTAAAACCATCCCCACTTTACCGTTATTCACCAGCACATTAAGACGCCGCTTGACGTAATAAGACATGTCATCAAAGAATGAAATTTCAACTTGACCGTCCTGCTGCGCTTCAAATGCTTTGGAAACGCGCTTGACTTCATTCACCACATCAATGATGTCGCCTGACTCTTTTTTAATGACAGTCAGCGTAATGGTTTTTTTGCCGCGGGTTTTTTCGATCCGGTCATCATCTTCAAAGGTGTCTTTTACCTCCGCCACATCGCCAACGGTAATCCAATTACCTAAATCATTGGCGCGAATAATCACTTTTTTGATCCCATCCGCATTTTCAAATTCACCCATCGTCCGCACTAAAAACTCGCCGCCATCAGGCGTATCCAGCGTACCGCCCGGTGAATTGAGATTTTGTGTAGCGAGCGCCATCGCTACATTTTCTAATGAAAGTTTATCGCGATTCACGACATCCGGATTGACTTCGACCCAAATTTCCCGGTCACGCCAGCCAAGCCGTGAGACCTTCGCGACACCCGAAATATCCAAAAGTTCCGTCTCCAAATGGCGTGCCACATTTTGAAGTGCATGCTCTTCAATGTCTGCGGCAACTGATACATTGATAACCGGAAAATTATCAGATTCTATTTCGGTGACAATCGGATCATCTTCCAAATCCGCCGGCAGATCACCGGTACGGTCAACTGCCCGCTGGATGTCATTAACGACTTTTCTTTTATCTTTTTCATCCGGATCGAGCTTGATGACAATGACGGATACATTCTCAGTTGAAACAGAAACCGTCTCATCTATACCATCCACTTCTTTGAGTTCATCTTCCAATTTGATGGTAATGAGTTTTTCAATCTCCTGAGCTGGCGCGCCAAAATAATTGGTTTGAACCGTCACCACATCATAATTGACTTTTGGAAAAGCTTCGCGGCCCATCTGGATGAGCGACATGAGACCGGCGCCAATGAAAAAAAGTGCCGCCAGGTTGACAAAAAGTGAATTATTAACGCAAAAAGTGATGAGCCGCTTCATAAGGCAGACTCGTCCGTTAAACCTAAGGAAGCTAATAATTGATTTTGAACCAATAACATTTGATCCCTGGCAATTTGATATTCGGTAAGCGTATTGATTTTGCCGATTTGAGCTTCCACCAGATCGCTTTGATAATCGATGATAGTTTTACTGGAAGAGCGTCCGACTTTAAATTGGGCTTGTTCGGCTTCGAGCTTTTTTTGTTCCAACGTTTCGATCTCTGCCGCCTGTTTGACAATTTCGCCCTTAATGTTTAAGGTTTTATAAGCGTTTTCGATTTCGATGTAAATTTGCTGCATCAATTTTTCTAATTGCAGTTGAGCGATTCCTAAATCAGATTCCGCTTTTTGAAAACGAGCACGCGCTTCGCGGTTCTCAAGCGGCATCCGCAGTTCAAAAGCACCTGCATAATGCGGTTCTTGAAATGAAAACGCTTTGCCGGGCGCATTTTTTTGATCGCGGTCCAGCCCGTTTCCGCCAAAGGTGCCCACAAAATCAAGCGACGGCCAAAGCCGGCTTTTATTCATCTTTACTTGAACCCCTTGCGCTTCTAACGTCACGAGTTCCGCCTGATAATCGCGGCGGTGATCCAAAGCGCCGGCCATACTCTTATCAAAATCAACTTCCATGGGCTGGTAGGTGAGTGATTCTTCGGGGATAAAATCATTTTCATGATGCAGTTGAAGTTTAAGTTCATTTAAAGCAAGCTTGGCATCCAGATGAGCACGCAAAAGATTGTCTGTCCGTTTTCTAAGGTTTGCTTCTACCGCGTAAAGGTCTGCTTCTTCTTTGAGGCCTGTTTCAAACTGCTGCTGTGTAATTTCTAAGAACTGTTTGGCAATTTGATAATTTTGTTCCGCTAATTTGGCGAGCTCAATACGACGCACATACTGCCAATAGGCCTCCCGCGCTTTAAAAACGGACGCCTCAATTTTATTGAGTGTCTCGTTTTTAAAACTTTTGAGCGCCAGTTTGGCGATTTTGACTTCCCCGCGATCCACAAAGCCAAAAAAGTTCTCAAGGAGCGGCTGGCGTACATCAATACCGGTGTGTGATTCATAATTAGGATTGAGTGAGGCAAAGGCAGAATCAGTCGAATTGCGCTGTTCATTAAAGAAGAGGCTCACTTCCGTTCCCAGCGGAATTTTTTTGGTTAAACGCGCATCCACATTGCCAGTAATGGTTTTATTACCGAATACAATGGAGGCTTGCTCTTCTTTGTTCCAATCATATCGGGCATCTGCCGAGAACTCGGCATCAAAACGCGATTTTGCAGACATGACATCGGCTGCTTTCCCTGCTAATTCCAAGCGCGCCATTTTGACATCCAAATTTTCAACCACCGCCAATTCAGAAACTTCTTTAACCGTCACGAGCATGCCTTGAATAGGCGTGATGGTTTCGTTCAGCAAACCGGGCCGTTCAGGCAAACTGAATTGGGCAACATTGATCGGCCGATGAATCATTAAAAATGATATGAAAAAAGTAAAAAGCCAAAAAAGATAGCGCATCAGGACTGCCCTTCTTGTTTTAACTGCTGTAACTGCTGATCCAAAATGGTTTCCATAGCGCCAAAAAACCGCACGATGGTTTTCATTTCAGCCGCATCAAACCCTTTGAGTTCACTTGAGATATGTTCAACGGTCAATTTACGAATATCTTGTACCACTTGTTTGCCTTTGGTGGTCGCCTCGATGTGAAAAGCGCGCCTGTCATTAGGGTGAACACGTCTGGCAATCATTTTTCGTTTTTCCAGCCGATCAACCAGATTGGTCACTGAGGACGAGGCTAAATAAAGTTTCAAGGCTAAATCATGCATGGTGAGCGGGCCTTCATCTACCACTAAAATCAATAATGAAAATTGTGAAACCGTGAGATTCTTCACATCCAAGATCTTGGCGTAGAAGCGCGAAAAGCGGCTTTGAACGCTCCGCATTTGCTGTTCTAAGGCTTGACGGTTTGTGTCTGCCATGCAGTCTCCCAATTACTTCGAAGTTCGAAATATTCGATATTCGAATAATATCATGCCTCCGGAAGACTGTCAAGCGGCTGCGCTGTGCGCGATGTCATGCTGAGCGAAGCGCCATTCGTGGGATGCGCCCTGCTGTGCGGGAAAGGTTTACATTTGAACAGCTTAAACCTGTCCCGGTCAGAACCGGTACTCGTTTAAGCCTAAGGTTTGGGCTTCTGAAACGAGAGGTAGACTGCGGAAGCAATGCCGGCTGCCCCTAAAATCATGCACATCACCATGATCTGATAACGCGCTGCGATAAAAGGCGAAACACCGGCTAAGATCTGCCCTGTCATCATACCTGGGATTGACACCAGGCCGACTGCAAAAAAACTGTTAATGGTCGGCAAAAGTGCCGCTCGAAAAGCAGCTGAGCGCGCCTCTTCAAATAATTGATCGCGCTTCATCTCAGCTTGCAAACGCTCGGCTGCTAAACTAACGCTATTCATCGCATTGGCAAAAATCATACCGGCAAGCGGGATGATATAACGCGGTTGGTTCCAATTGGAAAGTCCGAGGACACCGAAAATGATCAGAATAAGCATGGTGATCCCGCCCGTGCTAATGGCCAACAAAGTGACCGGGTACAGCTTGAGACGCAACGCCTGCATCGGTCTTAAAGCAATCCAACTGGCAACCGCAAGCATGAAACACAAAACACAAAGCATCAGGATGGGATGGTTGGCAGCGAATATGAAATTTAAAGCAAATCCAATCAAAAGGAGCTGGACCAGCATGCGCACCGTTCCGTCATAAATCACTTTTTCCTGGTGCGACCATCGCCAATAAACAAAAGCAACGCCAAGTACGGGGATGAAAGCAAGGCTTAACCTGATAAGACTGATGTCATAAACACCGATATTCATGTTATTAGATTGTCGTACGAGACAAGCGGAAACTGTAGAGAATCTATGAAATGCTTAAAAACACCTAATTTTTAGGTGTTTTGGCCTCACCTAAAAAAAGAGATGATTTAATCTGGACTAAATTAGTCTGCTTTGATATACTTTTTAAGAGAGGTGGAAAATGCGTTTTACAACCAAAACAGAGTATGGTTTGTTCTGCCTGATCTTCATGGCTCAGACCAAAAATGGCGTCGATCCGATCACGGTTAAAGACATCGTGAAAGGCGAGAATTATTCGCAGGCTTACACGGAAAAGATCCTGCAAAGTCTCCGCATGGCCAATATCTTAAAATCGCATCACGGTCAGCAAGGCGGTTACGTGCTTGCCCGGCCGGCAGCTGAGATCACGTTAAGAGAAATCATTGAGGCGCTCGAAGGACAAACATTTGATGTTTTCTGCCAGCCGGAATTCCGTAAAGACATTGTTTGCAACCACTTCCCCAGCTGCGGCGTGATGCCCGTGTGGAAAAATACGAAAAACCTTTTGGATCATTATTACGATCATATTACGTTAGACATGATGGTAAAAAATCAAATTAAACCGGTCGAACCGGCCTCTGTATTCCAGGGGCCGGACCGCGCGCGGAGACCATATGAACGATAAAACGATTAAAGACATCGTTAATCGCGAATATCAATACGGTTTCAAAACCGAAGTTGAACAGGCGAAAACCATCAAGGGTCTGAGCGAAGAAACTATTGGCGCCATCTCCGCCTACAAACAGGAACCTAAATGGATGCTTGAGTTTCGTTTGAATGCCTTCCGTCAATGGAAGAAAATGACGGAACCTACTTGGGCCAATGTTCATCACGCGCCCATCGATTACCAGAACATCATTTATTATGCAGAACCCAAACAGCAAAAGAAAAAAGAAAGTATGGATGAGGTAGATCCTGAGATGAAGAAAACGTTCGAAAAATTGGGTATTCCGCTCATGGAGCAAAAACGCTTGGCAGGTGTTGCTGTTGACGCTATTTTTGACAGCGTCTCGGTTGCAACCACTTTCAAAGCCAAATTAAAAGAAGCCGGTATTATCTTTTGCCCTTTTTCCGAAGCTGTTCGTGAATATCCCGAACTGGTTAAAAAATACATCGGTTCGGTGGTGCCGGCGACGGATAATTTTTTTGCAGCGCTCAATTCAGCCGTCTTTACGGATGGTTCTTTTGTCTACGTGCCCAAAAATACGAAATCTCCTATGGAGCTTTCGAGTTATTTTCGTATCAATACGGAAGGCTCCGGTCAATTTGAACGAACCTTGATCATTTGTGAAGACAATAGTTACGTGAGTTACCTGGAAGGCTGCACAGCACCTAAATTTGATACCAATCAATTGCACGCTGCCATTGTGGAACTGGTGGCTTTGGATCATGCCGAAATCAAGTATTCAACGGTTCAAAATTGGTACGCAGGCGATCCAAAAACGGGCAAAGGCGGCATTTATAATTTTGTGACCAAACGCGGCAAATGCCTGGGAAAACACGCTAAAATTTCCTGGACCCAAATTGAAACCGGCTCGGCCATTACCTGGAAATATCCCAGCTGTCTTTTGGTCGGAGACGATTCAATCGGCGAATTTTATTCCGTTGCCCTCACCACAGGTTATCAAGAAGCAGACACCGGGACAAAAATGATTCATATTGGCAAGAACACAAAAAGCACGGTGATTTCAAAAGGGATTTCGGCTCAGCGCTCAAACAATAATTACCGAGGATTGATTCAAATCGGAAAAAATGCCAGCGGTGCGCGTAATTTTACGCAATGTGACTCACTTTTGGTCGGCTCCGAATGTAACGCCAACACGTTCCCCTATCATGACGTTCAAAATCAAAGCGCTCAGGTAGAGCACGAAGCGACCACGTCCAAAATCAGCGACGATCAATTATTTTATTTTCAGCAGCGGGGTATCGCAACGGAAGCGGCGATGTCTTCCATTATCAATGGTTTCTGTAAAGACGTCTTTCGTCAACTGCCGCAGGAATTTGCCGTGGAAGCCAATCAGTTAATGGATCTTAAGTTAGAAGGCAGTGTGGGGTAATCGGTAGGTCATAACGTAACAACGTCACAAAGTCACAAGGTGACAACGTATATCCTTGTGACTTTGTGTCCTTGTGACTTAATAAACAGGAGTTCAGATGTTAGAAATTAAAAATTTAAAAGCCGGCATTGGTAACGTTCAAATATTAAAAGGGATTGATTTAGACATCAAAGCCGGCGAAGTCCATGCCATTATGGGTCCCAACGGCTCGGGGAAAAGTACGTTGGCCAAAGTTTTGGCAGGTGATCCCAAAGTAGAAGTCACCAGCGGAACCATTCGTTATTTGGGCGGGGACTTGACTGCCATGGAAGCCGATGTCCGGGCGCGGGCGGGCGTTTTTATGGCTTTTCAATATCCCATTGAAATTCCCGGCGTCAATAATGCCAGCTTCCTTCGGATGGCGTTTAACGCCAAACGCAAGCAAAACGGCGAAGAGGAAATGGATCCTTTGGAATTTGACGAATTTGTGAAACAAAAAATGAAAATTGTCGAAATTTCACCTGATTTTCTAATGCGCTCCGTGAACGCCGGTTTTTCGGGCGGTGAAAAAAAACGGAATGAAATTCTCCAAATGGCAGTTTTAAGTCCTAAATTAGCGGTCTTAGATGAAACGGATTCGGGTTTGGATGTCGATGCTTTACGGATTGTGGCAAGCGGCGTCAACCAGCTCCGCAGCAAGGAGAACGCAATTCTGCTGGTCACCCATTACCAGCGTTTACTTAATTACATCGTGCCGGATTTTGTGCATATTCTTTCAAACGGGAAAATCATCAAATCGGGTGATAAGTCGTTGGCATTGGAAGTGGAAGAAAAAGGCTACGATTGGCTGCTGCCCTGTTCAGAGCAAACCATTCGCGGTACCGAACGGAAGTAACATGAGCGCTCACCAGCTAGACGATTCCAAAACCTACCGCGATCTTTTGAGTGCTTTGAAACCGCCCCCTCAGACGAGCTGGCAATCTTTGCAGCAAGCTTCTTTGGCCCGTTTCCAAGCGCTTGGTTTCCCTACCCGGCATCATGAGGGATGGAAATATGTGCCGGTGGAACGTATTTTGAATACAGCGTGCGCCGAAAAACTTTCCGGAGTAGTCTCTGATAAAGGTCAAGCTCTTTTGAAACCTTATTTTCTCGAAAAAACAAATTTTGAACGAATTGCTTTTGTCGATGGCATGCTGGATCAATCCTCATCCGTTATTAAGCACTTACCTGCCGGTGTAAGGCTGATAAGCTTGGCCGCCGCACTCGAAGAACAAAAAGATCTTCAGGAACGCTTGGCTGCACGCCTTACTGAGGAACCCAATGCGCTGGCGGCAGCCAATGGCTTTCAATTCCAAGACGGTGTTTATTTGTTTGTACCCAAACATCAAAAACTCACCCTACCGATTCATTTACTCATTGCACAGCTGGGACATCACGGAAACGCTTTATCGCAGCACTTAAGATTTGCCGTCGAATTGGCTGATGATGCCCAAGCTGAAATTGTTTGTGATCATCTGGGGATGACCGAGCAGTCCTATTTATCCAATACGGTTTTTGAATTTACCGTCGGTCGGCATGCGCGCCTGAAGTGTTTCAATATCGAGCGCCATGGCAGGGCTGCGATTCACTTAAACGCCATGCGCTTCTTCTTAAAAGAAGACGCCAGGCTCGATTTATTGTCTTACTCGCACGGCGGCATCACAACCCGTAACGACCTTCATGTCACTTTTGAAGGGCCGAATGCTTCCTGTTACCTGAAAGGATTGGCGGTTATGAATGACGATTCTCAGACCTTTCAACATGTGCATGTGAAACATCAAGTGCCGAACTGTACAAGCCGCCAAGTATTTAAAAATATCGCAGCCGGCCGCGGCGTGACGGAAGTTAACAGTCTTGTTCACATGGTGCGTGATGCTCAAAAATCCGATTCGCACCAGCTGATCCGAAATTTATTACTATCACCTGCCGCTCACGCTTACGCGCGGCCTCAGCTTAAAATTTATGCCGATGACGTGAAGGCAGCCCACGGGGCCGCAACCGGACAATTGGGCCGGGAGGAATTGTTCTATTTGAAGAGCCGCGGACTCAGTGAAAAAATGGCGCGATTTGTGTTAACATATGGGTTTGCCGAGGAGATTGTGGAGGATATTCCTTTCCCGACCATTCGTTCTCAAATTGAAACTGATATGAAAAATGAAATTGAAAAATTGGTAACATAATTCCTGGGGTCAGGTCCGGGACCTGACCCCACGGAGATAACAATATGACAAATAAAATAAAAACACAAACGCTGGATATAAATAAGATCAGAGAGGACTTTCCTGTGCTGGCAGAATCCATGAACCGCCACCCGCTGGTTTATTTGGACAACGCAGCCACTTCTCAAAAGCCAAAATCCGTCATCAACCGCATGCATGATTTTTATTCTAAACAATATGCTACGGTCCACCGGGGTGTCTATACCTTGAGTCAAAATTCCACGTGGGAATGCGACTTGGTCCGCAACAAATGCCGGGAGTTTTTGAATGCTCGCGACACTTCTGAGATCATTTTTGTCCGCGGGACAACGGAAGCCATCAACTTGGCTGCTTTTGGTTACGTACGGAAATTCTTAAAAGCAGGCGATGAAATTATCATCTCCGAGATGGAGCATCATGCGAATATCGTTCCCTGGCAGCTGCTGTCTCAGGAAAAAGGTTTTAAGTTAAAAGTGGTCCCGGTGAGCGATGACGGCGAGTTATTAATGGATGCTTATCAAAAACTTTTGACGGAAAAAACCAAACTGGTGGCCATCACCCACATCTCAAATGCGCTTGGAACCGTGAATCCCATCAAACAAATCACCCATCTGGCCCATCAAGCCGGCGCGAAGGTATTCATTGACGGCGCGCAAGGTGCTGTGCACTTAAAGGTAGATGTGCAAGACATCGGCTGCGATTTTTATGCGTTCTCCGGCCACAAAATCTACGGTCCCACAGGGATTGGCGTACTTTATGCAAAACGCGAACTCTTAGAAGCCATGGATCCATATCAAGGCGGCGGTGAAATGATCGAGCTGGTGACTTTTGAGAAAACCACGTTTGCCAAGCCGCCTCTGAAATTCGAAGCCGGCACACCGGCGATTGTTGAAACCATCGGCCTTGGCCCTGCGCTCGATTACGTGATGACTTTAGGGTTTGATCGAATCGAGGCGTATGAACAAAGCTTATTAAAATACGCAACGGAAAAAATGTCGCAAATCGAAGGCTTGACCATTATCGGCCGGGCCAAACAAAAAGATGCGCTCGTTTCGTTTACGCTGAAAGACATTCATCCGCATGACATCGGTACAATTTTAGACCAAGAAGGCATTGCCATCCGGACCGGTCACCACTGCGCCCAACCCATCATGCGCCGATTCGGATTGCCGGCAACCGCACGCGCCTCCTTTGCGTTTTACAACACCAAAGAAGAAATAGATAAGCTGGTCGCAGGTATTGAAAAAGTAAAGGAAGTTTTTGCATGAGTCAACCGTCTAATGTGCCGGAACCTCAATTAGATCACTTGTATCAGGAAGTGATTTTGGATCACAATAAGAAACCCCGGAATTACAAAGTAATTCCTCAGCCCCAACTGCACTCACACGGATTAAATACTTTGTGCGGCGATGAATATTTTCTATTTTTAAATACGTCACCTGAGGGTAAAGTAACTGATATTGGCTTTCAGGGCTCGGGTTGCGCCATTTCGAAAGCAAGTGCCTCCATCATGACAACGCTGGTCAAAGATAAAACAATTGAAGAAGTGAAAATACTGAAAGATTCTTTTTTGGATTTTATGTTAAAAGACGGCATCACAGCTAGCAAAGAGAAGATTGGCCGGCTGAAAATGTTTGAAGGTGTCAAAGAATTTCCGGTGCGGGTCAAATGCGCCACCTTAATCTGGCGGACGCTGGAAGATGCATTAAATAACATACATGAGAGAAAGGAGTAAGTGACAAGGATGCAAGGTCACAAAGTCACAAGTCATTACGTTGTGTCTTTGTGTCGTTGTGACATTGTGACTTAAATAACTATGGAAAACCAAAGAGAAGTGCAAATTTCGGCTGAAATGACGCCAAATCCCAACACACTTAAATTTAACGTGGATCGCCTGCTCATTGAATCAGGCTCTTATGATTTCCCTGACCGCGCCAAGGCTGAGGCATCTTATTTGGCTTCTGAATTATTTGACATTGCCGGCGTCGAAGGTGTTTTTATCGGCACCAGCTTTATTACCGTCAGCAAACAAACCGAAAAAATGTGGCAGGACCTGGCACCTACTTTAATCGAGAAACTGAAAGCCGTTCTTAATTCAGACAAAGAAATTGTTTCTAAAGATGCCGTCCCCTCTGCCAACGACACTTCCGGCAGCAGTGAGATTGAACAGAAAATCCGGGCTGTCTTGGATACTGAAATCCGTCCGGCTGTGGCACGGGACGGCGGCGACATTATTTTCTACGGATATAAAGACGGGATCGTCACCCTTCACCTGCAAGGCGCTTGTTCTTCTTGTCCTTCTTCCATTATGACCCTCAAAATGGGTGTTGAGAACCGCTTAAAGCAAATTGTGCCTGAAATTCGGGAAGTAGTTCAAGTATAGTGATCAGTGATCAGTGTTCAGAATAAATGGATGCCGACCACTGGTCACTGACCACTGACCGCTTGATTATGCGGATTGCTTTTGCAGCGCAGTAGAAGTTTCGATGGTTTGGAGCGCGTGGAAGATAAGTTCTAAGACATTTAACGAATCCCGGCTCCGAATTCGATAGGTTTTTTGATCTGCGCCTACCTCTAAAATTTCCTTGGTTAATTCATCGCCCACCACTTGCAGAACCGCTGCTTGGTAAATGGCGGAAGCTAAGCGGATATTGGCCGAACCTTGATAAGTCATGGCCGTTCCGTCGCCAAAACGATCAGTCTTCAATACATTGGCATTTGCCTCCGCAACAGAAGAGGTGATAACAAGGTTGGGCAATTGATTTAAATGAACGGTATCTAAATCCTTATGGTAAATCATTATCTCACCGCCCTCGACTCTTTGCCTAAATAAGTCTTTCTGATTGGCTTCCGCAAAACCGGCGTCATCGATCCACTTGGCCGGAATTTTGATTTTGGTCAGAAGATGAGGGTTTTTAGCTGCCACTTCCCTCACGGTTTCCAAAAGTGCTCTGATCACCGCGAGCGGGTTTTTGGCTTGAGCGAGTTCTGCTTCAGTTAACCGGTAGAGCACCACTTTTGTTTCTACCGCTTCAATGATATTTTGAGCATGCAGACGCAATTCATCATAGGCCATTTGACCAACAGCTTGATCAACGGCCTTTTTGACCTGGGCAATGAATAATTCCGCAGAAATACCGCTCGCCCGTGTCTCTTCAAGGACCTGCATGAAAACCTTCCCATCAAGTGTATTCGGATTAGCTGTTAAAAGGATGGCGGCAATTTGATCAACGTAGATACCTACGCTGGTATCAACGTTAGTCTCTCTTCGGATTTTGCTGCGGGTTCTAGCGCTTATACGGTTAGAAAAGGTTCGCTTTTTCACAGCTGTCTTTTTTCGTCCGCTTTGACGGACTCTCTTAATCGCGGCCGGTTTTGTTTCTTCTACGCCATGGGATTTAATTTGCCTCAAAAGTTTCTCGACGTTCGGAATGGCGTGCCAAACTAGCTGATTAAACACCGCTTGAGTCATTTGCTTTTGACCTTTGGGCGCGCTTTTCAGTAGTTTGGTTCTTTCAATTTTCCTGATCCGTTCGAGCGCCTGCTCATTTAACTCACCTGTTTCCGTTAAGTAGCTGGGAATGACAGATTGCATCTTTTCTGAATAAAGCAACCTCTTCAAGATGGGATGCGGTTTAAAGGCATCCTCAAGCGTCATGCCAGGCCCGGTCAGCACAGCCATGAGTAAAATCTTCTCCATGCGGTTTGCTGTGTCGATGTTAATAATTTCGCGCTGACGGTTGCGCATGGTTTCATCTAATCGGCGGGCGATCTCGTGAAAGCCTTTGATATCAACATAATAAACCGTACTGGCTTTTTCAACCGTTGTACGATAAAGGGCCAACCGATTGGCTTGCGTAAACCCCTCAAGAAATGGCAAAGTACTGTCCCGCTTCAGAACCTCATGGATAAATGAAGTTGTTTCTTTGAAGTACTCTAAACCTCCCGATTCCGGAAACCCAACAAAATGCTGATTTATTTTTCCCGCTGTTTTTTTCTTCTTTACCTCTTTCGTTTTGGAACGCTTAACAGCGCGTAATTTGCTTCTGGTCTCACCGTTTCCATAAGGCCGGATACCATATTTTTTCCTTATTTTTGAATGATTACGTAAGTATCGGGCTAATCCGCCATAACTCACGTGCCTTAACCTTCTTTGCACTCGCGTAATACTCAAGCCTTTCAACGAATCTTCACCATGTTTTTTCACGTATTGCTCCAAACGCTTTTGGACACCTTTCGATTTTGGCCGTTTGATGCCGTATTGACGGAAAAGGCTTGGGTGAGCATGGAGATACTCATGAAGACCGCTATAAGAGACTTGCATGAATCGAGCAACTGCATAAATGGTTAAGCCTTGTAATTGTTCTTTGCCAAAGTGTTTCAGCAGAGCTGGGATATTTTTCTGCTCTTCCCGCCTTAATTCAGCATGCGCATGAGACAAGCTGGTGGTGCGATTTCCAGGCGTTCCTACCTCGGGATAGAGTGAATTCCTGGAAATATCCGGAATATCTGGCCCTGAGATGATGCGTGTTTCTTCATCCTTCTGATAAGCTTTGATTTCTTGCGCTGTCGCCCATCTAAAACGTCCGCCAAGAGTTCCTTTAATCGGATCTTCCTCAAAATTATCCGGTCGAAAAATGCTTTCAAACCAACGGCCTCTTTGATTTCTGAAGCGAACGACAACTGATTTGGATATGCGCTTGGTGCGTCCGGTTGACGTCAACTCAAGCACCACATGACCAACACCATAATCCGGATTTAAATGAACGATCCAATCACCTTCATGAACTTCGTCTATCGAAGTGATTGGTTTTTCATGTCTTGGCAATTGGAGCGTTTCTCGCGTTAATGGCTGCACGGCTTTTGGTTTCCTTGGTTTGGAAATCAGATTTGTTTTCGCCGTTCCCGATTGAGAAACACTACCTTGTATTGATCCTTTCCTTCGCGGCTTACCTGCTCTGAGAGTACGTTCGCTTCCTAGCCGTAGAACAGATTCCTTTTGTGTGTGAGTATTCGCGTTTTTTTTTCGAACCCCACGAGGCTGCCGGAACCGTCGTAAGTTAAAATCTGCGTCCGATACGACTTCATTTGGAACATATTTTCTCCTTAATTGAACAACAACGGGCCTGGCAAAATTCTTTTTGCCTTCCTCACGATGGTTCACACCGGAAAAATTTTTTTTCTTTTCAGAATCTTTTTCTTCTTTTTTCTTTTCTTTTTCAACATACCCAACGCCTCTTTGGTGTAATTCTTCGGCAAATGTGAGGCCAAGCACTCTTTCATCACTGGCACGCAACACTTCTAAATGCGTCCCTACCATTTCTTCCAGTTGTACCGCATTTTTTCTTTTTTGCTCCGCGCCAAGCGCATTCAGTATTTGGTTGATTGACGGCAATCCGCGCCCCTCTTCCGCACTGTTACGAAAATCGATAATTTCTAAGACTGCATCTCTCACATCAGCTAAGCCAACTTCAATGGTACCCTGATTCCGCCGCTTAGTTTTTCGAACTGCAGTTGCTGTGCGGCCATTCTGACCCGGCGAAACTTGTTTTTGCTCGCGCCATTCAGAGCGCTCTGTGGTTCGATTAGGCGGAAAATGAATGGCTTTTCCCCGCTCTTGATTTGAAACAAGTTCTTTCCATTGAAGATAAGGTTCAAATAAAGATTCATTCCCTCTTCGAAATAAAGTCAGTAATGCGGTTGCAAAAGTGCGGTGACCATAAAGCACAACAGTTTTTCCCGCATAATTTTCATTCAAGTATCGGATAAAATCTCTCACGCGCTTCAAAAATTGAAGATAATTTTCACCAGTTTCGGTCCGAGTAAGCGCGTTGTAATTTTGGTATGCTTTCAACATCAGCCGAACCGATTCTTCATTTTTCTCTGCTTGCGTGAAGCCAAAATCGATTTCAGCGGCGCGTGGTTCTTCAATCAAATGAATGTACATACCGTGTGATGCGGCAAGCTTCACAAAAGGTTCGGCTGTTTGTTCTGTGCGAATCGTATTGGTCCGCATGAAAATAACTTCTTCGCCATGCTTTAACCGATCGCCGAGTTGTGACCAAAGTAAAGGTGCGCCTTCTTGAGCCTGCCGAACACCCTCTGCGTTGATGGGGGGATCTAGATCGTAACTGTGTGATTCACCTCTCGCATTCTCATCCGTTATCCCGTGCGGTACGACCCACAAATCAACTAAAAGAACCGGGATTTCATAATCATTCTGATAGCTGATGTGCCCCCACTCATCTACCAACTGAAGTTTAAGTTCATCTAAGAGGGCCTGATTATTTACCCTCAATTCGGTCCGTGCGAGCGTTCGATTGTCTGCAATACCGCGGCCTAAATCACGCGCTGTTAAGAATTGGTTGGCATCTAATTGAATTTTATCTGTGCTAAAAATACGTGCCAGTAAATTGATTAGTTCTTGCTTTGATTCTTGACTCAGATCAAAAACGTTTTTTGCCCCTCGATCATTTTGAACCTGTCCTAAATGCATCTGCCCTTGGGTCACCTCTTTCAGAAACTTTCCAACGTCTTTAGCCTCCCCTCTGGTGAACGGAGAACCGTTGGACAGCAATGCCGCCACATCACCGGTTTCCAACAGATAAATCAATGCTGAAAATGCTTTGTAAGCAGGATTATCAATGCGTTCTTTCTTATTCTCAGGATTGGGTATGCGATGTGAGATAAATGCCTGGCGGTAAAGCCGGTACAGCCATGTGATTTTTTCGCGTTCAGAATCAATGTGATGGATTTTGTAAAAACGCTCAAGTGCGTCACGAAAAGCAAGTTGTTCATTTGTGAATAAATTGTGTTCTTCTTCTGAGAACTGAGGCGCTCCTTTTTCATGGAGACGCAATTGCCTGAGCGTTCTGCGATAATCAATCATGAATTCATGTGATCGCATTGATGCTTGTAAACGTCTTTGAGCTGTTTCCAAATAATGTTTAATCTTCTCCAGCATTTCACTTGCTTCGCGTCTCTTTCCCTGATTGCTCAGTTCAGCCATGGTTTCAAAGCTTTTGGCAATTCCTCTGAAGGTTCCGTCCAATGCTTTTAAATCCGGTTCTTTTCTATTTTTTAAGAAATTAGCCGCTTTGTACGCTTCTTTTCTAAAATATTCATAAAGATTTGTCTCGCCGTCAGGATAAGCCCACTCGTCATGCGGTTGATTAAAGCGGACGTGCCTGAGCAAATCTTGCAGCACGGTGATTCTGGTTCCGACATAACTTTGAAAATCACCGAGCGTGGCCCGGACTTCATAAAGCCTGCCGGCTTCAATTTGGTCAATAATCGCCGCGACATCCTGCAAACGTTTTTTGATAAAACGGCGCATGAAAGCAAGTGTCTCACTGGCGGCTTTCCAATCCATCAGACCCACTTGATGCATCGCCGCTTGAACCGCCAGGCCGGCAATTTCTTTTTCTAAGTTCCAACGCGCTTTGACAACTTCACTCAAGATCATTAAATCTTCTAAAATTGAGTCCCGCCCGCGTTCCGCTCGTTTTAAATTTGCTTCATTTAATTTGGCGGGATGAGGTGCGAACTTTTGCGCTTTTGCCAAACGTGAGTCAAGGCCATCTAAAACTTTTAAGGCAGTTGTCATGTCATCGTCATTATCGAACTCAGAGTCACTTTCATGATCGACTGAACGCAAAGCTTCCGTAACATTGTCGAACCTGTCTTCCCGGTAGACCCGAATCGCAATGGGTTTTGCCTTATCGCCCGTCACTTTTTGCTTGCGCTGACCGCCGCGCATCAGTTTATAAACTTGCTCATTCTGATCCCAGTAAAAGCGCCTACCTCTTTCCTGACGAACAACTTTTGCGTGTTTGGTCTTACGGCCATCAAGTGCTAAATAAGCGTCTCCCAGACGACTGGCAACTGCTGATAGTGTCCAGCTGGCTGCTTGTCTGTTCTTTTGTTCGAGGAGGGTAATAGCCGTTTTGACTTTGTCACGCGCTTCGGTTAATAAATGCTCCTGGTTCCACCAAAAACGCTGTTGTTCCATATCATAATGATGAGAGTTTTGATAATAACGTCTAGCTCTATGGGCACGGCTAAGCTGCAAAGTTAAGAGGCCGTCTTTAGCGTTCATTGCTTGAAGCGCTTCAATCACTTCAGCATAATCAGTCTCTTTGGTCTCCATTTTACGTGCCGTTAGAATGAGAGAAGCATTAATATTGGCTTTTAAGACATCTCTTAAAAGTGCTTTCGTGTTGGCAATATCTTGATTGCCCTTGGGAGTTTCAATGGTTTGAGTTGTCCTTAATTCCGAACGGATCGGGACGCTTTCAGAAAACACTGTTATCTTCAAGGGTTCGGATACATGGTTACCCCTTAAAATTTCTTCTTCTCTACCTGGGATCGTTAGGATTTTCCGGAACTCATGTAATACCTCGTGGACAATGATTTTCCCAATCAAACTGGGATACACCATTCTGATAGCCTCTGCTATACGAATAGCTTCCATTAAATCAAAACTTTTCCCCCAACGAGGCTCGTGGTCCTCTCCTTGAAGTTTTAGTGCTATTTCAACCAAATGCTCTCCAATGAAATCAGCATATGGCGCAATGGGTATTCGACTCATCAACTGTTCAATTCTTTTGGCAACAGCTAATACTTTGCGTTCCGATTTATTTGGCTCATCACCTTTAAGAACAATGGGAGAAGGACTGCCGCTAGCCGGATCGCTTAATTTGATTTCACCCCGTAGAAAAGGCCCGGAAAGCTGCCGCTTCAAGTAACCCGGATTCTCAAGTTCAAACTGCCGATAATACGCCTCACTCATTTTCCGAAAATGATCCTCCCAATCTGTCCGCAGCTCGGCCCGAGGAACGGTTGGTTCCGAAGAGCCGACAGCCCTCAACTCCGCTCGAGTTGAGGGCAGCTCAGCACGGGCAGAACGCTGAATTTGTTGTAAATACGCCTGCCCTTTTTTTTCCAATTCTGTCTCTTTTGTAGAGGTTTTTCCTTTTATTCTTTTTTGTCTTAAATAATCTGCAAAGAGCGGCCATAACAATTGAAAACGCGGTTGATCAATCACATCAATCGCTTTTTCTAACTCCAACATAATTTCATTGGGATGACTAGGAAGTTCGACTGCTTCTTGCGGCTCATTGACTTGTGTTTTGATTTGAACTGTATCCAAGACATCGGGAATCACAACATCGCCTGAATCTGCGTACAAAAGTTCTATTAATTCTTCTTTCTCCGGCGGTAAAAGTTGTTCATGGTCAATTTGCTCCTGTATATCAGCTTGGCTGTTTAGAAAATCTTCACCGTATGCTTCTAAAGAATTGCTCTGCACTGCTCGATGCAACTCGATAATCTTATCTCTTAATACTTGAAATACTTCTGAGACTGACTGGGGTGCTTTGTGTTTTTGAGCAGTCTGCTGCTGGACCTCAGCCGCTTCTTTCTTCCTAATGACTGTGCGCAACCGCTGAATCCTGTCCATGACTTCCAGCGATTGATCGCTTGTAACTTGTCTACGTGCTTTTTTTTCAGCAAGACTGATTTGTCTGTCAAGATGGCGTAAATCAAATTTGGGATTCAGCCGTTCAATTTGATCCCGATAATGCCTGGCTTTTCTGATTTCACCTGATTCTGCCAAAATCGCAGCTAAATTAAGAATGGTATGTGCATTCTCCGCCTCCATCTCTATGGCAAGTTCGGCATAAGGCCGCATGGTTCGGTAAGCAGCCTTTGTTAACCAGTAATGAACTAAAACATTCAGCATCACCGATAAATTTGTCTTCGCCTCAATGTCTAGTGCCGCTTGGTGAGCATGGATCCATTGCTCTAAAATAGGCAGTAAATCCCATGCCAGCAGTCTAGCCTTTTCATTGCCGTCAAGCGTACTTTCAGCCCGCTCTACCAGTTCATGAACACTTGCGATACTAGCTGTATAAAATAACTTACGCACGCCTTCTCCGAATTCGACATTTCCCGCCAATGCGCGAGCCAGATAATGTGCCATCCAAACGTGCTCGCGAGCACTCGCGTCGTACCGGTTTTGTTCAAAGAGACGAATAGCTACATTACGATGGAGGCTGGCCAGTTCAAGATCAAAAATGGGTTCCGTAAAATCCTTGTATTGGCTTCTAAAAAACTCCAGCAGTTCAATCGCTTCAGCGTCCATCGAAAGAAATCGCAGGATGGAGCCAAATTGTGCAAATGCAATCCTTTCGCTACGAACCTCATCCATCTCAAAATAAACCGCCGGCCACGCCTTTAGATAATCAAAAAAATGTTTGTACAACGTTTCGATTAACTGCGTGTTCTCGCTTAATATCTGCGACGCACCCAAAAGCCGAGAAAAATGACTTGCGACCGCTGAGAATGAATACATAAAGGCATAAACGTATTCTTCCGAATTACCGCTTTCGATATCTTTCATTGTCTCTTTCACAAATCTGGAGATAAGCTTGACCGCCTCATCGTAATGTTGATTTTGTAACAGCCGTCGAATGGCAAAACCGAATTCTTTTCCGTCAAAATCCGCGAAATTAATATCACCCGCCACACCTTGCTCCCTCAATTCGGAGCGGCGGTCGGACATTTGAAATAATGGCTTTGAATAAATAGGAGCCGAGTAAGCGCCTAACAGGATTGCCTCCGCATCGTCCAAGATTGCGGACCCGTGTGTTTTCATTAAACTATCAGGGCCGCTTAATGTCACGGTGACACCCATGATACCTGCGCGCCATTCGTCATCGTTGACGGAATCGAGAAAATCATGCTCTTGCACTTCCGTCGCAGAATGTGCAGTACGACCTATTGTAAGTTGAATCTCGAATGTGAAGGCCTGAAGTCGAGCGGCGAATCGCTTAAAATTACCCACGATTTCTTCCCCGCCGCGCCACGCTTGCTGCGATAAAGGAATACTAAAAGAACTACTGAGCGACTCCCGCTCAAGGACCGCTGCCCCGACATTTTCCGGACGGGTCCGCAACTCGGAACGTGCTTGCACGCGGCCCGGAAAATTGAACCTGCCATGCGTTGTCGTGCGAATTAAACTTAGTTCCGGCGCGAGATACGAAGTCGAAACACCGCTGATTTGTTGAAAAATGGATTGAAGGGCTTGGAAGGAAAAAACGCCTTGATCCCAAAGCGACTTGACACCTTCGGAGAAGAGTTGCAGTCTTGCGTCGATACCGGATCTCAATTGCCTGAGGAAATCTTCCGCCGCTTGATCGGTGATTGCCATGGGCAGATGATCTATTTTTAAATTTCCGGCGGCTTCATCGATGTAGCGCGTATAAATGCCGGTTTGCGCAATGTTGCCGGCCGCCAAACTCTGACGAATCATTTGATCGCGCCAGGTTTTAAGCAAAATAGGGACGGTTCCTTTTTGGTAGGAACCGTCCCTGTCAATCATTTGAACTGCTTTCTGTATAAAATCTTTGACCAATGCACCCCAAAGTTGTGTGGTACCGTTTGACTGAAAACTTCTTTCGCCTTTCATGACTGAAACGTATTTATCCTTGGCATCAAACACATGAAAGACCGGCGAGATCAAAACGTACGGCATGCCTGTCTGTTTGAAAAGATCGGTGATGGGACGGCTGTGAAAACCGCCGGTTACAAGTAAGTAAACGGCCGGTCCCTTTTCTTCCATATGGTGTTGAATGTTCCGGTACATGGCTTGGTCGCGTTCGGATGCGATCTCATAAAAATCGATGTGATTTTCATAAAGCGCGCGCGCTGATTCGTCAAAACCCATCGAAGTTAGTTCATGCCATTCACCGAGCGTCAATTCAAGCCGGACCAAAGCGTTTAAAAGTCCGATGCGGCGCCATTCATGCATCCATGAGGCTTCTTGTTCGCTTTGAACAAGTAAGGCCGTTAATCGGCCTTCCCATTGTTTCAATTCAACAAAAATACGGGTGCCTTTGATTTGCATCAAGGTTTCCGTGTGCGCCAAAAAAGGCTGTAGCGTCTCGGGAATTTCTACGCCCTTTATCGCTCTTGCCTGTTTTAAGATCAAACCGGGAGCGGCCTGCTGCGTACGGTAGGCCTGAATCAATTCACCCAGTTTCATTTTTTGCTCTCGCGGGACTGCCGGTAAAAAGTTGTCCTCAAATTGTATTAGCCAGCGATCAAATGCCTTGAGAAGTTGATCGTTTGAGAGAACCCTCTCCTCTTCTTCGGCCCGCAGTAGTGTGCCGATCTCCGGATAAGACGCAAACGTCTCATGGCTAAACTGGCGCAGCGTTCGAAGATAATCCAACAATGTCGAGTTTTCCCCATAGAAAGCTTCTGCCGCATCCAGATAAGCATTCAACTGAATATTGGCTCCGGCCCGCAGGGCGGCTCTAAGCGCCTCGCGCCGTTTCCCGATCATATCGCTCAGCTGCTGTGACTTTGCCGTCGCATGCAGAAAAGCCGCCTTATTTTTTTTATAGAGCGCCTGCTGGTCAATTCCGACAAAACGGGATTGGTTTGTGTGATCTAAAATGGCAGCAATTTCTGATCCGTGTAGATCGCCGTTTTTCAAGTAAGTTTCTAAAATATCTGCTTTGACGGTCTCATCAGGAAAAGTTTGAAACGGCAAAGCATCTAACTCGCCTTCACCGCCTTCCAGCATGACAAGCGAAAGCGGATAGGTTTTTTGCAGGTATCGAATGATATCGCGAATATGCGCTTGCGCATCGTAATTGACGTGAGCGTCTTGTATGTAGAAGATGAGTGATTGAGGGACGGTTCTGTTGGGAATAGATCTCAGTTGTTCAATATCTTGAGGTCTGTCCCCAGTAGGACCGTTCCCGGGAACAAACACCTCTTCCACACGGCCCAACTCACTAGGAAGCGTAAAAGACCGAGCCGCTTGGGCCAGATCCATTGAGCCAATCCCGTGATTTGATTGGAAGCTTCCTATATGAGTGTGGGCACGTCTGTTGAATTCTATGGACAGCGATTGGGCAAAAAGATAATGTGAAGTATTTAAAAGACTGAATGAAACGAGTAGAAAAGTTGCTACTGTTTTTTTAAGCAAATTAGGTATTTTCACGGGATTTGACTTATTCTTTCTTCAGAATATGGGTCAATTATACTAAATAATACCTAAAATTGCAAATTTATGACCGGATATAATACTATCATAAACCTTTGATATAAAACAACTTAGGTAGGAGCACAGATAAAAAAGAGGAAAATGAGGTAGGTAGAGAGATGGGTAGATAAGTTAAATAATGGTTAAAACGAATTCTCTATCACCCTTCTTCATTCGGACCACATTATCTTTAATAGCCACCACCTGGGCATCTTCGGTCATATCTCCGACCGCTAGCACCTTGCCGTTAATAATGGCCACGCGATTTGAATCAGGAAGAACAGAAATACCGGTTAAATGATAGTGAGATTCGATCGGCGGCTGTCTTAACGTCAGTGAAATCGGCCTGACCGCCGGTTTGGCGGCAGCTGGTTTTTGATAAGGTTTAAATTGAGGCTTTGCTTCAGCAACCAGCGCTGCTGGTTTTGGCTGAACCACCGGCGGCACTTGAACTGCGGGCGCCGATGCCGTGCTTTGAAAAGGATGAGAGAAGGACGGTCCCCCTGTCCAAAAATAAAGCCACATCCCAAGCGCTAATACAAAAAGTCCGCAAATCACTGAAATCGCTAAAATAACTTTAAAAGCCGGCGGAAACGAATGTATTTTGGCTGGCTGAGAAGGCTCTTGAAACCGGATGTGAAACGGGGGTGCGCCCGGCGGCCTGACGGATGTTTTAATTTCTTCTATTACGCTCGGCGGAATTTCTGCCTGCGCAACGCTAAAAGCTTCATCCGGCGTAACCATTTTGGAAAAAGTCTTCCACTTTTTGCGGTGATCTGCTTTTTTTAAAGCGTCATTGATAATACTCATGAGGCAGCCATGACTCCTTGTAATTCTGAATTGGCTTCTTCAATAATTGCACCATTAATGGATTTAACGCCTTTGGCATAAGCGGCTAGCATCGCACGGTCGCATAAAATATTAATTAACCGCGGAATCCCTTCGGTCATGCCATAAATGGTACTGATCGCCGAATCGTCAAAGATATCTTTGACAAGGCCGCGCCAACCGGCTACGGATAAGCGGTGCCCGATATAACGAATCACTTCATTGCGGTCAAGCGTTGTCAAGTGGTACCAAACACCAATGCGCTGTCTCAACTGCTTTAAAGACGGGCTGTTGAGGGTCGTCTTAAGTTCGGGCTGTCCGACTAGGACGATTTGAAGTAGTTTTTCGCTGGCGGTTTCCAGATTTGAAATCAAGCGAACTTGTTCAAGCGCTTTTGCCTTCAGGTCCTGGGCTTCATCAATAATTAAAACGACGTTAAAGCCATTGTGAAATTCATGAAGCAAGAACTGGTTTAAGGCATCAAAACAAACCTTTTTATTGCGCCCGTTAATCTGAATACCAAAGTCCTGAACAATAGAAAGGAGCAGTTCCGTTTCTGAAAGATTAGGATTAAGAATGATGGATGTTTTGGCGCGGCCTTTTAATTCCTCCAAAAGGACACGGCACAAGGTGGTTTTGCCGGCTCCGATTTCTCCTGTAATGGCGATAAAACCTTTACGGCTTTCAATACCGTAAAGCAAACTGGAAAAGGCTTCGAGGTGTTTTTTACTGAAAAAAATATATTTGGGGTCTGGTGTGATATTAAAGGGTGTTTCTTTGAGCTGAAAGTGTTCTTCGTACATAGGGTCTGCTGAAAAACGTTTTGTGGATATTTTTAAAAGATCTCTGGAACTTCCTGCCGCCTGATTCGTTTCGTTTTATTCCAACTGACTCAGATCCGCGCCAGCGCGGTCATCAAATTCATGGCC
>Ga0210050_1000242_pt1 | contig 75668 bp, 66 predicted proteins | sample CryGey132114_all_FD_185463 | JGI IMG/M metagenome (GOLD analysis project Ga0210050, IMG submission 185463) | Groundwater microbial communities from aquifer - Crystal Geyser CG22_combo_CG10-13_8/21/14_all (SPAdes) (version 2) | ecosystem: Environmental > Aquatic > Deep subsurface > Groundwater ... | reverse complement strand
CCACAGGGTGAACTTAGCATCGTTCATGGCAGCGGTGTCCTCCGGAAAAGTTGCTTGGTGGTACAAACAACCTAACCAGGGGCACCGCTCGCTTTAACCCCTATTTCCCGCCAATCCGCGATGAACCTTTTTTTATGTCGTGAAGAGGTAGCGCGGGCCGGAACTGTTACCTAGACTCGCCTCCCATGAGTGCAGCGCAACGCAAACATCAGACCGCCGCCATTCTGGTGATCGGCAATGAGATCCTCTCCGGCAGGACCCGCGAGGCCAATGCATATCTGGCCGCACAGCAGCTGTTCGAACGCGGCTGCAGATTGAGTGAGGTCGCCGTGGTGCCGGACATCGCCGACAGCATCATCGGCACGGTCAACCGCTTGAGGGCAAGCCATGACGCCGTGATCAGCAGCGGCGGCATCGGCCCGACGCACGACGACATCACCATGGAATGCATGGCACGAGCCTTCGACGTCCCGCTCATCGAGCATCGCTATATCGTGCAGGCCATGACCGAATATTATGGTGAGGAAGGCCTGAACGACGGCCGCAGGCGCATGAGCCGGGTGCCACAGGGTGCGCATCTGATCCGCTGCGAGAAAACCATCGCGCCGGGTGCACGCATCGGCAATGTCTATGTGCTCGCCGGTGTGCCTTCCATCTTCGCCTCGCAACTGGAGGTCATTCTCGATGATTTCGGCGGCCTGGCCTTCCATCGCATGGAGGTCGAGGTCTGCTTTCCCGAGAGCACGTTCGCAGCCGCACTCGACCGCATCCAGCAACAGTTCCCGGATGTCGAGATCGGCTCCTATCCCGGCACCTTCGGCATCAAGCCCTGCGGCAAGATCTGCCTGAGCTCGCAGGATGCGGAACAACTGGAGAGCGCCCACCGGGCCGTGCAATCCCTGATCGAAAAACTGCAATCAGCTTGAACCGGCAGAGCGACATGCGGCATGCCGCGTCGCACCTCAAGCAGATCGTATCCGGCGCCCAGACCGGCGTGGACCGGGCCGCACTCGATGCCGCGATGCGCGCGGGACTCACCGTCGGCGGCTGGTGCCCGAGGGGAAGAAAGGCGGAAGACGGAGTGATCCCCGATATCTACCCGCTTAAGGAAACGCGCGGTGCGGCCTACCGCACCCGTACCCGCTGGAACGTGCGCGATGCCGATGCCACGCTGATCCTGTGCCGGGGCGAGCCCTCCGGCGGCACCCTGCTGACCGTCGGCTTCTGCGAAGAACTCGGCAAGCCGTACCGCATTGAGAGGCTGCGCACCCCGAACCCGCAACCCGGGGCCCTCGCCGCCGTGATCGCATGGTTGCGCGACCACCATGTCGCCATCCTCAACGTGGCCGGCCCGCGCGAGCGCAAGGCTGCGCCTGTTTACGAACGCGCCCATGGGTTCATATCCACCCTGCTTGCCCGCCTGCATAGCGAGCCGAAGGGAAATTAGCGCTTTACCGCAAGGGATTATTTTTCGATTCTTCCGGAATTGTCGACTTCGGAGGGACTCATGAAACACCTTACCGCATGCCTGATGCTGCTGGCCGCAGGCTTTATCGCGCCGCAGGCCTCGCAGGCCGAACTTATATTCTCGGGCACCTACCACTTCAAGGCCTTCGAGCACGACATCGCGACATGCTTGCAGGTGCTCAGGCGCATGCAGGAAAACGACTATTCCTATAAGAATCTGAATGCCTCCGTTAAAGCCCAGACGATGCTCATGGATGACGGAAAATATTACCCCAGCAGATGTTTCGGCAGCGGGAGTCGGGAATTCTGCTCCAAGTCGGGGCACCGCACCTATGAGCGGATCCGGATCACCTGCTATTCGGACGGCGACGTACGCATCCGTTACGAACGCCCCCGGGATGACTCCGTTGCCGAAGAGGATTGCATGGTCAAGAGCGGCCAGCCAACCATCTGCAATAGCGACTCATACAGAGACAAACCCGAATCGATCAGGAACGATATCGCAAGGGCCATCGAGGAAGACAAGCACCGGGGCACCTACAGGATCTACATGAATGTCACGCCCGAGGATGCGCGCGTGAAGATCACCAATATCCAGCCGCGCTTCGAGAACGGCATGTACCTCGCCCCCGGGCGCTACGGCTTCGAGGTCAGCCGGCCGGGCTATGCGACCCGGAGCTTCTACATCGATCACAAGGCAGAGCAGGAGAACTTCACGGTGAATCTTGAGCCGGCGCGGGCAGAAAAGCTGGAAACCTGGATCTGGGCCTTCCCGAGTGAAGCCAGGGTGGAGATGCTCGCTACCGGTGAAACCTACACGCAAGGCATGTCGCTGATGCCCGGCAGCTATCGCATGCGGGTCAGCGCTCCGGGCTATGAGACCAAGACCTTCACGGTCACGGTCGATTCCGAAGGGGTGTCGTCCCCTTCTTCCCTGGCTCTGAAAAGGGATGTGGCAAGTAAGAAGAAGCAGTGCGAAGAGGTCAAACAGGCGCTGGTCAACGATTGGCACCCCGATGAAAAACGCAAGCTGACCGCCGAGGAGATGCAGGAAGGGAAAAAGAACTTCAACGAGCGCTGCGTGCCGCTGGGCTTCGCGACCCTCTAGCTTTCCCGCAAGCGGCGGGCGGCTTCCGAAGGGTCCTCCGCGCCCAGCAATGCCCCGATCGCGGCGACCGGGAAACCGATCAGTTCGGCGCGGTTCTCCGGCGTGATGCCACCGAGCGCGATGACCGGCAGCGATGCTGCTCCGGCCAGCTCCCTGAAAGCCTCCACACCGAGATGCGGCGCGCCGGGATGGCTGGCCGTGGGAAACACCGGCGAGAGCAGAGCGAAATCCGCCCCGGCATCGGAGGCCTGCCGAAGTTGTGCGGCATCGTGGCATGAGGCGGAAAGGCTGATATCGGGCTTGTTCAACCAGCGGCGCATGGCCGGAAGCTCACGGATATCGACAGATGAAACATGCACTCCGTCCGCGCCCACTGCACGCGCCACATCCGCCTGCGTATGCACCAGCAGGCGGGCATCATATTGTCGGGTCAATTCCCTGAGCCGGGAGCAGAAGGCCAGCAGGCGGGCGCTGTCCATCTGCTTCTCGCGCGCCAGCACCGCATCAGCACCGCCCTGCAGTGCCGCCTCGACCGAGACAAAGAAGGCCTCGCCCGGATAGCGGACATGATCGGTGATCAGCAGGAGTTCCGGACGCTCTCCAGCAGAATGCTTCGCGGACATCAGAAGCGGAGTAAATCTAGAAGCGCTTGATCACCCATTCAGGCGGGTTGGGACGTTTATTGCCGCCCAGACGTCGTTCGAACTGGCCGTCGCCGTTGTTGTCGTACAGGTAATACGGCGGCATGCCGTGCGGCGGGGTGACCTTAACCATATAGACCTTGCCCTGTCGGGAATACTCCTCGACCCTGGTGCCGTCCTCGCGGGTCGTCGAAAAGATCTCGACATTGGCATCGCCTTCGGGCGCGGATAATTCGCTGCTCAAGGAGTCATCGCTCGCCGGTGGTGGCGCAACCGTCTCCAGCGCGTCCGGACCATCCGCCACCTGAGTCGGCGGCGGTAATGGAGGCGTGGTATCTTCAGCAATCGCGATACCGGAGATCATCAGCACAGGCAGCAGGAGAAGGAAGAGTGGGCGGTTCATAGGCCCACTATAGGAAATGTTCAGGGCTTGCACAAAGGGAATGTTTAGCCTTGCATGCAGAGCATCTATCCGGGCACAGGAGAATTCTGACCATGCACCGCTTCTTTTCCGCCGAGCAGATCGGCGACACATTGCTGGAGGCCTTCAAAGGCGTGATGACCGCACCGAATACCTATTTCGCGGCCATGCCCGAGGCTCGCGACTATCGCGACAGCCTGATGCTGCTGTGCATCTATCTGGCCATCCCCGCGCTGGTCATCGGAATCCTGTCCGGCGTGATCGGCACCATCATCATCCTGCCCGCCTCGCTGCTGTTCGGTGCTATCGGCACCTGGATGTGGGCGATCTATCTGGGCTGGGCGGCCCGTCGCTTCTGTTCATCCGAACTGAGCACCGTGGATGCCTTCCAGATCAGTGCCTATAGCAGCGCACCGCTGGTTTTTTCCTGGATTCCGGTCATCGGCATGATCGCCTGGATGTCGAATCTCTACCTGAACTGGCAGGGTCTGGTATCGCATGCCCGCATCAGCGCTGGAGCCGCCCTGCTCATCATCCTGGCCGCCTTCTTCATCATGGCCCTGTCGTTCGCTGTACTGGCGGCTGTACTCATCTATGCCACGGCGCATTACGGCGTGCAGTTTCCCGACCCCGCCATCTGGTTCTAGTCCGACCGGCAAAACGACTCAGCGGCGACGGCGCAGCAGCACGAGGGCGGAACCGCCGCCGGTTCCCGGCCTGGGGATCACCGCCAGCACCCATCCGGCATACGGCCCGTCGCGCAGCCAGGCATATACAGCCTCCTTGAGCACCGGCCTGCCATCCTCGGAATGCAGACCGCGCCCGTGGACCACGCACAGCACACGCCGCCGGTTATCCAGAGCCTCTTCCAGCACGCCGGACAGGACGCGATACATATCCTCCCGGGTCATGCCGTGCAAATCGGTTTCCGCATCGATCGCCGGCCTGCCCGCTGCCAGCTGACGCAGGCGTTCGGCGGACACGCCGTCGGCCTTCAATATCCAGGGTTCATCGCCTCCCTCCGGGCGATACGCCGGAGCATCGGGCAGCACGGGTACCGCCTGCCGCACACTCTGCTGTATGGTGATTTTCGCCGTTTTGTTCGCCACGACCTTGCGTGGCTCGCTGTGGATGCGGCGCACATCCTGCATGGCCTTGCCGAACAGATCCTCTTCGTCACTCATCGGAAACGGCCCTGAAATCAGGCCCTAGAACTCGCTGCGTTCGGGGCGGGCCATCAGCCGACTGACCGCCGTTGCCGCCTCCAGCTTGCCGAGCAGCACCAGATTCACCGCCTCCATCAGCGGCACATCCACCGCCATGGCCTGCGCCATGGCATGAGCTGCTGCGGCTGTGCGTACACCCTCGGCCACCTGCCCGATTCTGGCCTGTGCTGCATCCGTTTTCAGTCCTTCGGCCAGCGCCATGCCCAGTCGCCGGTTGCGCGACAGTTCACCGGTACAGGTGAGCACCAGATCGCCGAGCCCGGAAAGCCCCATCAGGGTTTCGCGACGGGCACCTGCGGCACCGGCCAGGCGCATCAGTTCCGCCAGCCCGCGTGTCACCACCGCCGATTCGGCGTTATGACCGAGCTTCAGGCCTGCGGCGATGCCGGCGGCAATGGCGATGACATTCTTCAGCGCCCCGCCCAGCGCCACGCCGGTCATATCGTCGCTGCTGTAGATGCGGAAAGCCGTATCATCAAAGAAAGCAGCGGCCTGCTGCGCGAGTTGCACACTGCCCGCCGCCATGGTGATGGCCGTCGGCAGGCCACGCGCCACCTCCAGTGCGAATGACGGACCGGAAAGGATCGCCGCCCGCTCGCGGCCCACGTGGCGCAATAATAATTCATCGGTACGCTCGAAACTGACCGGATCGAGCCCCTTGAAAGCGGCGATCACCGGCCCGTCACAATGGGCGGCGACAGCCGGCAGAATGGCCCCGGCAGCATGGCAGGGAGTGGCAACGACCACCGCAACGGTTCCTTGCAACGCCTCTTCCGGCGCAGCCGTGACCTTCAAACTCGCCGGAAAATTGATGCCGGGAAGGTAATCGAGATTATTGCGCGCCTGCTGCATGCGGGAAGCCTTCTCCGCGTCGCGCGCCAGCAGATGCACCTCGCGCCCGTGCCTTGAAAGCACCATCGCAAGCGCTGTACCCCATGAACCGGCACCGATCACACAAACCTTTTGCCTCATCGCGCCAGCCTCCGCGGAAATATCACGATCAGCAAGCCGGGAATCAGCAGATACAGAAGCAGCCCATCCCCGTTGCGCAGATAAGGGGTGCTGGCCGTGCTGTCACGGTACTCGCCGTACACCACGCCGGATTCAAACCACGGCATGCTGTTCACAATGCGCCCGTCCGGCGCCACGATCGCCGTGATGCCGGTGTTCGCCGCGCGCAGCAGGTAGCGACCGGTTTCAACCGCCCGCATGCGGGCCGCCTGCAGGTCCTGCCAAGTCGCAGGGGATTTGCCGTACCATGCATCGTTGGTCACATTCACCAGCACCGAGGCTGTTTGCGCGCGGGTCCTTCCCTCTTCCGGAAAGATCGCCTCATAGCAGATCAGCGATCCATAGCGTCCGCCTTCCGGCTGCAGCACTCCGGCATCGGCGGTCGGATAAAAATCCGCGATGCCCGGTACCAGCCGGTGCAGGAAGGGAATCCATGCCGGCACATATTCACCGAAGGGAACCAGATGCTTCTTGCCGACAAAGCTCAGTTCGTCGCTGCCCGGGGTGTAGAGAAACAGGCCGTTGTGCGCACCGATGCCATCGGCAGCCATCTTCACACCGCCGAACATCATCGGGCGATCCCACTCCTGCATCTGCGCATGCAACCAGGCGGCCCAATCCGGGAACTGCTCGAGAAACAGGGGAACGGCCGCTTCCGGCCAGATGATCACATCGCTCTTTGGCGCGGCCTCGGCACTCAGTCTCGCATAGCGTTTCATGGTGGCGTCGAGAAACCTGGCATCCCATTTCAGCAGCTGCGGGATATTCCCCTGCACAAGCGCCACACGATGCAGCGCGCCATCGGCCTTATAGGTATGGGGGGCGAAATATCCGGCCAGAAGTAAGAGAAAGAGAGCAGTCAGCGCCTGACGCTGCCCGATGCCCGCCAACAGCGCGGCAACAGCGGCAGCCAGGCCGAAAGGCAGCAGGCTCATACCGTACACCCCGACGACAGCCGCCCATCCGATGGCCGGGGTATCGAGCAGCAGGCTGCCCGGCGGGGTCCACGGCAGACCGGTGAACACATTGCCGCGCAACCACTCCTCGCCGACCGCCAGCAGCGGCAGAAGCAACAGCATGCGGCCGCGCTCACCGCCTGCCAGCAGCCGTGCGCTCCATGCAAGCAGCGCCGGAAACACCGCCAGCACCGCGCCCACACATGCCACAGCCAACCCCGCCCAGAACCAGGGCAGCGGCCCGAAGGTATGCAGGGTCGGCGCCAGCCACCAGGCACCGAGGCCGAACCAGCCCATGCCGAAGGAGAAGCCAGTGGCAACGGGCCTGCCGGGAAGCAAAAGCAACATCCAGCCGGTGAGGGCCGCGATGGCCAGCCATTTCAGATCATAAGGAGCAAAGGCGAACGGCATCGCCGCGCCGCAGGCGAAAGCCGCTATCAGCCGCAGGAGGATGAACAGGCGGGTGTCGGCCAGCGCCCTATTTTCGAAGTGCTGCATGCGTCGGTGGGTGGATGCGCAGACGCAGCACACGTCTGGGTTCAGCCTCCAGAATATCGAAATCCAGTCCCGCCAGTTCGAGATGCTCGCCGCGCCTCGGGATGCGTCCGCACAGGCTGACCACCAGGCCTGCCACGGTATCGTAGTCGCCTTCGGGCAGCTTGATGCCCAGCTCATCCTCGACATCCTCGACATGCGTGCGGCCATGCACGATCAGGCTGCCGTCGGGCTGCCGGGCGCATTCCTCGCCGTTGGCCGCCTCGCCTGCCTCATCCATCGAGCCGACGATCTCGGTCAGCAGATCGGAGAGCGTCACCAGTCCGCCGGTTCCGCCGTATTCGTCGGTCACGATGGCGATATGCACACCCTCGCGCTTCATGCGCGAGAGCAGACCCAGCACCAGTTCCGATTCCGGTGCGGTTAGACACGGGCTTAAAAATTCCTGCAACTGCTTGCGCTCGCCACGGATCTTGGCCGCGAAGATATCCCACGCATGCACCATACCCACTATATGATCCAGATCGCCATCGTAGACCGGCAGCTTGGAGAAGGTCTTGCCGGCGATCACCTGCACCGCTTCATCCAGCGTGGCCGCCTTATCCAGTGCGAAGATCTCCAGACGCGGCACCATCAGTTCACGCACCCGCACATCAATGAACCACACCAGGTTCTCCAGCATGCTGCGATGCTCGTCGGACTGGATCGCCTCTGCATTGCCGATCACCGCCAGCAACTCTTCCTCGTCGCGCCCCGGCCGCAGCTTCTCGATCATCTGCTTTCTGAAGCGCTCGCCCATGCCGTCAATCATCATCCGCTCCAATATCCTGCCCTGCGTAGGGATCGTGCAGGCCGAGCTGCTTCATCGCCTTGCGCTCCACTGCCTGCATGCGCTCAGCATCCATATCCTCGCCGTGCACAAAACCGAGCAGATGCAGCACACCGTGCACGATCAGATGCTGCGCATGCTGCTGCGGGGTGAGTCCCAGACGATCCGCCTCGCGTACCACAAACGGCCACGACAGGATGATATCGCCGAGCGATTCCTCCAGCGTGTAATCCGGCCCTTCCTGCATCGGGAAGGACAACACATCGGTGGGCACATCCTTGTTGCGCCATTCGCGGTTCAATTCTCGGATCGCCTCGTCATCGGCAAAGCGCACGCACAACGTCACCTTCCGGCTGATGCCCGCCTGCATGCAGGCCGCGGCCACCGCATGACGCACCGTTACATCGCCGGGCACCTGTCCTGCATCAATGCCTGCATCCAGCATCACATCAATCATGATTTCCCTCACCCTTGTCAAACACGATCATTCCCCCGCCTCGCTGCGCTCGTAGGCCGCCACGATATCCTCAACCAGCTTGTGACGCACCACATCCCTGCCCTGCAGGCGGCAGATGCCCACATCCTTCACACCCTCCAGCACCGAAAGCGCATGCAGCAGACCGCTGTGGTGCTTGCCCGGCAGATCCACCTGCGTGGTATCGCCGGTGACCACCATTCTGGACGAAAAACCCAGCCGGGTCAGGAACATCTTCATCTGCTCGCGCGTGGTGTTCTGCGCCTCATCGAGGATCACGAAGGCATCGTTGAGCGTGCGGCCGCGCATATAGGCCAGCGGAGCCACCTCGATGCGTCCGGTTTCCAGCATCGCGTTCATCTTCTCCAGCCCGATCATATCGGCCAGCGCATCGAACAGCGGGCGCAGATAGGGATCCACCTTCTGCTGCATATCGCCGGGCAGAAAGCCCAGCTTCTCGCCGGCCTCCACCGCCGGACGGGTGAGGATCATGCGTTCCACCTGATGCGCCTCGATGGCGGCCACCGCCGCGGCCACCGCCAGATAGGTCTTGCCGGTACCGGCAGGTCCCACGCCCAGAGTCAACACATGCGAACGGATACTCTCCAGATAACGCCGCTGGTTCGGGGTCTTGCCCTGTACCCGGCGGCGACCGGCCACGATCACATCGCCGGCGGCGGCATCCACAGCCTGCCGCATCTCGTTCCTGTCGTGCCTCAAGGTCGCTTCCACCTGCATATCCTCCAGAGGCCCGCGCTGCGCCCATGCCAGCAGCGCATGCATCGCATCCACCGCCTCGGCGGAGCGCTCGCCCCGCACCCGCCATGCCCCCGGCTGACCGGAAAAGCTGACATCGAATTCCTTCTCGACGCGCTTGAGCACTCGATTGTCCGCCCCGCACAGGCTGCGCAGCACATCGGCGTCGAGATTCTCCAGATGCAGCAGCGTCATGCAGGCTCCACCGGCTCGCCGCGCAGCGACTGCCCGTAGGCCGCGGTGATGCGCATCGGGATGATCTGTCCGACCTGCCCGGGCGTGCCCGGAAAATGCACGATCTTGAAATCGGGCGTGCGTCCCTGCATATCCCCTTCGCTCTTGCTTGCGCGTTCCACCAGCACATCCTCGGTGCGCCCGATGTGTGCATGATGCAGCTCGCGGGTCTGCTGCCGGAGCAGTGCGAGCAGCTGTTGCAGGCGCTCGTCCTTCACCGCCTGCGGCACATTATCGGCCACCTTGGAGGCGGGCGTTCCGGGACGCGGCGAATAGGTGAAACTGAAAGCCGAATCGAAGCGCACGCGCTCGACCAGATGCATGGTGTCGGCGAAATCCTCGTCGGTCTCATGGGGGAAGCCGACGATGAAATCGGAGGACAAAGCGAGATCCTGACGCGCCTCACGCAGGCGCTCGATCAGCCGGAAGTAATGCTCGCGGTCATGCCCGCGGTGCATGGCTTTCAAAATCCGGTTCGAGCCGCTCTGCACCGGCAGGTGCAGGAAGGGCATCAGCACGGGAAGCTCGGCGAAGGCCTCGATCAGCCCGTCGTTCACCTCCATCGGATGGCTGGTGAAAAAGCGCAGGCGCTTGAGTCCGGGGAGGTTGGCCACCGCATACAGCAGCATGGAAAAATCCCATTCCTCGCCGTCCGGACCGATACCGATATAACCGTTCACGTTCTGCCCGAGCAAGGTGATCTCCAGCGCCCCGGCATCGAGCACCTCACGGCATTCGCGCATCACATCGGCCACCGGGCGGGAAAGTTCCGGGCCGCGCGTGTACGGCACCACGCAGAAGGTGCAGAACTTGTCGCAGCCTTCCATGATGGTCACATAGGCAGCGAAGCCCCCGTGCACGGCCTTGGGCAGATGATCGAATTTCTCGATCTCCGGCATATCGGTGGCCAGCAGATGCACCCGTTCGCGGCGGATCTCTTTCACCATCTCCGGCAGCCGGTGATAGGTCTGCGGCCCGAACACCATGTCCACAAACGGCGCGCGCTTCTGGATGCGTTCGCCTTCCTGCTGCGCCACGCAACCGCCGACCCCGATGATGATGTCCGGCCGCACATCCTTGATCTTGCGATAGCGCCCGAGCTCGGAATACACCTTCTCCTCGGCCTTTTCGCGCACCGAACAGGTGTTCATCAGGATGACATCGGCATCTTCAGGCGTGCCGACAAGGCGGAGGCCATAGGCTTCCTGCATAAGATCGACCATGCGCGATGAATCATATTCGTTCATCTGACAGCCGTAGGTTTTGATATAGAGGGTGTCCAGAGTGTGTTCCTGTCTAGTTAGCGGCCCTGCGCATCATGCACGCATGGTCCTGCGGGTTCCGTTCGGATATACATCGTCGTTCCATTGAATGCGGAAAGAATAAGGCCAGCCTGCCAATCAATGCAAGTTCTAAGCGGCCTGAGTCAATCTCCGGCGACCCTGATCACATGCGCTTCGGCTGATTCGCGGATCACTTTTCCCTTGGCCAAGTCCTGACGCACCTCCAGCAATGCTTCCACAATGTCATGCTCCAAGGACTGTCCTCGTCCGACCATATCAAATTCGCTGAACCACTCTCGAAATTCAGCAAGCTCGCTTGAAGACAACTGCGCAACCTGCGATTCAATTTCCTTCAATGTCGCCATGTTCGACTCCTTTTCAGCCAAGATCGGCAACCATCAACCTGAACAAACTTTCCGTCAAACGCCTAGAGAATAAAAACAATACTCGGCGATTTTATAAGGCAAATCTCGAGACTCGGAACTCGCCCTGCACACGAACTAACGCTAGTTTATCTGCCAAACAAAATTTTTCATTGAGGGGAAGCGGAGATGCCAAGAAATTGGACCAAAGACGAGTTGCTAATCGCAATGAATCTATATTGCCGAATCCCATTCGGCCAATTTGATCAATCAAACGAACATATATGCGCCGTTGCAGAAAAAATGAGCAGAACCCCTGGCTCATTGGCTATGAAATTGAGCAACCTTGCATCACTCGACAGTTACCATCAAAGCCGTGGCGTTGTAGGCCTCAAAGGAGCCAGCAAACTAGACAGAGAAGTATGGGCATCATTTCAACATGACTGGACAGGTATGGCTGAGAAAAGTGAAGCAGCATTTGAGGCTTTAATGTCTGGAACCCAAATCCTCGAAGAGACTGTTGAACAGCAAGCACCAGATGGTCCTTCAGAATCACAACGATTCGTTAAGGTGCGTCGAGTTCAAAAATTCTTCCGCGATACGGTTTTAGCTAACTACGAAGGAAAGTGTGCAATAACAGGCCTCTCAGCCTCCCAATTGCTTGTTGCCAGCCACATTATCCCTTGGAGTGAAAGCGAAGCTCGCCGAGCAGACCCTACCAATGGGCTTTGCTTAAATGCCCTGCATGACAAGGCCTTTGATCGGCACTTAATCACATTCGATGAAGATTACAGGCTTGTAGTTTCCAGCCTCCTAAAAAAGGGAAAAGCCTCTGAGTTCCAGACTGCTAATTTTTCCAAACTAGAAGGAAAGACTCTCACCCTTCCCCATCGCTTCGCGCCAGACCCTCAAGCGTTGAATGTGCACCGAAACTCATTTATTGAGTAATTAGATGCTTATATTTGAGGATGCCTTCTACGACTTCTTTCGTCCGTACCGTCATAAAGGTGCCAATCACGATATCTGGGGCGGCTTGGGGCTGGAGTCATTCGGCGCTGACCTTGAACTGGTGAAGCAGTTGCCAGCCACCCATGTTTGGTCCGTCGTGGATGGTTCCGTCACCGCTGATCAGTGGATTCTTACTGGCATCCATACAGTTAATCGGATTTGCTTTCTGGTCACAGAAGTTCCTCACAACTGGCAGGAAATCGAATTTCGCATTCCATCCCGTGGCTATTCCCTGACTCGCCTGGGACTTCTCCGACAGACGAATAAAATCAAACGCTCAATGACCCTAAGCTGATTTATAAAACCCACCATCGCGAGGTGGCATGCAGCGGCGGGCAAAGGTAGCGTTGCGTGCTTCAATTACAGGGAGAAGGACAGTTCCGTGACCTTTCAGGATTTGATTCTCACATTGCAACGATACTGGGCCGCGCAGGGATGTGTGTTGCAGCAGCCCTACGACTCTTCGATGGGCGCGGGCACCTTTCATCCGGCGACCTTTTTGCGCGTGCTCGACGACAAGAGCTGGCGCACCGCCTATGTGCAGCCATGCCGCCGGCCGACCGACGGGCGCTACGGCGAGAACCCGAACCGGTTGCAGCATTACTACCAGTTCCAGGTGATCCTCAAGCCCGCCCCGGAGAACATCCTCGATCTGTATCTTGGCTCGCTGCGCGAGATCGGCATCGATACCGAGGTGCACGATATCCGCTTTGTGGAAGACGACTGGGAATCCCCGACGCTGGGCGCCTGGGGTCTGGGCTGGGAAGTCTGGCTCAACGGCATGGAAATCACCCAGTTCACCTACTTCCAGCAGGTGGGTTCGGTGGAGATGAGCCGCACGCCGGGCGAGATCACCTACGGCCTTGAGCGGCTGGCGATGTATCTGCAGGGCGTGGAAAATGTGTTCGACCTGACCTGGGTGGAAGCCCCCGACGGCTCGAAGGTGACCTACGGCGAGGTGTTCCACCGCAACGAGGTGGAGTTCTCCACCTTCAACTTCGACGAGGCGGACACCGCCTGGCTGCATACGCAGTTCGATACCGCCGAGGGCGAGTGCAAACGGCTAACCGAAAAGAATCTGGTTCTGCCCGCCTACGAGGAAGTCATGAAAGCATCGCACGCCTTCAACCTGCTGGACGCGCGCGGCGCGATCTCCGTGGCCGAACGGCAGCGCTTCATCGGCCGGGTGCGCGGACTTGCCCGCACCGTTGCCCGTGCCTACGCGGGGGTGGATGAATGAGCACGCAACCGCTGCTGATCGAGATCGGCACCGAGGAGATCCCCGCCGGTGTCTCCACTTCCCTGTTGGGCTCCCTGCGCGATGAGCTCTCCAAACTGCTCGCCGCGCACGGCATCGAGCATGCGACATGGACCGAAGGCTGCACACCGTGCCGCCTGCTGCTGCACTGGAGCGACTGCCCGGTGCGTCAGGCCGACCGCGACGAAACCGTGTGGGGCCCGCCGGAAAAGGTGGCCTACAGAGACGGTGCGCCGACCCCGGCCGCCGAAGGCTTCGCGAAAAAGTCCGGACTTTCGCTGAGCGACTTCACGCTGGCCGATAAGGGCGACGGCAAGGGTAACTACCTGATGGCCGTGGTGCACCGCGAGGGGCGCCCGGTGGCCGATATCATCGCCGAGGCCCTGCCGGCCATATTGCGCCGCCTGCCAAGCCCCAAGCAGATGAAATGGAACGACGGCGACGCGCGCGACGATGCCTTTATCCGTCCGGTGCGCTGGATCGTGGCCCGTCTGGGCAACGAGGTGATCCCGTTCTCCTTCGCCGGCGTACCATCCGGAACCATCAGCCGCGGCCACCGCATTTCCGGCGGCACCGGCGAAATCAGCGCAAGCGACCCGCTGGGCTGGCTGCGCGACGCGAAGGTGGAAGCCGACCGCGATGCACGCATGCAGCGCATCAATGCCGGCATGCAGCAACTGGCCGGGGCCAACCATCTCAGCATCGTGGCCGATAAGGATCTGGTGGCCGAGGTGGCCGACCTGACCGAATGGCCGGTTCCCGTGCTGTGCGAGTTCGCCGCCGACTACCTGCGCCTGCCCGAAGAGGTCATCCGCATCACACTGAAGAACCACCAGCGCTGCTTCATCACCCACGACGCCGACGGCAGGACATCGAACCGCTTCTTCGCCGTGGCCAATATCGATTCGAAAGACCCGTCCAAGGTGGCCGAGGGCAATGCCCGAGTGGTCAATGCCAGGCTCGCCGATGCCGCCTTCTATTTCGACCGCGATCCGCAGGAGTCGCTTGAGGCACGCGTCGAGAAGCTGAATCACATCGTCTTTCAGGAAGGTCTGGGCACGGTCGGCGATCAGGTCATGCGACTGCGCAGCTTCATGCTGGACAATGCCGCCGCCATGGGTGCGCAGGCCGATGTGGCGCAGCGCGCCGCCTACCTGTGCAAATCCGATCTGACCACCGGTCTGGTGCGCGAGTTCCCCGAATTGCAGGGCACCATGGGCGGCACCTATGCGCTGTCCGGCGGCGAGACCAAGGATGTGGCGCATGCCATCGCGCTGCATTATCAGGGCCTGCCGAAAGACATGGATACGGCATACGGCACGCGTGCCGTGGCTGCCGCGCGCGGCATCGCCATCGCCGAGGCCATGGATAAGCTGCTCGGCTATTTCCATCTGGGGCGCATCCCGACCGCCAGTGCCGATCCCTATGCGCTGCGCCGTGCCGCCATCAGCCTGATCCACCTGCTGGGCAGCGATGCCACGCATATCGGCCTGCAACCGGTGGAGATGAGTCTGGGTGAACTGATCAAGCAATCCTCCAAGCAGTGGAACCAGCAGCGCATCACCACCTCGATCTCCGCAGACATCCAGAAGCAGGTGCGCGATTTCATCGTCGAGCGACTGCTGGGCCTGTCCGCTTCACTGAACTGCTCGCGCACGGCCATCGAAGCCGCCATGGAATCGAGCACCGCCCGGCCGCTCTACCAGTTGCTTGAAGTGGCCCGACTGCTGTCCGACTTCTCGCAATCGGAAACCGGTCAGGCCGTGGCTGCGGCCAACAAGCGCATCGCCAATATCCTGAAGAAATCCGATGCTGTGCAGGCGGGCGTGAACCCTGATCTGTTCGGCGAAGAGGCCGAGCGCAAGCTGTTCGATGCACTCAAGGCAGCCGAGGCCGCCATGCCCGAACAGGCCGGCGGCATGCTCACCACCCTTGCCGGCCTGCGCGAGCCGGTGGACCGCTTCTTCGACGATGTCATGGTGATGGCGGAGGATGACGCTGTACGCGTCAATCGTCTGGCGCTGCTCACCCGGCTGCGCGCGCTGTTCCTCAAACTGGCGGATATTTCACGGCTTTGATCCCGCTGCCCGATGCCGACACGCTGACCGGGCTTGCCGCCGCATGGCTGCTGCTCGGCTGTGCCGCGGCCTGGGCATGGCGCGAGAAGCTCGATCTGCAGAAGCGCATGCTGTGGGCCAGCCTGCGCGGGCTGGTGCAGCTGCTGCTGCTGGCCTTCGTGCTGCACTGGATCTTCGATATCCAGTCGCACTGGGCGCAGGCCCTGCTGCTAACCGGCTTCTGCATCGTGGCAGGGCGCACCTCGGCCTCGCATCATTCCACCCCCTCGCAGGCCTGGCTGGCCGCCAGTATCGGACTGGCTGCGGCCTGTATCGTCTGCCTGCCATGGCTGGCGGTGAGCGGCGCGATCGATGCCGATACCCGCTCCATCATTCCGCTGGGTAGCATGCTGGTAGCCAACGGCATGAATACCGTTTCCCTGATGTTCAACCGCATGGACGGCGACAATGCGCTGGCAGGCCTGCGGCAGGCCATGATTCCACCGGTGGATACGCTGCGCGTGGCGGGGCTGGTGCATATGCCGGGGATATTCGTCGGCATGGTGCTGGCCGGTGCGGCCCCTCTGACTGCGGCAAGCGCCCAGCTGGTTGTGCTTTACATGATCATCGCCTCAAGTTTTACTGCCTGCATGGTAAGCTTCCTGATGCTTAATCATCTGAACAAGGCCAGACCCGCATGCGCTTAAAACGCATCGAACTGGCCGGCTTCAAGTCCTTCGTCGATCCGGTGAAGGTTGAACTGTCGCATGGAATAACCGCCATCGTCGGGCCGAATGGCTCCGGCAAATCCAATATCGTGGATGCCATCCGCTGGGTGCTCGGCGAGCATTCCGCCCGCCAGTTGCGAGGCGGCGTGATGGACGATCTGATCTTCCAGGGCTCGGAAACCAGACCGCCGGTCGGCGTATGCGATGTGGAGCTGACCTTTACCGTGCAGCAGGGCAAGCTGCCCAGTCCCTATCACGAGATGGAGGAGATCAGCATCCGCCGCAGGCTGATGCGCGACGGTGGCTCCGATGCCTTCATCAACGGCAAGATGGTGCGCCTGAAGGATATCGTCGATCTCTTCCTCGATACCGGCATCTCCACCCGCGCCTATGCCATCATCGAGCAGGGCTCGATCACCCGCATGGTGTCCGCAAAACCCGAAGAGCGTCGCGCCATGCTGGAAGAGGCGGCGGGCGTGATGAAATACCGCCATCGCAGACGCGAGGCCGAGCGCCGCATGCAGGACACCCGCGCCAATCTGGAGCGCGTCATGGACCTGCTCGAAGAGGTGCGCAGCCAGTGCCGCAGCCTCAAGGCACAGGCCAGCCGTGCGGAGCGCTTCAGGAATCTGCAGAACGAATGGGAAGATTCGCGCGCCCTGTCATTCGGCATCCGGCTGCGCCAGCTGCGCCGTCGTGTCGAGAAGGAAGACAACGAACTGCGCGCGGCACAAAAGGCGGAGCAGGAGATTGCCCGGCTGCATGCCGCAGGTGAAGTCGAACTGAATGAAGCACGGCAGAAGCTGGTGGCGCATGAAGAGATCGCGCAGGGCGTGCAGGACAGATTGCGCGTGGCCGAGATGCAGCGCAGCGAGATGCAGCGTCAGGCCGAGCGCATGGCTGGCGAACGCCGCCTTTTAGAAGAGCGCCGCAAGAGCACCCGCCAGCGCGTGGATGAGAGCCGCAGACGCAGTGAAGAGCTGGCCGGCGAGCTGGCGGCACTGCAACAGAAGATCGAGGCGCAAAGCGATGCTCCGCTGATCGCCGCGCTGGATGCGACAAACAATGATTGCGAGACCGCGCTGCATGCCCATAAGGCGGCCCGCGCCGAATGCGACCGCCTGCTCGGTGAATTCGAGCGGATGCGTAGCCGGCACGGCGATGCCGCCCGGCAGCGGCAGCAGGCCGAAACCAGCCTGGGGCGCTTGCAGGAAAGGCTGCATCTGCTTTCCGGAAGAGAGGCTGAGATACGCACCCAGCTGGAGAGTGCCGGAGCGCGTGAGCATGAATTGTCCATGGCGGTGCAGGCCGACGAGTCGCATGCCCATCAAGCCGAGGTGCGGCTGGACAAGGCGCAGCAGGAGCTCGATACCATCCGCATGCAGCGCGCTTCGCTGGAAGAGGAACTCAATGCCCGGCACGGCGAGACCCGTCGCCTGCACGGCGATATCGAGGCGCTCAAAGGCCGGGTCGAGGCGAGCAGCATCGATGCCGATACCAAGCGCCGCTGGCGCGAGTCCGGCGCCATCTGGGTGGATGAATCATTGCAGGTCGGCGAGGGACTGGAACTGGCGGTCACCGCGGCCCTGCGCGGCGGCGACGGCAATGCACAGCTTCCCGCAGGTGCCGGCATCGGAACCATGCGCGAACTGCTCAATGACAGCCGCGAGTTACCAGCAGCCTTCCACACCGGTTCTTCCCGGGGCGGCATCGGCGGCAGTCTGGCCGAGGCTCTGGGCCTGGATGGCAATCACCCTCTGCACTCGATGTTCGCCTGCGTGCTGCTGCTCGACGATATCGCCGGCGCTGCCGTCGCGCTGACTCACAACCCTGACGCACTGGCTGCAGTCAGCCGCGACGGCTGGCGCATGGAAGCCTCCGGCTGGCTGGTTCCGCCGGCACATCAGTCCGCCGCCCGCAGGCTTGCCGCCGGACGCGAGCTGCGCGAGAAGAATGCGGTTCTGAAAAAGGCCGAGGCAGCGCTAACCAACGCCGAGCAGCAGTTCAGCGAATGCGAGACACGCCTCGCCGCCCAGCAACAGGCATGGCAGCAGGCGCATCTGGCCGCCACCCGGGCGCAGAGCGACAGCCAGTCGCGCAAGGCCGAGGCCGCGCGCATCACCGCCGAGATCGAATCGCTGCAAGGTCATCTGCAACGTGTGCTGGTCGAGCAACAGGAGATCGGCCAGCAACAGGAACAATTGACCGCGCAGGCCAGCTCACACGCCGCCCCCGATCCGGCTGAACTGCAACAGGCCGAGCAGGCGCTGGCCGGAAAGAGCGCCGCCGAGCAGGCCGCGCGTCAGCAACTGGACCGTCTGCAGGGAGAGCGCGCCGCCGCGGCACAGGAGCTGGCCCTGCACAGGCAGGCCATCGAGGCCATCGGGCGCGACAAGGCCCGGCTGCAACAGGAATCGGCGCATCTGGATAACCGCATCCGGCAGGATGACGATGCCCTGCACGTACTGGAAGCCGAGATTGCGCAGGCAGCAACGCATGTGCAGAGCGACGATGATCTGCGTCAGGCAGCCGGGGCTGTCGAGGCCCTGCACCGTGAGCTCAACGAGGTACGCAGGCAGGGTCATGATCTGCAACAGGCCTCACTGGAGGCCGAGCGGCAGGAGCACCGGCTGCGCGCCCAGCATCAGGACCGGGGCAACCAGCGCCAACAGCGCGAGGTGACCCTCGCAGCGGAAAAGGCGCGGCTGGAGGATCTGGAACGGGAGATCGTGCAGCGCTGCCGACAGACCGGCGAGGCCCTGCTCAAAAAGCTCGACAGCCTGACGGAACCGGACGGCGAAGCGCTGGACGAATCCGCCATCCTGGCCCGCTGCGGCGAACTGGAAGAGCGCATGAACCGCTTCGGGCCGGTCAACCTGCTGGCCATCGAGGAATACGAGCAGGCCGCCGAACGCGAACAGTTTCTTGCCACACAGGCCGGCGATCTGGAAAGCAGCCTTGCCACACTTTCCGAAACCATCACGCGCATCGACCGCACCACACGCCAGCGCTTCAGCGAGACCTTCGATCAGGTGAATGCCTATTTCAAGGAGACCTTCCCGCGCCTGTTCGGCGGAGGGAGAGCCGAGCTGCGTCTGGATTCGGAAGACCTGCAGACCGCTGGCGTGGAGATCATCGCCCAGCCGCCCGGCAAGCGGCTGCAGGATCTCGACCTGCTCTCCGGTGGCGAAAAGGCCCTGACCGCAGTGGCACTGGTGTTCTCCATCTTCCGCATCAAACCCGCGCCGTTCTGCATCCTCGATGAGGTGGATGCACCACTGGATGACGCCAACGTCGGCCGATTCGGCCAGATGGTGCAGGAGTTCTGCTCCGAGGTGCAATTCCTGAATATCACCCACAACAAAGTCAGCATGCAGATGGCCGGCCGCATCATCGGCGTTTCGATGCCGGAGGCGGGCGTATCCCGCATCGTCGGCGTGGATCTCGAAGCCATGGAGTCCGCCGGACAGCCGGGCATCTAAAGGACCGCCTGAACCTCCACCATCAGAAAATTGCCCGAAGGCAATCAAACTGATGTCTTTGCAACCGATTTATCCTTTATTGGCACTGAAATTGCTCATCCATGCAGCGCGGCTGCCTGTTCCGGCACGAAGGTTCCAATCCGAACGTTCCAGAATGCACCGGCCGGCGCACAGGAGGTGCGATGCCCACATCCGTTAACAAGTCCACGTCGCTACCGACGGGCGATTATCCTGAACTGAACACCCTGCCGGGTGGTACCTTCGCGCGCATCCTGCTGCAGGAAGGTATCATTGACGAACGCCAGCTGGACAAGGCCACCCGCGTGCAGAAACGGCTGGGCAGCAACAAGCTGATTTCCACCATCCTGCTCGAGTTGAACATGATCAGCGAGGACGATCACCGCCGCATGCTGCGCAAGCACGGCAAGGACTTCCGCTTCGGCGACCTGCAATGCGAGATGGGGCATATCACGCTGGAACAGTTGCAGGAAGCCATCGACATCATGCAACGCAAGCCGGGCGCGCGTATCGGCGAGGTACTGATACAACGCGAATTCATCAACGAACGCGAACTGGCCCAGGGACTGTCCGACCAGTTGGGCATCCCGCTGATCCATATCGATCTGGAGATGATCAACCTCGAGGTAACCAGAAAATTCGGTTTCCCCTTCCTGAAAAAAAACCTGTTGATTCCGTACGAGGAGGGCGAACACAGCATTTCTCTGGTGTGCAGCGACCCGCTGAACAAAGCGGCCATCCGGGAGATCGAGGAGCAATCCAAGAAGAAAGCCAGTCTTTCCATCGGGGTGCGCTCGGTGATCGAAACGCTGATCAACCGCATGGCGCACGGCGCAGGAACAACCGGAGGCAATCAGGACAGTGTGCAGAATGTCGTGGACGCCATCTTTCTGGCGGCCGTCCGCAACAGGGCCAGCGATATCCATATCGAACCGCTCTCCGACCGGGTGCGCATCCGGCTGCGCATGGACGGCGTGCTGGTGCACCACACCGATATGCACCCCGATCTTGCCCTAAGGGTGATCTCGGCCATCAAGGTGATGTCCGAGATGGATATCGCCGACACCCGGCGGCATCAAGACGGGCGTATGTACCGCGAGGTCGGGCATGTACATGTGGATTTCCGCGTATCCACCTATGTGACCCTGTACGGCGAGAACACGGTGATGCGCATCCTGCGCCGCGACGGCGGGCTGAAATCGCTGGAGCAGCTGCAGATGAACAAGACCATGCTCAACCGCTTCAAGCACGAGGCACTGGATGTGCCGACCGGGGTCATCATCATCACCGGACCCACCGGCAGCGGCAAGACCACCACGCTGTATGCCGGCGTGGATTATCTCAATCAACCGAACACCAAGATCATCACGCTGGAAGACCCGGTGGAGTTCGCCATAGATGGTATCATGCAGTGCTCGGTGGATGTGAAGGCCGGACGCGACTTCAATGCCTCGCTCAAAGCCGTGATGCGGCAGGATCCGGATGTCATCGTGCTCGGCGAGATACGCGACAAGACATCGGCGGAGGTGTCGGTGCAGGCGGCACTGACCGGGCATAAGGTACTGACCACCTTCCATACCGAAGACACCATCGGCGGCCTGCTGCGTCTGATTGATATGGGCATCGAAACCTTCCTGATCTCTTCCACCGTGGTCAGCATCCTCGCGCAACGTCTGGCGCGCACCATCTGCCCGGACTGCCGGCAGGCCTACCTGCCCGATCCGCGCATCGCGCGCATGATCGGACTGGATGAGGAGACCCTGAACAATCATACCTTCCATCGCGGCATCGGCTGCGCCAGCTGCAACGGCACCGGCTATTTCGGGCGCACCGGCCTGCACGAACTGCTGGTGCTCAACGACCCGGTGCGCGAGGCCATCCTGGAGCACAAGACCTCGCACGAGGTGCGCGATATCAGCTGTGCCACCACCAAGCTGCTCAGCCTGATGGAGAACGGCATGTACAAGGTACTCAAGGGGATGACGACCGTGGAGGAGGTGTATCGCATTACACCCAGATCAAACTCGCAGCGTACAGTGAAAGAAGTGATCGCACTGATGGAGGAAGATGAAACATGAATGCCCTGAGTGAAGCAGTCGCCGACGAGATCCGCAGCAAACTGAATGCTGACAATCTCAAGCTTCCCTCTCTGCCCGACACCGTAATCAAGGTGCAACAACTGATGAGCAAGGGCGATTACGCAGTTGCGGAGATCTCGAATATCCTCATCAGGGACGCCTCCTTTGCCGCTGTGGTGCTGAGCATGGCCAACAGCGTCCGCTTCAACACCAGTGGCAAGGACATCCGCAACCTGACCATGGCCATCCAACGCATCGGGGCAGACCATATCCTCAAGCTGCTGATCGGCGTCGCCAGCAAGCTGTTTCTCAATGTAAAGAACCCCGAACTGCGCGCCTGCCTGAAGGGGAATCATGAGCATGTCCTGATGGTCTCGGCCGCTGCAGAGCAACTGGCCATCAGCACCGGCATGGCCCATCCCGGCGACACCTTTCTCGCTGCACTACTGCACGATCAGGGCAAGGATGCGCTGGTTTCCTGCATTCCCGACGAGCTTGCCAGGCTCGACGAAGCCGAACGCATGATCGTCTGCGACGAATTCCATCGAGAAATGGGTGCCCGGCTGCTGCATAAATGGCAGTTGCCCGCAGAGTTTATCATGATTGCCCAGCACCACGGTATCGAATCGCCGGAACGCCCCAATCTGACCATGCTCGATTGCATTGATGTTGCCGAACTCATCGCACACAAGCTGGAAGACGGTGGAAGCGCCGATGATATCGATTTCGAAGCGCATGCCCCCAGCCGCCGGCTGCGCCTGAACCAGACCCAGATCACCGGCATCATCATCGATATCGAGGATCGGGGCGAAGAATTACAGCAGACGTTCGCCACATGAGAGGGATATCATGGCAATAACAGCCGACGACATAGCCGCCCGCATACGCCGGAAATTCAATGATGGCGAGGCGAAGCTGCCGGTGCTGCCCGATGCCGTGCTCAAGGTGCGCGCGGTGATCGCCGATGATAGCAAGGGCGCCAAGGATATCGCCGGTGTGATCGCGCAGAGTCCGGCCTTCTCCGCGGCAGTTCTGAGGATTGCCAACAGCGCCCGTTTCAATCCCTCGCACCATGAGATCCGCAACCTGCCGATGGCCATCCAGCGCATCGGCTCCACGCATGTGCTGCAACTGTTGATGGGCATTGCCAGCCGTCTGTATATGCAGGTGAAACAACCCGAACTGCAAGATGCCATCCGGCGCAATTTCAACCATTCGCTGGCCGTGGCCGTGGCCGCCCAGCATCTGGCCCAGATGATTCCCCAGGTGGCACCGGAGGATGCATTTATCACCGGTCTTCTGCACAAGATCGGCGTCCCGACAGTCATCTGCGCCGTCCCTGATGAAATGATGGCCTGCAATGCGGAGCGGCGTATCGAGATTCTCCAGCAATTGCATCGCGAGATGGGGGCGCGCCTGTTTCACTTCTGGAACCTGCCCGATATTTTTACTCAGGTTATTTTGCATCAGGGCATCGAATCCGACGACAGGCCGCGCGAAAAGCTGCTCGATTTTGTCGATGCAGGAAGCTATATCACCCAGCATCTGGGGCATGCCCCGCTGCTTGATTCGGCGCCGAAGGATACCGACCCACTGCAGTTCCGTGCCATCAAGAGGCTCGGTATCGGGGAATCGCATATCGCCGCCATCGAAATCGAACTGGATGACAGCCTTGAAGAAATGAAACAGGCATTCGGAGGCGTCTGAAAAACCGGACACCTCCCCCGACGGTAAAAACTGGAGAGCTGGCATGAAGACTTGGTTCGGCAATGTCATCGGAAGCAACGGGGATAAAGCCCGTCATCAGCCTTTCGATCTCGCTCTGGATGAAGGCGACGGAGTGGCAAGCGCATGTATCAAACCGGACCCTGCCGATAAGGCCACGTTATCCCAGTTGGAAAAAAATCTGGGGAGCGTGCCCCGGCCTTCATGGGTATGGCATGAAATGCAGGCGGCCTTTGCCGGTCAGGCATCGCTGCACGACATCGGCCACATCATCGCTCAGGATACGGCTCTGGCAGCGGAAATCATCCGCGCGGCCAATGCCCCCGCATTCGACCTGCTCAAGCCGATTGTCGATGTGGAACGAGCTGTCGCGCATCTGGGAAGCAATATGGTGCGCAGCATCTCCACCCGCCAGTGCCTGTCTTCAGCACTATACAACGGCCCTGCATTCTTCGATCAGCAAATGCTGTGGCGGCACTCCATGGCTGTGTCCGCACTTGCCGAAATTATTGCGGGGTATGTGCCACGCTGTAATGCCGCCGAAGCGGCAACACTCGGCCTGTTGCACGATCTCGGCCGCATGCTGCTCAATCATGTGCTCAGAGCCTCTCAGGCTCAGCCGGCCACGGCCCTGCTCAAGCCCAGAGGCTTCCTGCAATGGGAGGATACCATGGCAGGCTGCACGCATATCGAGGCGGGCATCATGCTGGCCATGGCCTGGGAGCTGCCCGAGCAACTGATTCGCGCCATAGGCCACCACCATGACCCCGCCTTTGCTGAACCGAATGATGTGCCTGTAGAGATTCGCCGCGAGGTGTTCACCGTCTATCTTGCCGACCTTATGGCCATCCATCTGAAGTTTTCCGGTGGTAATCCGTGTAAAACCATGCCGTTGGACTCCTGGGGCAGCCTGATGCCGAAAACCACGCTACAGGAGCTGGCTTCCTGTGAAGCTGTCAACAAGGCCTTGTGGAAGGTTCACGCGACCGATCTGTAGGTCTGAAGGCAGCAACGGGACGACACAGCTGATCCGGCCAGACAATGGCCTGTTATACTTAAAGTTCGCATAATATACACGGCAAATATTCATCACTCGTTACAACATGAAACATCTGACCTGAACTGCGGCCATATCTACTCCGTCGTAGAGAGAAATCATTGGCCAGCAGAAAAAAGGAACCAGCTCCTGCATCGCTCAACCGATACTCTGGCTGAACGACTGAGAAAAAACTTAATGAAGGCAGCATCAAGCAAATCGATCTGCGCGGCATTGTTGCGGACAATCAGGAACATGGACTGATCGCTTTAGCAGCTGAACACATCGACAACATATCGCAACAAGCAGCCAGCCATTCAGATGCCTTCATGGCTGGCCTGCTGCAGGATCATGTCAAAGATATTCTTGTGATGGCAATTCCGGATAAACTGTTGCAGGCCACCACACCGGAAAGGCTGAATCTCATTCGCAGCTTTCACGGGAAATGAATGCGCGCCAGCTTTAAAACAGGGCCCGGCGGAGGATTTCGTTCTTGTAGTCAGACATCACCGTATCGAATCACCGAACAGACACCGAATAACCCTGATCGACAGCGTGGATGTCACCGATGCGCTGGTAAAAAGCATGCGCAGGGGAGATGACGATCTGGAAGATGGTGTGATCCCACACCTTCCAGCAATCAGCCGTCTGCGCCTGAGAGAAACGCAGAAGGCTGGAATCAACAAGGAAATCGGAGACAGCATTGGGGAGCCCAGGCATATATTTGCCGTCCGGCTTGCAGCACATCTGGTAGCATCCGTCGCGAACTCCGGGCTGTAGACCTGAAACAGTCTTTTCCTTTGCAAGTGGATGAACTTACGGAAGGATGCGGCCATGCAGATCCCCCCCATGCAAATATCTCTGATCGCCGCGATGGATGAAGAGCGCCTGATCGGTGCAAGCTATGCCCTGCCATGGCGGCTTCCCGCTGATATGCAGTGGTTCCGCAAACAAACCATGGGAAAACCCGTGGTGATGGGTAGAAATACCTATACATCCATCGGCAAACCACTTCCCGGCAGGCTGAATATCGTACTCAGCCGAAACCGGAAGCTGAAACTCGAAGGTTGCTGCGTGATCCATGACCTCGACCAGTTACAATCAGCAACGGAAAATGCTTCCGAGGTGATGGTTATCGGTGGAAGCGAGATTTACGAACTGACGCTACCGCTGGCGTCCCGCATGTATCTGACCGGCATTGCTGCAAGCTTCGAAGGCGATGCGTGGTTTCCAGATTTCAATGCGGCCGAATGGGCCGAGGTGTACCGTGAGGATCATGCGGCCGATGAACTGAACAAATGGCCGTATTGTTTCCGCATCCTTGAGCGCATTACCAAAACAGGAAACAAGCATAGATGAAAATTCTGCGTAGCTGGGATACGATAAAGGCCGATCCGCTGCTTCACGGCGGAGCCGTCACCATCGGCAATTTCGACGGCGTACATATGGGACATGAGCAGGTACTTGCCGAAACCCGAGGCCATGCCCTTGCAGTGAGCGGACCGGCGATTGCCGTCACCTTCGAGCCACACCCGCGTGCCGTATTGTTTCCCTGTGAGGCACCGCGCCGCCTGTGCCATCTGCACGAGCGACTGGAACTGCTGGCGGCGGCAGGTCTCGACGCGGTTCTGCTATTGCATTTCACCAGGGAGCTTTCGCAATGGTCGGCAAGCGATTTTGTGAATCGCCTGCATCAGTCCCTACATTTTAGGCACATCCATGTCGGCTACGATTTCGCCTTCGGGCACCATCGCGCCGGGCATGCGGACGAACTTCGTGGAATGGGAGAAAGCGAGTCGATGCACTTTACGGTAAGCGAGGCCGCGGCACTTGAAATGCACGATGCCGTGGTGTCTTCCAGCCGTATCCGTTCGGCCATCGAGGCCGCCGATTTCCCGCTGACCAGTGATCTTCTTGGTCGACCGTACAGTATCTCCGGCCATGTTGGAAAAGGCGATCAGCGGGGTCGTAAACTCGGTTTCCCGACCGCCAATATCGATGTGAAGGATTTGGCTCACCCTCCGGCAGGCATCTACGCGGTACATGCCTTTTGTGGCGAACGCAGATGGAATGGTGCCGCCTATCTCGGGTACCGTCCGACATTTGCAGGACGAACACTGATTCTGGAAACACATGTATTCGACGACACGCCGGATCTTTATAGGAAGAGGCTGAAGGTTGAGTTCGTGCGCCGCATCCGGGAAGACCGCGCATTCACTGGCCCCGATGACCTCTCCCTGCAGATCGCCAGAGACTGTAGCGCAGCAAAAAAAATCCTCGGCACGGATTAACCTCCGCCTGGCGCTGCATACAGCGGTGAATCAGACATTGGCATCAGCCGGAATCGATTCAAGCATATCGTCGAACGACTGCTCTTCAGCCGCTTGCTGCTTTACAGCCTTGGGCTTGGCTACAGCCCGTTTAGAGGCCATATTCAGATCCTGCTCCAGCATATCAAGACACCTGAGCAACAAATCCGACTGGGTACGCAGCTTGGGTAGAAGTTTGGATGCTTCCTCCAACTGTTTTTCCCTATAACTGCGTCTGGATCCGAACAACTTACCGAGCATCGAGCGCTCGTCTTCACCGAACAGAATGCGGAAAATTTCCATATACAGCCTGTGCAACATGTCATGCGGGGTTTCCAGCGCCTGATAGGACGGCAATTTCTTCAATACCTGCCCCTGATCGTAGTACCAGGTACCGAACTGGCAATCGGTCGGCAACACAGGAACCTGATCCTTATCCAGAGGCAACCCGGCCACCAAACCCTCCGCTCTTGCCACCCAGCGCAGATGCGCCGCACGGGCGGCTGTAATGGCCCGCAATACTTCATTCAATGTCATAACGAAACTCCCTGATAGAAACAGCAACCTTAAGAGGGAATTATGACATCCTGGTTGCAAGACAACAAAATATCCTGAACTGCAGGAAGGACACCCTCCCAATCGCGCCAATGTAATCGGCAAATGTCGGTACGCATAGTATGCAATTCAATCCCGGAGTATGTGATGCTACGCACATTCCACATGAATCGAAGCAGAACGCGCTCCCGCAAGCATGGTGTCTCACGCCAATGGCCGCTATCCTTGCCCGCCGAATTACGTTGCGCCCTTTCATATTGGAGCTTTGCCGTGTCTGAAGAACAAACATACGACTACAAATCGACGGTTTTCCTGCCGACCACCGATTTCCCCATGCGCGGCAATCTGCCGCAAGCCGAACCGATAAGGCTGGCGCAATGGGAAAAACAGGGTCTGTATGCCGCCATTCGCGCCACGCGCAAAGGAGCGCCGAGCTTCATACTGCACGATGGCCCGCCGTATGCCAACGGCAACATCCATATCGGCCACGCGGTCAACAAGATCCTCAAGGATATCGTAGTGCGCTCGCGCACCATGCTGGGCTTCGATGCACCCTATGTGCCCGGCTGGGATTGCCACGGCCTGCCCATCGAACTGAAGGTCGAAGAGGCCTTCAAGAAAAAGAAACGCAGCAAGGAAGACATCAGCGATTCCGAGTTCCGTGCCGAGTGCCGTGCTTACGCCAGAACCCAGATCGATGTACAGCGCGAGGAGTTCATGCGGCTCGGCGTGATCGGCGACTGGCAGAAGCCCTACATCACCATGGATTTCGATTTCGAGGCCAACACGGTGCGCGAGATCGGCAAGTTTCTGGAGAACGGCGGGTTGTACAAGGGTGCCAAGCCCGTGCACTGGTGTGTCTCCTGCGCCACCGCACTGGCCGAGGCCGAGGTGGAGTATGAAGACCACACCTCGCATTCCATCTATGTGAAGTTCGCCGCCGGCGAGGACCTCAGCGACATCGCACCCGGATTGACCCCGGAAACCTCCATCGTCATCTGGACGACCACGCCGTGGACCATCCCGGCCAATCTGGCCGTGTCCGTCGGACCGGACATCGAATATGCCGCGGTGAAGATCACCAGCGCCGGCGACAACGCCAACCTGAAAGCCGGAGAGATTCTGATCCTGGCCGAGGATCTGCGCGCAGGCGTGATGAACGACATCGGCGGCGAGGGTGAGGTGATCGCCCGCTTTGCCGGTTCCTTGCTTGATAACCGCCGTTTCCGCCATCCCTATCTGGATCAGGATGCACCGATCCTGGTCGGCACGCATGTCACGCTCGATGCCGGCACCGGCTCGGTGCACACCGCCCCCGGCCATGGTCAGGAAGACTACGAGATCGGCATGAAGTACGGATTGCGCGCCTTCAATCCCGTCGGCGATACCGGCGTGTTCGAGGCTGGCACACCGGTGGTCGAAGGCCGCCATGTGTACCAGGCCAATGCCATCATGGTCGAGCACCTGCAGAACTGCGGCGCCCTGCTGCAGACCAGTCAGGTGAAGCATTCCTATCCGCATTGCTGGCGCTGCCACAAGCCTTTGATCTTCCGCGCCACGCCGCAGTGGTTCATCTCGATGGACAACAACGGCCTGCGCGACAAGGCCCTGAAGGAGATCGGCAAGACGAAGTTCGTTCCGGAATGGGGCGAGAAGCGCATCCGCGGCATGATCGAGCAACGCCCTGACTGGTGCGTATCGCGGCAGCGCAACTGGGGTGTGCCGATCACCGCCATCCGCTGTGCCGACTGCGGCTCGCATAAGGTGACGACACCTGCCGTGCTGGAAGGCATCGCCAGACAAGTCGAGCAAGGCGGCGCGGATGTATGGTTTGCCAAAGATGTGTCGGACTTCCTGCCGTCAGGTGTAAGCTGTCCTGATTGCGGCGGCTCAGCTTTCGAGAAGGAGACCGACATCCTCGATGTGTGGTTCGATTCCGGCTCGACACACGCCTGCGTGCTGGAGCAGCGCGACGGGCTTTCCTCGCCGGCCGACCTGTATCTGGAGGGAAGCGACCAGCATCGCGGCTGGTTCCAGTCCTCGCTGCTGGAGAGCGTGGGCACACGCGGCGTGGCTCCGTTCAAGGGCGTGCTGACGCACGGCTTTGTGGTGGATTCGAACGGCAACAAGATGTCCAAGTCGCGCGGCAATGTGGTGGCACCGCAGAAGATCATCCAGCAGATGGGCGCCGATATCCTGCGCCTGTGGGTGGCGGCCGCCGATTATTCCGCCGATATCCGCATCTCCGATGATATTGTGAAACAGCTGGCCGAAAGCTATCGCCGCATCCGCAATACCATCCGCTTCCTGCTGGGCAATGTGCACGGCTTCGATCCGTTGCGTGATCACGTTCCGCTTTGCGAGCGCACACCGCTGGATCAGTGGGCCGATCACCGTCTGTCGCAGGTCGAGCATGCCGTGCATCAGGCCTATGAAAGCTACCAGTTCCATCGCATCCATCAGGAGATCCACAACTTCTGCTCGGTCGATCTGGGTGGTTTCTACCTCGATGTCATTAAGGACCGGCTGTACTGCGACGCACCGGACTCGCTGCGCCGCCGCTCCGCACGCGCCACACTGTACGACATCGCCGACACGCTGATCCGGCTGATCGCACCGATCCTGCCCTTTACCGCTGAAGAGGCCTGGGAACATCTGCCGCAATCCGGGGCTGCCAGCATCCACCTGCAGACCTTCCATGCGGTGGGCGATGTGAGCATCGACGAAGCGGCATGGGAGCGCTTCTTTGCGGTTCGCGAACAGGTGAACACAGCGCTGGATCAGGCCAAGAAAGACAAGATCGTCGGCTCCTCCATCGCGGCCAGCGTCAGCGTGCCGGGGCTTGATAGCGCGTTCTCTGAAGCTGTGGGCGAAAGCTGGGAGCAGTTGTTCATCGTCGCCAGGGTCGAGGCTGGCGACGCGTTGAGCATCAAGCCTGCAGATGGCGTGAAATGCCCGCGCTGCTGGAATGTGTCGGCTCCTGCACAGCCCGGACATGACATGCACAACGCCCTGTGCCCGCGCTGCTTCGATGTTGTGACCGGCGCATGAGTAAAGCCCGCACATGGCAGCAACTGGCCCTGTTTGCCGTGCTGCTCAGTGCCGATCAGCTGAGCAAGGCGTGGATCGAACAACAGATGCCGTTCTTTCAACAGACGGTGATTCCCGGCTGCTTCGATCTGGTCAAGGCGCATAATTTCGGTGTCGCGTTTTCAATGTTCGCCGACTGGTCGAACCAGTGGCGCACCACGCTGCTGCTCGGCGTGACCATCGGCATCGCCGCCGCCGTCTCGGTGTGGTGGTGGCAGGAGCGGCACCGCGCCGGTATCACCTCATGGCTGCTGGTGCTGATCATGGCCGGCGCGGCGGGCAATATCTGGGACCGCGTGCATCTCGGCTACGTGGTGGATTTCATCGACTGGTATATCACATGGAACGGCAGCGCATACCACTGGCCCGCCTTCAATATCGCCGATGCCTGCATCTCGGTCTCGGTGGTTCTACTATTGTTGTTTGGTGGAAAAAAGGCCTAGCCCCTTCATCAGGGGACGATCGCCTGTGCCCCGGATAATACCGCGACATCACCACTTCTGCCGAGCATGGTCAGGGTGGTCGCCTCACCACTTCCCGCCGGATCGGGACCGGAATAGCTGGCGAAATTCATCACGCCGCCGTTCGCGGGCACCTGCAGGCGAACCGCCGGATTGAATGCCGCCTTCCATGAATCCAGATTCGTCTCATAGATCGCACAACGCACACGCTCTCCCGCATTGAACTGTGTGCTGTAACCGGTACGTCTGGCCAGCAGGTCGTAAACCTGGCCGTCGCTGTAGTCAATGGCGGAAAAATGCAGCTCGCCCGAGCCCTGCGCCGCCTGCACGCCGGCCAGCACCTGCGGCAGGCTGCCCATATCAATCAGACCCGCCTGCCGGATACGCCGCACAAGGGTTTCGTCCTTCCGCTCCCGCCGGTAGATGTGCGGTGTTGCCGGATCGAGGCTGTAGATGATTTCCACCGTCTGCTGCTGCAGGTGATCGACACGCCGGGTGTACAGTGGCGCCCCGTCTCCGCGCCGGATGATATGCACGGCATGCATGCGTGCGTCGTCCCAGACAATGCGCCATGCATCCACACCCTTGTAGCTCGTCGCCTCAACCTGATAGGCAATCTTTGCCGCATCCCCGTCCGTTTCTGCACGCGCGTAGATAAAGCTGCCGCTGACCACAGCCAGCGGCATCACTGCGCCAAAGGTTGCAAACACCCCGGTCAGCATGCTGAATGCAAAGCACAATGGCATAAGAATCTTTCTGGAAACAGTGAGTTGGCGATCACTGAACGATATATAAGTCTGAGTGAACATGATGCACATCCACCTCCAGCCATCCGCTGCGCAATTGCTGAAACTCCTGCGCCATGCGATGTGTACGATCAAACCTGCATATGATGTGCCAGATGAAGAGAGGGCTTGGCCCGGAAAGTCAGAAACGGCTCAGATAATCCTGATAGGCTAGGCGGATACCGGCTTCCAGACCGGTCTGCGCCTTCCAGCCGAGGGCATGGATGCGGCCGACATCCAGCAGTTTGCGCGGCGTTCCGTCCGGCTTGTTCGCGTCCCAGACCACCTCGCCCTCGAATCCGACGATACCCTGAATGATCCCGGCCAGTTGCTTGATGGTGATATCCTCGCCGACACCGACATTCAGCGCCATCTCGCCGCTGTATTCCTGCAGCAGGAACAGGCAGGCACGCGCCAGATCATCGACATACAGGAACTCGCGGCACGGCGAACCGCTACCCCAGAGCATCACCGCAGGCTTGCGCGAAGCATCGATGGCCAGTGACTCGCCTGTACGGAGCACAGCCAGCATGTGCAGGATATCGTCGGGAATCGTTCCGTAGACCTGCTCGTCACGCTGCATGCCTGCCACATCGCCGGCTGCGGCAAGCCGGGCAAGATGGAACTTACGGATCAGGGCAGGCAACACGTGTGAGTTCTGCAGATTGTAGTTGTCGTTCGGGCCGTACAGATTGGTCGGCATGGTACTGATGGCATCGAAGCCGTACTGCCGGCGGTAGGCCTGGCACATCTTCAGCCCGGCGATCTTGGCGATGGCATACCATTCGTTGGTCGGCTCCAGACCACCTTCCAGCAGATATTCTTCGCGAATCGGCTGCGGCGCCATTTTCGGATAGATGCAGGATGAGCCCAGAAACAGCAGCTTCTTCGCTCCGTGGCGATAGGCTGCATCGATCACATGCAGCGCAATCTGCAGGTTCTCGCGGATAAAATCGGCGGGGTAGCTGTTGTTGGCATGGATACCGCCGACCTTCGCAGCCGCCAGAATCACATATTCCGGACGCTCGGCTGCATAGAAGGCTTCCACAGCCTGCTGGTCGCACAGGTCCAGTTCGGAAGAGCTGCGCAGCAGCAGATGATTGTACCCCTGCCCCTGCAAACAGCGCACCAGCGCCGAACCCACCAGACCACGATGCCCGGCCACATGAATGCGCGAATCCTTCTGCATGGAATTACTCGTTGTGGCTCAGGGTGGTGTAACCCTCGGTTCTGCACAGGGCATCGCGCTCGGCGATGCGCAGGTCGGAAAGCACCATTTCCTTGACCAGTTCGGCAAAGCCGATCTTCGGCTCCCAGCCCAACTGACGTTTGGCCTTGGAAGGGTCACCCAGCAGGGTCTCCACTTCGGCCGGACGGAAGTAGCGCGGATCGACACGCACAATGATCTTGCCGTTCTGGTCCGTACCGGTCTCATTCACGCCCTCGCCCTGCCAGTTGACCGTGATGCCCAGTTCGGCTGCAGCCACGGTCACGAACTCGCGCACCGAATGCTGCTCGCCGGTAGCGATCACATAATCCTCCGGCTCGTCCTGCTGCAGCATCAACCACTGCATCTGCACGTAATCGCGGGCATGGCCCCAGTCGCGCAGCGAATCGATATTGCCGAGATACAGGCAGTCCTGCAGCCCGAGCTTGATGCGTGCCAGCGCGCGGGTGATCTTGCGGGTGACGAAGGTTTCGCCGCGGATCGGCGATTCGTGGTTGAACAGGATGCCGTTGCAGGCATATATGCCGTAGGCCTCTCGATAGTTCACGGTGATCCAGTAGGCATACATCTTGGCCACCGCATAGGGCGAGCGCGGGTGAAACGGCGTGGTCTCGCTCTGCGGAATCTCGCGCACCTTGCCGTACAACTCGGAGGTCGATGCCTGATAGAAGCGCGTCTTCTTCTCCAGACCCAGGATACGCATACCTTCCAGCAGGCGCAACGCGCCGAGCGCATCGGAATCGGCCGTGTACTCGGGCTCCTCGAAGGATACCGCGACATGGGACTGCGCCGCCAGATTGTAGATCTCCTCCGGTTGAACCTGCTGCATGATGCGGATCAGGCTGGAAGAGTCGGTCATATCGCCATGATGCAGGATAAAACGCTGATCCGGATCGTGCGGATCCTGATACAGATGATCGATACGATCCGTATTGAACAGCGAGGTGCGGCGCTTGATGCCGTGCACCTCATAGCCCTTGCCCAGCAGAAACTCCGCCAGATAGGCGCCGTCCTGCCCGGTCACGCCGGTAATCAATGCCTTCTTAGTCATGCTCACTCCGTTCGTCCGTAGGAATCGCCAAAGCGCTCGATATCGTCTTCGCCGACATACTCGCCCACCTGAACCTCGACGATCTGCAGCGGGATCCGCCCCTTGTTTTCAAGCCGATGCAACACGCCGATGGGAATATAGGTGCTCTCGTTCTTTGAAACGGTAAAGGTTTCATCACCACGCGTCACCGTTGCTGTCCCGGACACCACCACCCAGTGCTCGGAGCGGTGCTGATGCCGTTGCAGGCTCAGACTATGCCCCGGCAGCACCTCGATGCGCTTCATCTTGTATCCGGAACCGGAATCCTCGAGGACCTTGTAGCTCCCCCAAGGGCGACGCACGGTCAGATGTTCGATGTGCTCCCGACTGCCACGCTCCTTCAGCTTGTCGACGATCTCGCGCACCCGCTGGCTGTCACCCCGCTTGGCCAGAAGGATAGCATCCGCCGTCTCCACGACAATCACATCCTCAAGACCAACCGCCGCCAATAAACGATCATTGCTGCGCAGCAGGGTGTTCTTGCAATCGATGGCGATCACATCGCCGTCCTGCACATTGCCCTGAGCATCCTGCACGGAGATCTCGTGCACCGCATCCCAGCTGCCGACATCCGACCAGTCGATATCGCAGGGGATCAGACTGACCTTGTCCGAGCGCTCCAGTACGCCATAGTCGATGGAGATATCGGGCATGCGCTCAAAATCCTCACGCACCACTTCCTGCCATGGCTTTCCGCCCTGCCAGGCAGCACGCATATCGGCCAGCACGGCATCGATTTCGGGAATCCAGCGACCGACCTCTGCGAGAATCACCGAGGCACGCCAGACAAACATACCGGAATTCCAGTAGTAATTCCCCTGACGCAGAAAGCCTTCTGCTGTCTCCAGATCCGGTTTCTCCGTGAATCGTTTGACCGGCCTGGCTTCGCCCGCCGCGTCCTCGACCTCGATATAGCCGAATCCGGTATCCGGTCGCTCGGGATGGATACCGAAGGTGACCAGCCGACCGCTCTCGGCAACGGCGACCGCCTCCGCAAGATGATCCCGGAAAACCTGCGGCTTCTTGATGATGTGATCCGCCGGCAACACTACCATCACAGGGTCCGCACCGGTCTGCTCCATCAGCAGTGCTGCAGCCAGCGCAATGGCAGGCGCGGTATTGCGGCCGACCGGTTCAAGGATCTGATTGTATTTGACCAGCTCGCTGTATGCCTCACCGGATGCATGCGCCTCTCCCGTCACCACCCAGACATCATTGTTCCCGATCATGGGATAAAGCCGCTGGATAGTTGCCTCAAGCAGCGAAACCTCACCTTCGATCTTCAGAAACTGCTTGGGCAGCTGCTGCCGGGAAAGCGGCCATAAGCGACTGCCGGAACCACCGGCCAGAACCACTGCCTTGATGCCTGCACTCATCGTTCATCCCCCTGAATCAAATCCTTGGCTATCAGCCAGTCCATCACCCGCTGCACACTGTCGGCAAGCGGCTCGCTGCCCGTCGGCACAACGATCTCGGCATCGTCCGGTGCCTCATACGGTGAGGAGATGCCGGTAAAGGACGGAATCTCGCCGGCACGGGCCTTGGCATACAGCCCCTTCACATCGCGACCTTCGCAGACATCCAGTGGCGTATCGCAGAATATCTCGATGAAATCCGCACCAAGCAGTTCGCGCGCCAGCGCCCGGTCACGCCGGAAAGGCGAGATAAAAGCAGTCAGAGTCAGCACACCTGCCTGTACGAACAGGCCTGCAACCTCGGCGACGCGACGGATATTCTCCACACGGTCGGCATCACCGAAGCCAAGATCCCGACACAGGCCATGACGCACATTGTCGCCGTCAATCACATAGGTACGCACGCCACGTTCATGCAGGCGCTGCTCCACAGCATGCGCCAGGGTCGATTTTCCCGCACCGGACAGGCCGGTGAACCACAGCACCGCGGCACGGTGCCCGGCCTGCTGCTCGCGCAACTCACGCGTCACCTGACTCTGGTGCCAGACAACATTCGGACTCCTCTGTATGCCTTCACCCATTGTCACACCTTCTTCCAGCTTGTTCCCGATGGCCCATCCTCAAGCACAATGCCCTCGGCGGCAAGTTCATCGCGGATGGCATCTGCACGGGTGAAATCACGATCCTTACGCGCCTGTTTGCGCGCTTCGATGTGCGCCTCGATACGCACACTGTCCACATCACCGGACTGGAACCATGCGTCCGCCTCCTGTTGCAGGACACCGAGCAGGTCACTCATCGCGATCATGGCATCGGTAAGCCCTGCAGCTGCCTCACCGGCATCCAGTGCACGATTCAGCTGGCGGGATACTTCGAACAACTCGGCCAGTGCCTCGGGGGTGTTGAAATCATCATTCATGGCCGCCGCGAAACCTTCCGGCACCACCTGCGAACGGTCTTTGATCTCGTACCATACCGATGCGCCGACACGCTTCTTGGTTTCATACAGACGATCCAGACCGGTTTTGGCCACATCCAGTGCGGCGTCCGAGAAATCCAGCGGCGAGCGGTAATGCGTGCCGAGCATGAACATTCGCAGGGTCTCGGGATGATAACGCTCCGTCACCTCGCGGATGGTGAAGAAGTTGCCCAGCGATTTGGACATCTTTTCGGCATTGATGTTCACAAAGCCGTTGTGCAGCCAGTAGCGGGCGAACTTGCCGCCATTGGCCGCCTGCGCCTGCGCGATCTCGTTTTCATGATGCGGAAACTTCAGATCCATGCCGCCGCCGTGGATATCGAAGCTTTCACCCAGATGTCCGCAGCTCATCGCCGAACATTCGATATGCCAGCCCGGCCGTCCCTCGCCCCATGGCGATGCCCAGGCGGGCTCGCCCTTCTTGGCCATCTTCCACAGCACGAAATCCAGCGGGTCGCGCTTCTGCTCGTCCACATCCACCCGGCTGCCGGATTCCAGTTCATCGATATTCTTGCCGGAAAGTTGTCCGTAGCCCGCAAAGCGGCGCACGGCATAAAGCACATCGCCGGAATCCGACACATAGGCGTAGTTACGCGCGATCAGGCTCTCGATCATGGCGATCATCGCATGCATATGCCCCGTGGCCCTGGGCTCATGGGTCGGGCGCAGGCAACCCAGCGCATCGGCATCGGCATGAAATGCCTCGATCATCGCGCCGGTCAGCTCATCAATCGACACCCCCCGTTCGGCGGCCCGCTTGATAATCTTATCGTCCACATCGGTGAAGTTGCGCACATAGTCCACATCGAAACCGAGCTGCATCAGCCAGCGGTAGATCACATCGAACACCACCATCACCCGCGCATGCCCGACATGGCAGTAGTCGTAAACGGTCACGCCGCATACATACATACCGACCTTACCGGCATGCAGCGGAGTAAATGCTTCCTTGCTGCGTGACAGACTGTTGAACAACGTGAGCTTCGGTGCTTGCGTCATATCCTGATCTTCTCCCTGATATCTTCCAGCCGGGCACGTACTCCGCCGGATCCGAGATAGGCGACGACACCACTCATCTCAGGCCCGTGCGTGGCCCCGGATAGCGCCACGCGCAGCGGCATGAAAAGCTCCCGCCCCTTTGCTCCGGTAGCCTGCTTCACAGCATCGGCCCATGCCTTCCAGCCGTCCGCAGCATGCTGCTCCCAGGCCCCGATGGCCGCCGCATAGAATGCGTCGCCGACCTGTCTGGCCACATCCATCGCATCATCGTCGGGCACCACCTGCACATCGAGCAGCCGGGCATAGTGCAAGGCATCGCCGATGCGCTGCAGATTGCCCTGCACCAGAGCGGCAAAACCAGCATCCGCCGCGGGCACCACATGCTGCAAACGCACCAGCCAATCGTCCACCGGCAGGGCATGCAGCAGACGCGTGTGCCAGCGCCATAATTCATCATCCTGCCAGCGCACTGCCGAGGTGGATAAATGCTCCGCCGTGAAATTCGCCACCAGGGTTTCAAGAGAAGCATCTTCCGGCATATTCGGATGCCCCAGACGCGCCATGGCCTGCAGCAGCGCCTGCGGCAGAAGTCCGTCTTCACGCAACTCCGCCACGCTATGGCTGCCGCTGCGCTTGGACAGTTTGCTGCCGTCGGAGCCGAGCAGCAGACCGTGATGCAGATAGACCGGCGGCTGATAGCCCAGATGCAATAACAGCCAGACCTGATAGGACGAATTGGTCAGATGATCGTCGCCCCTGAGCACATGCGTGATACCGTCGATGGCATCGTCCACCGCATTGGGCAACAGGAAGGTGAAGCTTCCGTCGGAACGGGCCACCACCGGATCGTCGAGATCGGCGCAGTTGAAGGTCACACTACCGCGCAGACTGTCCGGCACCTCGACCACACCCTCGATTGCATGCACTGCCAGCCGCCACACATGCGGTTCCCTTTCGCCACGACTGGCGGATTCCTGGACATTCAACTCGCGGCAGCGGCCGCTATAGCGCGGCGGAAGACCGCGCGAGGCCGCCAGTCTGCGGTCGAGATTCAACTGATGTTCGGAACAGAAACAGCGGTAGGCCAGCCCCTGATCCGCCAGCTTCCGCAAGGCATCGCGATGCTGTCCGGCATGCGCCGACTGGAACTTCACCTCGCCGTCCCAGTCGAGGCCAAGCCATCGCAGATCGCTGCGGATAGCCTCGATAAATACCTTCTGGGAACGATCCGCATCGGTGTCCTCGAAGCGCAGCAGGAATTGCCCGCCATACCGCCGCGCATACAGCCAGTTGAGCAGGGCCGTGCGCACATTGCCCAGATGCAGCAGCCCTGTCGGGCTGGGGGCGAAGCGGGTCATCATCATCGGCTCACCATGTTATTTCGTTGTCCTCTTCTCATCCGCTCCCTGCTTCTCCGGCGGCACGATCAGCATGTACTCATCCGGATAGACATAGCCCAGCTCCCGATGCACCAGCTCCTCAATCGCTTCCGGATGGTTGCGCAGTCGCAGGATCTCGGCGGCCAATGCCTCGCGTTTCTGCTGCATCGCATCGAGTTGCTGCTGCAAGCGCAGCACCTCGGCATGCTCGTGCCGATACACCAGATAGCCGTGATCCGACCAGACCAGACCCCAGGCCATATAAGCGAGCAGGGCCAGGGACAAGCCCCAGCCCAGCCAACGCAAGGACTTCTTCAGAGCTTACGCCTTGGGGAAGGCATTCCGCCCGGCATAGCGGGCCGCAGCACCGAGCTCTTCCTCGATACGCAGCAACTGGTTGTACTTGGCCATGCGATCCGAACGCGAAGCCGAGCCGGACTTGATCTGTCCGGTTGCCAGCGCCACAGCCAGATCGGCAATGGTGGCATCCTCTGTTTCACCGGAGCGATGGCTCATCATGCAGCGATAGCCGGCATCATGCGCCATATTCACAGCGGCAATGGTTTCCGACAACGTACCGATCTGGTTCACCTTGACCAGCAGCGCATTGGCCACACCCTTGGCGATACCCTCTTTGAGGATCGCCGGGTTGGTCACGAACAGATCGTCGCCCACCAGCTGCACGCGCGCACCGACCTGATCGGTCAGCAGCTTCCAGCCGTCCCAATCGCCTTCATCCAGACCGTCTTCCACCGAGATGATCGGATACTGGCGGCACAGCGAATCGATGAGATCGACCATGCCGGCCGAATCCAGCTTGCGACCGCCTTCACCTGCCAGCACATACTTGCCGTCACGGTAGAATTCGGAAGCAGCCATGTCCGAGGCGATGGCGACATCGCTGCCCGCCTTCAAGCCGGCCTTTTCAATGGCTTCGAGGATGACCGTCACGCCTTCTTCATTGGAGCCCAGATTCGGGGCGAAACCGCCCTCATCGCCCACAGCGGTGATATGACCGCCCTTCTTGAGCACGGCTTTCAGTGCATGAAACACCTCCGCACCCATATCCAGCGCTTCGGCGAATGACGATGCCCCGACCGGAGCAATCATGTATTCCTGAAAATCGATGCTGTTATCGGCATGCGAACCGCCATTGATCACATTCATGCACGGCACTGGCAGAAGATCGGCCTTCCCGCCACCGATATGACGGAACAGGGAAACACCGTTCTCCATTGCCTGAGCCTTGGCCACAGACATGGATACGCCGAGAACGGCGTTGGCACCCAGACGGGCCTTGTTCGGCGTACCATCCAGTGCGATCAGCTTGTCATCCAGCCCCTGCTGATCGGCACCGTTCAGGCCGACCACTGCTTTGGCGATCTCGCCGTTCACATATGCCACTGCCTTGCGCACACCCTTGCCGCCCAGACGGCTGCCCCCATCGCGCAACTCAACGGCCTCACGCGAACCGGTAGATGCACCACTCGGCACTGCAGCACGACCAAACGCGCCGGAAGCCAATGTTACATCGACCTCTACTGTTGGATTACCACGCGAGTCGAAAATCTCGCGCCCATGAATTTTTACAATCTCTGTCACTTTAATCTCCTTGTTGGACGAATGCCCACCCGAAACTGATTTGATTGGTAATTAACCCCGAAGCTACAGAAGGAAGAAAGGGCCACAACACCTTTGTCCTGAGATCTGACGTAGCGGCTATAGTTTTTTCACCACCGCGTCGATCTGTTTCAGCGTGGTCAGCAGGCTCTCCAGATCGGCCAGCGGTAAAGAATTCGGCCCGTCGGACTTCGCCCTGTCCGGGTCGGGGTGTACTTCCATGAACAAGGCAGCCACACCGGTTGCCACGGCTGCACGGGCCAGGCCAGGCACATACTCGCGGTTGCCGCCGGTCGCACCACCCAGCCCTCCGGGCTGCTGCACCGAATGAGTTGCATCGAATACCAGCGGCGCACCGTATTCATTCATCACCAGCAGCGAACGCATGTCGGACACCAGATTATTGTATCCGAAGCTCGCACCGCGCTCGCACAGCAGGATGTCCCTGTTGCCCGTGGCCAGCGCCTTGTCGAGCACATGCCGCATATCCCAGGGTGCAAGGAACTGTCCCTTCTTGATGTTCACCGGCTTGCCGGCACGGCAGACCGCATCGATGAAATCAGTCTGACGGCACAGGAATGCCGGGGTCTGCAACACATCCACCACTTCGGCGGCAGGCTTTGCCTGCTCCGGGGTATGGATATCGGTGATCACCGGCAGACCGAGCTCATCCTTCACGCGTTGCAGAATGCGCAGGCCGTCATCCATGCCCGGTCCGCGGAAACCGCTCTTGCTGGTGCGGTTGGCCTTGTCGAAACTGGACTTGAAGATCAGCGGCACACTACAACGCGCGGCGATCGCGGCGATGGCCTCGGCGGTCTTCAGCGTGAAATCCTCACCCTCGATCACACACGGACCGGCAAACAACACCAGCGGCCTGTCCTGAGCGATCTCGAAAGCAGCGCCCCCTGAAGCGATGCGGATACGATGCATCGCCGTCATTCAGCTACCCGAGTATTGCCGGGCTGCACCGACAAAACCGGCGAACAACGGATGCGGAGCATACGGACGCGACAGGAATTCGGGGTGGAACTGACAGGCGACATACCACGGGTGGTCGCGCACCTCGACGATCTCCACCAGCGAGTTGTCCGGCAGGGTGCCGGAAACCACCAGCCCGGCCTGTTCCAGACGCGCACGGTAGGTATTGTTGAATTCATAGCGATGCCTGTGGCGCTCGCGGATATTTTCCTGACCGTAGGCTTCAAAGGCATGCGTGCCTGGCTTCAAGCGGCAGGGGTATCCGCCCAGACGCATCGTGCCGCCCAGATCATCCGAACCGGTGCGCTGCACCCGCTCGCCTTCCTGCTCCCATTCGGTCATCAGCGCGATGACCGGATGCTCGGCCTGCTCGTTGAACTCGCTGCTGGTCGCAGCATCAAGACCGGCGACGTTGCGTGCGAATTCCACCACCGCCATCTGCATACCCAGACAGATACCCAGATACGGGACCTTGTTCTCTCGGGCATAGCGGATCGCGGCGATCTTGCCCTCGGTACCGCGTTCGCCGAAACCGCCCGGCACCAGAATGCCGTGCGCGCCTTTCAGAATGTCCGTGCCCTCTGTTTCCAGCGATTCGGCATCCACATAATCGATCTTCACCTTGCAATCGTGCGCCATACCGCCGTGGAACAGCGCCTCGTTCACGGATTTATAGGCATCGGCCAGATCGACATACTTGCCAACCATGGCGATATGTATCTCGTGCCTAGCATCGCGGATGCGATGGCAGATATCCGTCCAGACGGCGATCTCCGGCTCTTCATCCGGCAGGCCGAAATGTTCCAGAAGGATCTGGGCGAGATGACCCTCGCGCAAGGAAAGAGGCACGGCATAGATGGTGTCCACATCCGGTGCCTCGATCACAGCCTCGCGCTCCACGTTGCAGAACAGCGCGATCTTGTCCTTCTGCGACCTGGGGATCGGGGTTTCCGTGCGGCACAGCAGGATATCCGGCTGGATACCGATTTCGCGCAGCTTCTGCACCGAATGCTGCGTCGGCTTGGTTTTGATCTCGCCGGCAGAGGCGATGTAGGGAACCAGCGTCAGATGCATGTAGGCAGTGCGCTTGCGCCCGATGTCGAAGCGCAGCTGGCGGATCGCTTCCAGGAAGGGTTGCGATTCGATATCGCCGACCGTGCCGCCGATCTCGACAATAGCGATATCCGGCGAATCCGCAGTCAGCGACAGGATGGCGTCCTTGATGGCATTGGTGATATGCGGGATCACCTGCACAGTAGCGCCCAGATAATCGCCACGACGTTCACGGCGGATCACCGATTCATAGATCCTGCCGGTGGTGAAATTGGAGCGCTTGGACATGGTTGCATGCGTGAATCGCTCGTAATGACCGAGATCGAGATCGGTTTCGGCGCCATCGTCGGTGACAAACACCTCGCCGTGCTGGAACGGGCTCATCGTGCCCGGATCGACATTGATGTAGGGGTCAAGCTTCTGCATGGTCACGGTCAGGCCGCGAGCCTCAAAAAGAGCCGCCAGCGATGCCGCGGCAATACCCTTACCCAGCGAGGAAACAACACCGCCGGTGACGAAAACGAAACGTGTATTTGGCTTACTCATGACGGGCGGGGAAGCTATCTGAACCGCGTGGCATCTTCTACCTCGAAATAGTGACTTGCACGGCAGGGCGGACAGTGCGATCGCGGCATACTGCAGGCGTGTACAGAACCGCTCGGGTGAGAAAAATCACCGTCGTCCGGCACGCCGGACAAACAGTATGCCGGCATGGAACAAGGTATTGAAAAAACAGGGGGAAGCGTCGTCGTCATCGACCGAGATGAACTCTTCGTACGCCTGATCACAACCATGTTTCAGAACCGGGGCTGGAAAACAAAAGGCTACACCACGTCATCCGCCGCCCTGCAGGCCTTGCAGGAAAATGCCATGGAGCCGCCGGACCTGCTGATTGCCGACCATAGCGCACCCGGAGGGGCGGTGCAGTCCCTGCTCGACAAGGCGCGCCAGCGTTACCCCGGATTGTATTGCCTGCTGTTATCGGGCAACCGCAAGGTTCTGCCGTTATTGCTGCCGGAGAACACGGCATTCATCCACAAGCCCGTCCGTCCCAGCCATTTGCTGCAGGTGGCCGAAAAGCTGCTCCACCCCCGGAAACCGATCTCCGACTGAACGCTTAATCCACCCAGCGGCGGGCATTTCGGAACATCCGCAGCCATGGGCCGTCCTCACCCCACCCTTCAGGCTTCCAGGAATACTGCACCGAGCGGAACAGTCGCTCCGGATGCGGCATCATGATGGAAAAGCGCCCGTCGGCTGTGGTGAAGCCGGTCAATCCTTGCGGCGAACCGTTCGGGTTGGCCGGGTAGCTTGCCGCCGGCGAACCGTTCGGCGCCAGATAGCGCAGGCAGGCAGCGGCCTGTTTCTGCTGCTCCGGCGTATCGAACACCGCCCTTCCCTCGCCGTGCGCCATCACCAGAGGCAGTTTCGAGCCAGCCATATCGCGCATGAACAGCGAGGGTGAATCCAGCACCTCGACCTGCAACAACCTCGCCTCGAACTGTTCGGAACGGTTGCGTTCGAAGCGCGGCCAGTGCTCCGTCCCGGGAATCAGGACTTTAAGCGCGCTCATCATCTGGCAGCCGTTACACACACCGAGTGCGAACGAGTCGTCCCGATTGAAGAACGCCTCGAATTCATCGCGGGCCCGCGCGTTATACAGGATCGAACTGGCCCAGCCGCGACCGGCACCCAGCACATCGCCGTAGGAGAAGCCGCCGCAGGCGACCAGCCCACGGAAGTCTTCGAGCTGCACGCGTCCCTCGATGATGTCCGACATGTGCACATCCGCACAGTCGAAACCGGCGCGATCGAAGGCTGCTGCCATCTCGATCTGACCGTTGACCCCCTGCTCGCGGAGAATAGCCATGCGCGGCTTTGCACAGCCGACATACGGGGCACAGATATTCTCCGCAGGATCGAAACTCAGATCGGCCTGCAGGCCGGTATCCTGCCGGTCGGCAAGCGCCTCGAAGGATTCGCGCGCGCAATCGGGATTGTCACGGAGCTCCTGCATGCGATAACTGGTTTCAGCCCACACCCGATGCAGATCCTGTACATGCATGTCGATCAAGCCGCCTGTATGTCCATGGAAGTACACCAGCTTGTCCTTGCGCGGATGACCGATGATATGGGCCACATGCGCCAACCCCTCGATCGCCAGATGCGCCAGCACCTTTTCACGGTCGGCACGGCGGATCTGGACGACTGCTCCCAACTCCTCGGCAAACATGATGCCTGCCTCGTCATGACCCAGAGCTTCGAGATGGATGGTCAGGCCGCAGCGACCGGCAAAGGCCATTTCGCACAGCGTGGCGAACAGCCCGCCATCGGAGCGGTCGTGGTAGGCCAGCAGAAGATTCTCGCGGGACAGACGACGGATGCCATTGAAAAAGGCTTTCAACAGGGCCGCATCGTCCACATCGGGAGTCGCCCCGCCGGTCGCGCCGAACACCTGTGCCAGCGCCGAGCCGCCGAGTCGGTGCTGACCCTTGCCCAGATCGAGCAGGATAAGATCGGTATCACCCTGATCCATGCGCAGTTCGGGCGTCAGCGTGCGACGCGCGTCCATCACCGGTGCAAAGGCGGAGATATTCAGCGTCACGGGGGAGATCATCTCGCGACGGGATTCCCCTTCTCCCCACACGCTCTTCATCGACAGCGAGTCTTTGCCCACCGGAATCGAGATACCGAGTGCAGGACAAAGCTCCAGACCGATAGCCTGCACACTATCGTACAACCGCGCATCCTCACCCGCATGTCCGCAGGCGGCCATCCAGTTGGCCGACAGCTTCACATCGCCGAGCTTTTCAATATCCGCGGCAGCGATGTTCGTAATGGCTTCGCCGACCGCCATGCGCGCAGCCGCAGGGGCATCGAGAATCGCAAGCGGGCTGCGCTCGCCCATGCTCATCACCTCACCCGCATAGCCGGTGAAATCGCGCAGGGTCACAGCACAATCGGCCACCGGCACCTGCCACGGACCGACCATCTGGTCGCGCGCCACAAGGCCTGTCACCGAGCGGTCACCGATGGTGATCAGGAATTCCTTGCCGGCCACAGCGGGCAGGCGCAGCACACGCATGGCTGCATCAGGGATATTCAGCTTTGCGGCATCCAGAGGTGTGGCAACGGGTGCCACGCGCTGCACCTCGCGGCGCATCTTCGGCGGCTTGCCGAGCAGCACATTCAGGGGAAGATCGACCGGCTTGTTGCTGAATTGCGGATCCTCGACCAGTAGCTGCCGCTCCAGGGTGGTCTCGCCGAGCACGGCGAAAAGACACCTCTCGCGCTCGCATATCTCGCGGAAACGATGCAGATCATCCTTGGCGATGGCCAGCACATAGCGCTCCTGCGCCTCATTGCACCAGATCTGCATCGGGCTCATGCCCGGCTCCATATTGTGCACCGCGCGCAGATCGATCCAGCCGCCACGTCCGGCATCGTTGATCAGCTCCGGCACCGCATTGGACAGACCACCCGCGCCGATGTCGTGGATGAACAGGATGGGATTGTCGTCCCCCATCTGCCAGCAGCGATCCAGCACCTCCTGGCACCGGCGCTCCATCTCGGGATTGCCGCGCTGCACCGAATCGAAATCCAGCGACTCGACATTGGCGCCGGCATCCATGCTTGATGCCGCGCCGCCGCCGAGGCCGATCAGCATCGCAGGCCCGCCCAGCTGGATGACCAGCGAACCCTCGGGCACCTCGCTCTTGTGGATGTGGCGCGCATCGATATTGCCCACGCCGCCGGCGATCATCACTGGCTTGTGGTAGCCGTACAGGGTTGCCTTCTTTCCCTTGCCTGCGTGTTCGCCGACCAGTTGCTCGTAGCTGCGAAAATAGCCGCAAAGATTCGGGCGACCGAATTCGTTGTTGAAGGCTGCGGCACCGATCGGCCCTTCCAGCATGATATCCAGTGCCGAGGCGATGCGCCCGGGCTTGCCGAACTCACGCTCCCACGGCTGCTCGAAGCCGGGAATGCGCAGATTGGACACGGAAAAACCGCACAGACCAGCCTTCGGCTTGCTGCCGATGCCGGTGGCGCCCTCGTCGCGGATCTCGCCGCCGGAGCCGGTTGCGGCTCCCGGGAAAGGGGAAATGGCCGTCGGGTGGTTATGCGTCTCCACCTTCATCAGGATATGGGTCAGATCGTCATGCGCCGTGTAGGTCTTATCGGCATCGGGATAGAAACGCGCGGTTCTGCCGCCTTCGATCACCGATGAATTATCACTGTAGGCGACCAGCGTTCCGTCCGGGCTGCTCTTGTGTGTGTGCCGGATCATGGCGAACAGGCTGTGCGCCTGTTCTTCTCCATCAATGCACCACTCGGCATTGAATATCTTGTGACGGCAGTGCTCGGAATTGGCCTGCGCGAACATCATCAACTCGGCATCGGACGGGTTACGCTGCATGGCCAGAAAATGCTTCAACAGGTAATCGATCTCGTCCGCGGCCAGCGCAAGACCGAGGCTCCTGTTCGCCGCCACCAGAGCCTCGCGACCGCCTTGCAACACATCCACATGCGCCAGCGGTGCCGGCTGCTGATGCGAGAACAGATGTTCAAGTGAAGTACTATCGTTGAGCACGGACTCCGTCATACGGTCATGGATACATTCGGCGATCAGGGAGCGGCTGAGCTGTGCCGCTCCGGATATCCGGTAGACAATGCCCCGCTCAAGCCGGACAAGGCCCTGCAGACCGCAGTGTGCTGCAATATCCGTCGCCTTAGACGACCAAGGACTGATGGTGCCCACTCTGGGAGTGACGATGAACAAATCGTCGGAGGCTGCTGCTGAAAACGGGGTGTGCTGATGACCGAGGATGGCGGCCAGTCGCGCACTATCCTGTGCACCCCATCCGGATTCGACCTCGGCGATATGCAGATAGAATGCATCGGCTTGCAAGCCGTACAGATCTAGGGTTTTGAATTGTTGCAACAGCTTGTCGCGGCGGAAATCGGACAACGCGGGCTGTCCCTGCAGGATGACGAGTCGGGTGGTTGAGGTGGAAGCGGTCATGCGCTTCATGCTAGCCGCGAATTTTTCACTGACCAGTCCGCGACGACGTTTCCCTATCGACCCATGCGGCGTACGAGTTCTTTGGTGGAAACCACACGGTCGATGAACAGGATACCGTCGAGATGATCGATCTCATGCTGGATCACCCGCGCCTCGAAACCGGATGATTCGATCTCATGTCTCACCCCGGCCGCATCCTGGAAACGCACGCGTATTGTTTTCGGGCGCTGCACCATGCCCACCCAGTCGGGCACTGACAAACAACCCTCCCGACCCAGTGCCACGGCTCCGGAAGCCTCGACAACCACCGGATTGGCCATGCAGAGCAACCCGTGATTGCGGCTGGGATGACGACCCAGCGATGCATCTACCACGACCATGCGGCGATTGATGCCCAGTTGCGGCGCGGCGATGCCCACCCCGCCGGGACCGGCGCGCATCGCGGCATCAAGCACCGCAAAGCTCTGCTCAAGCGCAGCATCAAGGATATCAACCGGTTCAGCCACCCGGCGCAGGCGCTCATCGGGAAGCTTGAGGATGGTCGGGACTTGAATCTGCAAAAGATCTGCCCGGAACTAAAGCACGTCTCCGTCGAGTTCATGCACCTCGATATCCACATCGAGCTTGTCGGCCACCTTTGACAGACTCTCCTGCAGCTTCGGCAGGGCATCGCCGGCAGCCACTTCAAGCGCCATCATGTATTGCGTGTTACCGTCCTGATACTGGCGGCTGCGGGTGGACAGATCGACCACCGAGGCGTTCATCGCGGCCAGCGCATCGGTGACTGCATGCACGATACCCGGCTGGTCGGAACCGCTGACCGTGACCACACAATCCGGTTCCGGCGCATGCATGGAGAACTCGTTCTCGGACAACTCGACCGACTGCACATGCAGACCGGTCTTCTGCTCCAGATCGGCCATGGCCGCCTTCAGCTCCCCCAGTTTGGCCGTGCTGCCCAGCGATACGATCAGCATCATGGCAAAGCGTCCGCGCAGCGCGGTCATCGAGGAATCCTCGATATTGGTATCAAGCTCCAGCAGCGCCCCGGAAACATCGCGGACGATGCCCGGCCTGTCGTGCCCTGAAATGGATAACAGAACTGTTGTGCTCATAGCGTTTCCCCTGATAGCGAATGGCGGTCTCTTGCTTCCCGCCGCAGCAATGTAGCGCAGGGCGGGATGCAATCAAACCACCGATTCAATCCGCCTCGAGCACAAACAAACCGGCCGGCGCTATGAAAGCCGCCGGCCGTTGTGGTTGCTTGCCTAGAAGCGATTAATCGCGCTTCCTGGACTTGCTGTTGGACTTCTTACCGTCGTCCTTGCTGCCGGACCTGGACTCGGACTTCTTACCGTCGTCGCCCTTCTTCGCCTCTTCCTTTTCCTGCTTCACAGGGAAGGCATAAGCCGCTGCAGCTGCACCCACGTTGCCGGATGCATCGGTGGCCGAAACATTCAGGCTGAAGCTCAGGCCGCTGATCTGCAGCTTGCCGTGCTCCATCTCAACCTCGGCCTTCTTGCTCTTCTCCAGCTTCACGATCTGGCCGTTGCTCACTGTTGTACCGTTCAGCGTTGCAGTCTGCACAGGGTTCGGATCGGCAATATCCGTGGCGGTGAACACCACCTGGAAGCTTGCTTCATCTTCATCCGAGCCACTGACCTGCACCAGAGAGGCAGTCACAGCCGGAGCAGTTGTATCAACCACGGTCACGTTCTGTGTACCGGTCGAGGTCAGACCGCTGCTGTCCGTTGCCGTCCAGGTAACGACGGTCGTGCCCAGAGCGAACGTTGCAGGTGCATCGTTGGTCACAGTCGCACCGAAGATATCGGTTGCGGTCGCAACACCCAGATCAACCGTGCTCAGCACGCCATTGGCTTCAACACTCACATCGGCCGGAACATTCAGCACAGGCGCGGTGGTATCAGCCACGGTCACGTTCTGTGTACCGGTCGAGGTCAGGCCGCTGCTGTCCGTTGCCGTCCAGGTAACGACGGTCGTGCCCAGAGCGAACGTTGCAGGTGCATCGTTGGTCACAGTCGCACCGAAGATATCGGTTGCGGTCGCAACACCCAGATCAACCGTGCTCAGCACGCCATTGGCTTCAACACTCACATCGGCCGGAACATTCAGCACAGGCGCGGTGGTATCAGCCACGGTCACGTTCTGTGTACCGGTCGAGGTCAGGCCGCTGCTGTCCGTTGCCGTCCAGGTAACGACGGTCGTGCCCAGAGCGAACGTTGCAGGTGCATCGTTGGTCACAGTCGCACCGAAGATATCGGTTGCGGTCGCAACACCCAGATCAACCGTGCTCAGCACGCCATTGGCTTCAACACTCACATCGGCCGGAACATTCAGCACAGGCGCGGTGGTGTCTTGCACCGTTACGGTCTGCGTGCCGGTGGAGACGTTACCGTTGGCATCCGTCGCCGTCCAATGCACGAGGGTGTCGCCGAGAACGAACAATACCGGTGCGTCGCTGGAAATGCTCACGGCGAAGATATCGCTTGCAGTGGCGGCGCCGATCCCTACCGGGCTGAGGATACCAGTCGCTTCGGCAACCACATTGGCAGGAAGGTTCAGTGCCGGAGCCGTGGTATCAACCACCGTCACGTTCATCGTGGCGCTGCCGGTATTGCCGGAGCAATCGGTGGCAGAAACGGTCACCGGCGTGGTGCCCAGCGGATAAACACCCGCTGGCGAAACACTGGTCGCGACAGAACAGCAGGTATCGGTAGCCGAAGACTGGGCGGCCACATCATAGGCAGCGCCGCTGGTGCTGGTGGCCTCAAGTGCCACGTCCGGACCGGCATTCACCGTCGGGGCCGTCGTATCCTGCACGGTTACCGAGGTATTCGATGTCACAACATGGCCGTTACCGTCATCCACGCTCAAGGTGACCTGCGTAGTCCCCAGCGGGAAGGAGGCCTGCACATTCACGCCGGATGCCTGCACGCTGCCGTTCCATGACCAGGTTAAGGTCAACGAATCATTATCCGGATCGGAGGCAGTACCGGCAAGCGTGGCATTGGCACTGGATGCGCCCGTGCACTCCACGGTCTGCGCCGCTCCCGCATCAGCCACCGGTGGCTTATTGGCCGGCACGCCCGGCGGGGTGGAGAACCCGCCCGGCTTGGAAATGCGCACAACACCCCAACCGCTACGGTAACCGCCATCATCATAACGCAGCGCATTGGTGGTGATATAGAATGCGCCATCCGGGCCTACCGAAGACAGGTCGCCATAGGCGCCATTTGCAGCCACGATCGTTTCGGTCGCCGAACCGGTGAAGTTCGGGCCGGAGAAATCATACCGTGAAATCGAGCCATCGGTGTTGGCGGAATAAATCGAGCCATCGGCATAGGCCATACCATCGGGCCTGCCGACACCCGTATAGCCGCGAACATTGGCCACATTCACATAGTTTCCGTTACTGTCCAGCACGCGCACCTGACTGGCATTCAAGGTCGCCAGAATCACATAACCGGTATCGGTTGTGGTCAGGTCATCGGTGAAGGTTCCGGTATTATGGAAAATACTTTGAACACCCGTGGCCGGGTTATAGACATAAATAGTGTTGCCGAAGTTGCCTTCGTTGACGATACGGCCATCCGGCAGGGTGCCAATGCCATAGTAATACCCATAGGGCCCGACCCTGGTCGCTGTCCAGCTAATCGGGTCGATACGATACAGGCCGTAGTAGTCATTCGCATAGATATAACCGTCCGTGCCGTTCGTAATGCCATATCCGGACGTGGAAAGCCCCGGGACAAAACGTGAAGCAGCAATGTTATAAACAGGCGTGCTATAAATCAGGCGGGACTGATCCACCGTGTATTCGTAGATGGTGTTTCCGCTTCTGCGCAGCATGTTGCCATTCGGCAACCAGGCCATGCCGAGGGCGTTGTTGTGCGCATTATCGACAACAATATCCTGACTCAATTCGGGATCAATCAGCTGGTACTGATTACTGGGAGAGGTGGTGGATTTAACAGCCGGCAGAAGGCACAGACCCATGCTTCCGGCCAGGCGCGCGACCTCGCAATCGGCCAGTGCGCGGTTGTAGATCTTCACCTCATCGATTCCGCCTGTGAAGAAAAGCTGCCCTGTGCCTGTCGGGGCGCCGCCACCGATGCGAACCGGTTGCGTGGTCGGCAAAATCGTGCCGCTGACTTGCCAGGCTCCGTCAGGCTTTCCATCCACAAACAACTTAAGCCATCCGCCATTGTAGGTCATGGCCACATGGTGTTGGGAACCCGGGGCGATAATAGACGCGCCGTCGAACACCCAGAAGCCGGTGGTCGTTCCCACATGAGCACGGAAACGCCCACCCGCGATATTGATCATGTACTGGCGTTCGGTAAGTTCGCCATCCTTGCTGACGATATCTCCGGTCGTCACGTCCGCCTGCACGAAGGCACTGATGGTCAGGCCCGTAGTTGGATTGAGCGAAGCAGAGTCGGGTATCACGACATTCTGACTGTTGCCGTTGAAATACAGACCGGTATTCACATGACCGGGACCGAAGTTTGCGCTACCGTTGATGGCGCCGGTGTTTCCGTTGCCGGACACGTCGTTGGCGACGATGCCGACGCCTTCATCGAAGGTCCAGTAACCAGCCAGACCGTCGCTCAGACCGGCATTTGCCGTGCCGGACATGACAAATGGCAGCAAGGCCGCCGTGAAGAATCCGAAAAGTTTGCGTTTGATATTCATATTACTTCCCCTCGCTTACAACTGAAATCGAAACCGGCTGGCCCGCGGAATCGGTGCCGCCACCATTGAGAACCATGTATCCAACAGGGGAAACGCCGCCGAGCTGGAAGCTGGCTGTGCCACCGGCGGCAATCGTTCCCACATTGACCGCCGCTGCGGCCGCATCCACACCCGCACCCACACCCGCACCCACAGGCTGCAGGCTCACGTTATAAAGCGCGTCCGCACCGTTGTTGCTAATGGTCACATCCACACCGCTTGCGCTGCTTGTGAACGTGGACGAAAGATCTGCAGCGGCCTGTGCCGAAAGCGGCGCAAGTGCCAGCATGGCCAGCAGCATGAATGATATAACTGAGAATTTGTTGATTTGCATGGTTTTCCTACCCCTTAATAATTACATCAAAACAAAACTTTCCGGTTTTGTGACACACATCATGGTTTTCCGAAACCCCCTGTCTTCCCCCATATGGGGTAGAGGCTATTGCAATAATGGGTATTGCCACCTATAAAGTCGCCATGGAATCAGGAACCAAGGTGTCGGACGAAAGAAAATCGTTCTTATATGACAAACTGTTACACAGCATTTACGCGCTTGTCGATAATGAAAGTGAACTGCCGGCCCTGCTCGGCCTGATGGACGAATTCTTTTCCCTGAAGCATAAAGACGGCCTCAACAGCAGTCATTCAGAGCATATGTCCGGCCTGCTGCCGCATGTGCAACGTGCCAACGAGCTACTGGAAAAAATCGCCGCCCTGCATCTGAAAAGCAATCACGCGGACACCGTGCTCGATCATATCCCCATGGGCATCGTATTGATCTCAACGCAGGCGAGCATCCTTTCCAAGAACACCCGTGCTGCGGACCTGCTTGAACACATCGGTGCCCGGCACGATACCGAGCTTCATTTCAACCATAGCGGGCGGCAGAAGCAATTTCTGGAAACCGTCAAACAGGTTACCTCGGGTGAAGCCCATGGCGCACCACTGCGCATGGGTGATCTGAGTCTGTGGATATCAAATTTCGGTGAGGGTGCGAATCGACAGTTGGCGATCTATCTGGGACATCACACCTACCGGCGCAACATCCGTATCGACCAGCTGATGACGCATTACAACCTGACGGAGAAGGAGGCCCAGCTCACCGCCCGACTGTGCGACGGCCATTCAAGCCTTAAAGAGGCCGCAGAACGCATGGGCATCAGCATCGCCACGGCCAGAAGCCATCTGAAACATATCTTCGCCAAGACAGGTGCTGAACGTCAGGCGGATCTGGTCAAGATGGTGTTCATCAATCCCATTCTGGCCCTGCAACAAAAGCCCCCGGCCTTGCAATCCGGCATATCGTCGAAAACAAGGGTTATGCGCCTTCCCTCAGGACGCACCATATCCTACGCTGAATATGGCGATCCGATAGGGATGCCTGTTCTGTTCTGCCACGCCATCACCGGTTGCAGGTTGATGCTGCCTGTTGAATCGATTTCCCGGGGGAAATGCGGCTTCCGCCTGATCGCCCCGGACAGGGCGGGCTACGGCCTTTCATCACCCGCACTGCAAGATCCGATGCAGCAATGGCTGGAGGATATGCGTCATTTCCTGCAGCAACTGGGCATTAGCGAATGTTGTGTCGCAGGCCACTCCGCCGGAGGTGTATATGCCATGGCTCTGGCTGTCGAATATCCGGATATCGTCAACCATCTCTGCCTGATTAGCAGCATCGCACCCTTGCGTAATCTTGCTGACGCGGCCCACCTGCTGCCGATCAACCGCATGGTGATTCATCTGGCGCGCAGCAACCCGGAAGCTGCCCGCGCCTTCCTCAAGCTATCCATGCAGGCTGCGCTGAAAGAACCGGATTCCTACCTAAAGCTGATCACTAACAGCAGCCCGGATATGGACAGGGAAGTGCTGGAGGATGCCGGACTCAAGCAGCACCTGCATGAAGCCTTCAGGGAAACCACCCGCCAGGGCATCGGGCACATAATCGACGAACTGATGTATATCTCCACCCGATGGCGAATCAGTGCCGGAGCGATTGCCTGTCCGGTGAGCATCTGGCATGGCAAGCAAGACAAGCATTCGCCCTTCACCCTGATCGATCGCTTCCGCAACAGACTCAAACAGGTCGTGCATACCAGCTGGATGGAGGGCGCAGGCCACTACATGCTGTTTCACCATTGGCCCGCTATTGAGAATCAACTTTGTCCCAAGAAAAAAGCAAAGCCGGACGCAGCAATACCCGCTGTGCTACTGGCATGGGTGGCATCACTTCCTTTGGGACAATGCCTGGAGTTCATGATCCCGACCCTGGATATCGCCTGACAGACTGATCCAATACCTCCGGGAGGACAGACAAACACCGATTCGGGGGAGCTCTAACAAACAGCACCAAACACAAACCAAACGGCCGGCGCTGTGAAAGCCGCCGGCCGGTTTATTCAGGGGTCCGAAGCCAGATCATCCTGCTAGTCTAGAGCCTTTCATATTATCCCCTGCCACCAAAACCAAATTATCAAATCTCCTGAACCGGGCACGAATACCCATTCAGAGCACTGAGGTTATTCCTGCTGGAAAATATTGGTAATCGTCCTAAAGGACGAGGGTAAAAATGCGGCCCACACAACTGAATGTTTTGCGGTGGCCGGATCCGCTGCGTCATTGCGCGAGCTTTTAAGGATCTGATTTCGTGGCGGACTGGCTATCCGCCCTGAAAAAGAGACTAAACGGTGAACGATACCCCGCAGCCGCATTCACCCTTTTTATTGGGATTGCGGAACACGAAGGCGGAAGACATCAGATCCTGCTCGAAATCAACGACCAGTCCGGTCAGGGCGCGGACATAGGATTCGGCATCAACAAACAGTGAAAAGCCGTCAAAGGGAAGTACATGATCGCCAGCTACAGGGGCATCGCAGAAATCAACCACATATTCCAGACCCGAACACCCGGCTTCGCGCAGGGATAGCCGGATACCGGCCACTCCCTTATCCTGTGCCTGCTGGCGCATGCGATTTACGGCAGCATCGGTCAGCTGGATATCGGGTGTCTGTATTGCTGTGTCCTGCATATCGTCTCCGTCAGTGTCGATCATATTACGCCGCGCCGGCCATGCCGCGCAGGCGCTTGCGGATGCGCACCAGTTCGCCGACCAGTGCAATCGCATCTTCCTGCGTGTTTCCCGGCCCGAAGCTGACACGGATACTGCTGCGCGCCTGCTCCTGTGTCGCCCCCATGGCCAGCAGCACATGCGAGGGCTCGCGCTTGCCCGACGAGCAGGCCGAGCCCGAAGCCACAGCGAAGCCGGCGAGATCAAGCTGCATCAACATGGTTTCGCCATCCAGCCCGGGGATGCAAAATATGCTGGTGTTCGGGGTGCGCTGTGCATCCCGTCCGAACACCGTCGCCGCAGGAACAGCTTCCAGCAGCGCTGACTCGAAAGCATCACGCATCGTTGCATAGGCATTGAAATCGATACCGCCGAGTGCGGCAGCAAAGCCTGCGATGCCCGGAACATTCTCGGTGCCCGAACGCCGCTTGCGCTCCTGCCCGCCGCCCGGAGCGATTTCCTGCAAGTTCATCCCGCGCCGCACAATCAACGCACCGACACCGCGCGGGCCGCCGATCTTGTGCGCGGAAAGTGACATGAAATCCGCCTGCCAGTCGCACATGGAAATCTTCGTCTTACCCAGCATCTGCACGGCATCCACCATGAAGGCAATGCCCTTCTCACGGCACAGTGCGCCGATCTCAGCAACCGGTTGCACAACACCGGTTTCGTTGTTCGCCGCCATCACGGCCACCAGCCGGGTGTCTTCACGCATCGCCGCCGCAACATCATCCGCACAAACCGCACCGCGCTTGTCAGGACGGACACGCGTGACCTGCCAACCGGCCTGTTCAAGTCGTTCGACGGGCTGCAGTACGGCCGGATGTTCGATGGCCGTGGTGATGATATGTCCCTGCTTGTGATTGGCGCAGAACCCGCTGATGGCGAGATTATTCGACTCGGTGCCGCCGGAGGTGAACACCACCGAGCCGCTCTCCACGCCGAGAAACCCTGCTAGCGCATCACGCGCATCATCGAGCACGCGGCGCGCATTGCGCCCGGCCCAGTGCAGACTGGAAGGGTTGCCGCAGGCCTGCCGTGCCGCTTGTGCCTGCGCATCCAGCGCAGACTCCAGCGGCGGACAGGTGGCATTGAAATCAAGATACCGCTGCAACCCGCTTGTCCATCATCTTGATCGGTTGCGGCATCGGTGTCGCCGCGTACTGCTCGACAGGCGCAAGATCAACGCCTTCAAGAGACACCTTCTTGTCGCAAACATCCTGTAGCGTCACCACATCGAGGAAACGATAGATGTGCATGCCGAGCGCATCCCACAGCTCATGCGTGTCGCAACGGTTGCCGCGATGGCAGCCGCGCAGTGCATTCACGCAACGAGTTGCCTTGATCTGCTCGTCGACAGCACGTATCACATCGGACACTGTGATCTCGACAGGCTCGCGGTTCAGCAGATAGCCACCCCCGGGACCGCGTACACTCTTCACCAAGCCGCCTTCGCGCAGCCTGCGGAACAACTGCTCCAGATAGGAAAGGGAAATAAACTGCCGGTCGGAAATAGCGGCCAGATTCACCGGTCCGTTATGCTGATTCTTGGTCAGGTCGATCATGGCCGATACCGCATAACGGCCCTTGCTGGTCAATCGCATTTGATACCTCCAGAGGGGGAATACCCCCATGCATGGGTGGGATATTATAATCCCGACCAATTCAGTCAAGTATCAAACAATTAAAAAAACTTAAGAAAACAAACAGGATACAGTGGAGAGTAGATTCTGACTCCGGGACCGCTTGAAGCATTACCGGAAAACTAGATTCCGCCGCCACCCAGAAAGCGCTCGATATCCTTGTGTTCCTTGCGCATATCCTTCTCGGTCTTCTTCATCTGCGGGGACTTCTGATGCCCGTCTTCCTTGATCTCCGGATGCAGCTCATCCACCCGGGCATTCACATCGTCCACCAGCTTCATCACATGGCGGATGGCTTCGGCCACCGGGTTGGGCATGGCATGATGATCGAGATTGATGCGCCCGCCCTGAATGATGGTCTCGGTCTTGCCGACGACGGTGCCGGGAATGCCGATCACCGTGGAATGTGCCGGCACATCGCGCAACACCACGGAATTCGCACCGATGCGGCTGTGCTCGCCGATCTCGATGGCGCCCAGCACCTTGGCGCCGGTGCCGACGATCACGCCGTCGTGCAGGGTCGGGTGACGTTTCTTCTTCTGCCAGGTCGTACCGCCCAGCGTCACTCCGTGGTACAGCGTCACATCATCGCCGATCTCGGTTGTTTCACCGATCACCACACCCATGCCGTGATCAATAAAGAAACGGCGGCCGATGGTGGCGCCGGGATGGATCTCGATACCGGTGAACCAGCGTGCCATATGCGAAACCATGCGTCCGAGCCAGAGCCATTGGTGCAGCCAGAGACAGTGCGCCAGACGATACATCCATACCGCATGCAGGCCGGGATAGGCCGTGACGACCTCCAGCGTGGAACGCGCCGCCGGATCGCGAACGAACGCGGTGGCGATGTCTTCCTTGATATGACTCCAGATATTCATGCGGGCGGACTGTATCCCCGTAAACTCAGCCCTGCAAATCCCGCGGCAGATCCGCAGGCAGAGACCCCAGCGATTCCTCAGGACCGCTGCATGTCCACAGCGCAGGAGTGGATAGCAAGCGTGCCGACCAGTCGCGCGCCTCATCCAGCGTCACCCGCCGGATCGCATCCACCCATGCATCCTGGGTCCGGATGGCGGGTTCATCGAGCCGGGTGCCCAGATGCATCATATTCGATTCGACCGAATCCATGCCCATGCGCAGCGACACCTCCAGCTGGCGCACGGCGCGCTGCAACTCGTCCTGATTCAGCGAAGCGGAAAAGTCCTGCATCACCTGCCTGACCACGCGCATGCATTCGCCCAGCCTGCCGCAATCCGTGCTGCCGCTGATGCTCCATGCGCCGGTGTCTGAAAGACCCGACAGATGCGAGGACACGCCGTAAGCCAGACCACGTTTTTCGCGCACCTCGCGGAACAGCCGCGAACTCATGCCGCCGCCGAGGATCTGATTCACCAGCCAGGCCACCGGACGCTCTTCCGATGCCACGGCAATGCCCGGCATGGAGATCACGAAATAACCCTGTTCGTCGTCGCGTTCCAGCAACTGTACGCCGCTGGCCATCTGCGCGCCGTTGCGGGCGAGCTGTGCCGTGCCCTGCGGCCAGTCACGCTGCCCGAGAAAGTTCGTCAGTTCGTCATGGGTGATACCGCCGGCTGCGGCGATCAGCATATGCGGCGGGCGATAATGCGCACCGAGGAAGGCGGCAAGATTTCCGGCATCGAAGCCGGCCAGCGACTCACGGCTGCCCAGCACCGGACGGCCAAGCGCCTGATCCGGATACAAAGCCTCGACATGCTGGTCGAACACCCAGTCCTCCGGCACATCTTCGGCCATCGCCATCTCGGAATAGATGACCTCGCGCTCGCGCTGCCATTCATCCTCGGGCAATGCCGGGTCGATGACCATATCGCACAGCGTGGACAACGCTTCCTGCCAGTCCTCGCGCAACACCCGCATATGGAAGCAGGTGCGTTCGCGCGCCGTGAAGGCATTGGCCGTACCGCCGAGCCTGTCCAGCAATTCGGCCAGTGCATCCACATCCAGCTTTTTCGTGCCCTTGAACAGCATGTGCTCCAGCGCATGCGCCATGCCGGCCTGTGCCGCTGTCTCATCACGGCTGCCGACATCGAGGAAGATGCCCAGCGACACGGTTTGCGCCGCCGGCATCGCATGGCTCAACAGCAGCGGTCCGCTGGCGATGCGGGATTCATCAATCGGTGACGTCATACACTCTCCGGCAAAAAGAAGGGAGGCGGTAACCCGCCTCCCGTATTAAACATCAGCTTAAGGCTGCAGCTTATTTGTCCACATCCTTCATAGACAGACGGATCTTGCCGCTGCGGTCGACTTCCAGAACCTTGACGCGGACCACCTGACCCTCGCTCAGCACATCGCCGACCTTGGCAACGCGCTCGCTGGAGATCTGCGAGATGTGCACCAGGCCGTCGGTCTGACCGACCAGACGCACGAATGCACCGAAGTCCATCAGCTTGACGACCTTGCCCTCATACACGCGGCCGACTTCGACCTCGGCAACGATATCCTCAATCAGCTTCCTGGCCTTCTCGCCGGCTTCACCGGTAACAGCGAAGATCTTGATGCTGCCATCGTCCTCGATATCCACCTTGGCGCCGGACTCTTCGACGATACCACGGATCACCTTGCCGCCTGCACCGATCACTTCGCGGATCTTGTCCGGATGGATCTTCATGGTGAACATGCGCGGAGCATGGTCGGCAATGGCAGCACGCGGCTGGGCGATGCACTTCTCCATCTCGTTCAGGATATGGATACGACCGTCATGCGCCTGAGCCAGGGCTTCGCGCATGATCTCGCGGGTCAGACCGCCGATCTTGATGTCCAGCTGCAGCGTGGTCACGCCATCGCGGGTACCGGCCACCTTGAAGTCCATATCGCCCAGATGATCTTCGTCGCCCAGGATATCGGTCAGCACGGCATAGCCGTCCTTCTCGAGGATCAGGCCCATGGCCACACCGGCCACAGCTGCCTTCACCGGCACACCGGCATCCATCAGTGCCAGCGAGGTGCCGCACACGGAGGCCATCGAGGAGGAACCGTTGGATTCGGTGATCTCTGAAACGGAACGGATGGCATAACCGAAGTCATCCATGGTCGGAAGCACGGCTTCCACACCACGACGTGCCAGACGCCCATGACCGATCTCGCGACGCCCCGGAGGGCCGAAGCGACGGGCTTCACCGACGGAGTACGGCGGGAAGTTGTAATGCAGCATGAAGCGCTGCTTATCGACACCTTCCAGCGACTCGGTCATCTGCATATCGGACTCGGTGCCCAGCGTGATGGTGACCAGCGCCTGGGTCTCGCCACGTGTGAACAGGGCGGAACCGTGGGTGCGCGGCAGCACGCCGATCTGGCAATCGATAGCGCGCACATCCTTGGTCGAACGACCGTCGATACGCGGGTTGCCGGCAATGATGGAACGGCGGACCACATCCTTCTCCAGACTCTTTAGCGCGGAGGACACATCGTTGGAGGAGAACTCACCCGGAGCCTCTTCGCTGCCGGCCAGCCTGGCCTGTGCGGCCTGACGGAAGGCATCGATCTTCGCGGCGCGCTCGGACTTGTCCTTGATGGCATAAGCGGCGCGGACATCAGCCTCGAAAGCGGCCTTCACGGCATCCTTCACGGCATTGCCGGAACCGGCGACCTCGATCACCATCTTTTCCTTACCGGCCTGACGGGCCAGCTCTTCGATGGCGTCCAGCACCGGCTGGTAGCCTTCCTGACCGAAGATGATCGCGTCGATCATCTGCTCCTCAGAAAGCTCCTTGGCCTCGGATTCGATCATCAGCACTGCGTCGCGGGTACCCGCAACCACCAGATCAAGACGGGATTCCTTGAGCTGCTCGTAGGTCGGGTTCAGCACATACTCGCCATTGATGAAACCGACGCGGGAAGCGGCGATCGGCTCGGCGAACGGCACATCGGAGATGGCCAGTGCTGCGGAAACGCCATTGATGGCGACGATATCCGGATTGGTCTGCTCATCGGCGGAAATCACGGTGGCGATGATCTGGGTCTCGTGGAAATAGCCCTTCGGGAACAGCGGGCGGATCGGACGATCGATCAGGCGGCTGGTCAGGGTCTCTTTCTCGGACGGACGGCCTTCGCGCTTGAAGAAGCCGCCGAGGAAACGGCCGGCTGCGTAGGTCTTCTCCTGATAGTGGACGGTCAGCGGCATGAAATCCACACCCTGCAGCGGGGACTTGGCTGCGGTGGCCGCGACATGTACGACGACATCGCCGCACTGGGCCAGCACGGAACCGCCGGCCTGACGGGCGACTCGCCCGGTTTCAAACGATACTTCCTGTCCGCCCACATTGGCGGAGGTCTTCTTGATATTGAACATATTCATTCCTTTTTTGCCGGATTCATGCGTGGGTTGGAAACAAAGTTATAAAAAGAGGTGAATCGAAGGGGGCAAAAAAGAAGGGCGAGCCTAGGCTCGCCCTTGCAGAAATTCAGCGACGCAGCCCCAGGCTGTCGATCAGCGTGCGGTAGCGGTTGAAGTCTTTGTTCTTCAGGTACTTGAGGAGGTTACGGCGGACGCCGACCATCTTCAGCAGACCACGACGGGAATGATGATCCTTGTGGTTATCCTTGAAGTGCTCGCTCAGCCCGTTGATGCGGGCGGTAAGCAGCGCAACCTGAACCTCAGGCGAACCGGTGTCGCCCTCGTGGGTTGCATATTTATTGATTACTTCGTTTTTCTGTTCCAAATCCAACGCCATGAATCCAGCTTCCTTTGTCTATCCTTGTTATAGGGCGGCGAACCATAGCGGCAAGTTGACAATCTTGCAACATTTGAAACACACACCGGGGTTTTACCTGCTTAATATGACTGATCCGAATTCGCAGATGGCTGCTGGGGCGCGTTATCGAGCGATTCCCAGTAGAACTTGGGCAGGTTCTGCAAAGCCCTGATCAGGCCCTCGTTCCAGGCTTCGGCGATCTGTTTGGAAAACGGGTCGTCCTCGGCCAGACTCATCTGCCGCGGAAAATCCAGACTGTCCTTCTCATAGATCAACAGATCGATTGGCGGCCCCACGGTCAGGTTACTGCGGATGGTCGAGTTCATCGACACCAGCGCACAGCGGCCGGCCCGCTCCAGAAAGGTCTGCCGGTTGACCACGCGATCGAGGATCGGCTTGCCGTACTTGGTCTCGCCGATCTGCAAAAACGGGTGCTCATCGGATTCGTGGATAAAATTGCCCTGCGGATAGATCATCAGGGTTTCATGCCGCGAGCCTGCGATCTGGCCGGCCAGGATAAAACTGGCCTCGAAGCTGGTGTTACCGGCCTCGCGCACCACATGAAGGTTCTGGATGTTCATATTCACCGCAGCGATATAGTCGGCGGCCTCCTGCATGCTGCTGACCGACAGCAGATTGGGAAGCGCCCCGCTCTTCACATCGGCATTGAGTTTACGGGTGACAAGCTGGGTCGTCGCCAGATTGCCCGCCGACATCAGGGCGAACACGCGGTTTCCGGGCCATACGAAGGTATGCATCTTGCGATAGACTGAAACATCGTCAAAGCCGGCATTGGTGCGCGAGTCGGAACAAGCGACAAAACCGTTTTCAACATTGATGCTTACGCAATACGTCATATCAAACCTCAAACAATTCTTGTGCCATCCGCAGCTTCACCACAGGCAACACAACGGCGGAGCCTGAGCAAAACCTGCGAAAAAAGATATCCCCCAGTTATTTCAAGCACGCTATTTTTTAACTGCGCTTCGGCTTTGACAGCTCTACAGGCCGGGCGGCCACACCTTCCATGACGGGTTCCGGCGCACGACGCAGGTCCAGCGTCAGCGGATAATCCGGATTGCGCCCTTCACGACGCACATGCATCTGGCCGGGGGTATGGCCGTGATTCCAGAAACGGGCCACCCGGCGCGACTCGGCCTCATTGGCATTGACCGGGAAGCTGTCGTAGTTACGCCCGCCCGGATGCACCACATGGTAGGTGCAACCACCGATGGAACGCCCGCTCCATGTATCCACCAGATCGAACACCAGCGGTGCCTGCACATCGATGGTCGGATGCAGGCCGGATGGCGGACACCACGCGCGGTAGCGAACACCGGCGACATATTCGCCGCGGATACCGGTCGGGGTCAGAGGCAGCGGACGGCCGTTACAGGTGACGATATGCCGGCTGTCGTTCATGCGGCTCACCTTGACCTGCACGCGCTCCACCGAGGAATCCACATAACGCGCCGTGGCCCCTGCAGCCACCTCCTCGCCCAGCACATGCCACGGCTCGATGGCCTGACGCAGTTCGATCTCGATATCGTCGTACACCACCGTACCAAAGCGCGGGAAGCGGAATTCAAGGAACGGTGCGAACCAGTCAAACTCGAAGGCATAGCCCGCGCGCTGCATATCCAGCACCACATCGCGCATATCCTGCGCAATGAAATGCGGCAGCATGTAACGATCGTGCAGCTCCGTGCCCCAGCGGGTCAGGCTACCGCGATAAGGGGCCTGCCAGAAACGTGCCACCAGCGCGCGCAGCAGCAGCATCTGCAACAGCGACATCTGCGCATGCGGCGGCATCTCGAAGCCACGGAACTCGACCAGCCCGAGCCTGCCGGTCGAGCTATCCGGCGAATACAGTTTGTCGATGCAGAACTCGGCGCGATGCGTGTTGCCGGAGAGATCGATCAACAGGTTGCGCAACAAGCGATCCACCAGCCACGGTTGCAGCGTCTCCTCGCCAGGCTTCAGCCGCTCCTGCATCTGCTGGAAGGCGATCTCCAGCTCGTACAGACTCTCGTGGCGTGCTTCATCAACGCGTGGCGCCTGGCTTGTCGGCCCGATGAACATGCCGGAGAACAGATAGGACAGTGCCGGATGATGCTGCCAGTAGGTGATCAGACTCATCAGCACATCCGGCCGGCGCAGGCAGGGGGAATCCGCAGGCGTGGCAGCACCCAGCGTCACATGGTTGCCGCCGCCAGTGCCGGTGTGCCGGCCATCGAGCATGAATTTCTCCGTACCCAGCCGGGTTTGCCGCGCCTCTTCATAAAGGATGTGCGTGTTTTCCACCAGCTGTTCCCAGCGGGAGGCCGGATGGATGTTCACCTCGATCACACCCGGATCGGGGGTGATGGCGAACTTCTGCAGGCGGGTATCCGACGGCGGCGTGTAGCCCTCCAGTCGCACAGGCAGCTTCAGCACAGCGGCACTGGCCTCGATGGCCGCGATCAGAGAAACGAAATCCTCCAGCAGCGGCACCGGCGGCAGAAACATGCATAACACGCCCTTACGCACCTCGGCACACAGCGCCGTATGAACGATCTCTCCGGGGTCGTATTGCTTCGCGTCGCCTTTCGCTTTGGCTTTTGCCTTGCCCGCCGACTCTCCGGCATCGGGCGGGGCATCGGTCGCATCGAAGGGATCGCGACCGAAATCCTCTTCCTGATCCGCCGGCGCGACCCAGGGCAGGGAGGCCAGCGGCAGACGCAGACCCAGCGGTGAATCACCGGCGATCAGATACAGGTGCTCGCGGCGCAGCGGCCAGCGGCTGCTGTAAAATCCATTGGGTATGACCGCCCCTGCAGGACGCTTGCTCAACGTGGCAGGCAGCGCTTTGAGCGGCAGCACATAACCTGCTGGCTCGCCCAGCCCGCTTTCCAGCAGGCTGGCGATACGGCGACGCTCGTCGCTGCTTTTCAGATCGGCCTTCAGCGGGTCGAAATTCTCCGGCCAGCGCTGCTCCTCACCGATGATCTGGGCGACATCCTCATAGGCCGGGATCACATAAGCCGGATCCACATCCAGCTTTCCGGCCAGTTGCCGCATGAAGTCCAGCGCATCGGCTGTTTTCAGCTTCCCGCCGTCGTCTGCTGTCTGCAGCAGCTTATGATCCTGCCACAGTGGTTTGCCATCGGTGCGCCAGAAGCAGCTCAGCGCCCAGCGCGGCAAAGGCTCGCCCGGGTACCATTTGCCCTGACCATAATGCAGCACCGCCCCCGGCGCGAAATGTCCCTGCAGGCGGGTCAGCAGTTCGCCGGCCAGCTCGCGCTTTTTATCCGACAATGCCGTGAAGTTCCATTCGTCCCCGTCCATGTCGTCGATGGATACAAACGTCGGCTCACCGCCCATGGTCAGACGCACATCATGTTTATCGAGCTCGGCATCCACCTGATGCCCCAGATCGAGCATGGCCTGCCACTGCGCATCGCTATACGGCCTGGTGACTCGCGGGTCTTCATGGATGCGGGTGACCTGCATGGCGAAATCGAAATGCGCCTCGCAGCGCTCGGTACTGCCGATCACCGGGGCTGCCGACGACGGCATGGCCGTGCAGGCCAGCGGTATATGCCCCTCGCCGGCCAGCAGGCCGGAGGTGGGATCAAGTCCGATCCAGCCGGCACCCGGAATATAGGCCTCAGCCCAGGCATGCAGGTCGGTGAAATCGTGTTCGGTGCCTGAAGGGCCGTCGAGCGCCTTCACATCCGCCTTCAACTGGATCAGATAACCGGAAGCGAAACGCGCCGCCAGCCCCAGACGACGCAGCGCCTGCACCATCAGCCAGGCGGAATCGCGGCACGAGCCGCGGCCCAGCTCCAGGGTTTCCTCCGGTGTCTGCACACCGGCTTCAAGTCGCACCACATAGCCGACATCGCCCTTGACGCGCTGATTGACCCCCACCAGCAGATCGATGGTGCGCAGCTCCTGACCCAACAGGGCCTCGCGGGTGCGCTGCATCCAGGCATCCAGCAGCGGCGAGTCCTCGCCCGTTTCCAGATACGGGCTCAGTTCCCGCTTCAACTCATCCGGATAGCTGAAGGGGAAGTTCTCGGCGTATTCCTCCATGAAAAAATCGAACGGATTGATGACCGTCATATCGGCCACCAGATCGACGGTGATCTTCAGTTGTGCGGCTTTTTCCGGAAACACCAGTCGCGCCACCCAGTTGCCGAACGGGTCCTGCTGCCAGTTCAGGAAGACGCCGGTCGGCTCGATGTTCAGCGAGTAGCTCAGGATGGGCGTACGGCTGTGCGCAGCCGGGCGCAGGCGCACCTCATGCGGCCATAGCTTCACCGGCCTGTCGAAGCTGTAGCTCGTCTGGTGGTGCAGTGCAACGCGAATCGTCATTGGAAATCCTTCATGTCCTGCCCGTGGCAAGCCATCCATGTATTCCACCCGCCGCCACGCTAGAGCCGGAGCGTATAAATTGCGAGCCTCACACCCTTCGTCAGGCGCGCTTGCCGGAGTGTCACCGGCTTGGCATCCTCGCAGTCGTGAATAACGCATCCACATCACGGATCGGACAGCCATGAATCCGGGCATCATCGAACCCACCGAAACCTTTGTGATCGCCGTACTGCTAGCGGTCGGCGCACAGGTTCTCGCCGGGCATCTGCGCATGCCGGCCATCGTGCTGTGGCTGGCAGGCGGTATGCTGCTCGGCCCTTACGGTGTGCATCTTCTGGATATCGGCGCCGTGCAGCCGGCCATGGAAACCCTGATCGAGCTGGGTCTGGCGGTCATTCTGTTCGAGGGCGGACTGAACCTGAACCTGCGCGCGCTGCGCGAGCAGGGCTGGGTGGTCGGACGCCTCGTGCTGCTCGGCCCGCTGATCACCATGCTGCTCGGGGGCAGCCTGCTGCATCTGTTCAGCAATCTCCCATGGGATATCTCGCTGCTGTTCGGCGCGCTGGTCGCGGTCGGCGGCCCGACGGTCATCGTTCCCATCGTGCGCCAGACAAGGCTGGATCGAAAACTGCGCCACATCCTGACCGGCGAGGCCATGCTGATCGACGCGGTCGGCGCCATGCTGGCGATCGTGATGCTGCAGATCGTCATCTCGCCGAGCTTCACCGTCGAATCCATCCTGCCTTCGCTGACCAGCAAGTTTCTTGTCGGCATCTTCTGCGGCTGGGCCGGCGGCCGCCTGCTGATCCTGCTGCTCAGAGGCAACTGGCTGAAGGATACCGAACTACGCCCCACCGCCACGCTGGCCATCGTCTGGGCGCTGTTCCATCTGTCTAACCACATCAGCGATCAGGCCGGCCTGATGGCGGTACTGGTGGCCGGTGCCGTGCTGCAATACGAGCAGTTGCCCGATATCCAGCGGCTCAGGCATTTCAAGGGCAGTCTGGCCACCCTGCTGGTCGGCATGCTGTTTGTGCTGCTCGCCGCCGGCCTGAATCTGGGTATCGCGGTAAACTACCTCGGGCAGGGCATCCTGCTGTTTCTGGCGCTGGTCGTGGTCATCCGTCCACTGGTGGTGGCAAGCTCGGTGTTCGGTTCGGACCTGAGCCTGAATCAGATGAAATACCTGGCCATGATGGCTCCCAGAGGCGTGGTGGCCGCTGCCATCACCGCGCTGTTCGGCGTGATCATCACCCGCATGGGCATCCCCGGCGGCGAGGTGCTGGAAGCGCTGGTCTATATCATTATCATCCTTTCCGTGCTGGTGTACGGCATGCTGGCCTCGCCGCTGAGTAAAAAGCTTGCTGTCGAGGGCAGCGACGAGCGCTCGGTGCTGATAGTCGGCGGCGGGCAGATCGGTGCCGAACTCGGACGCACGCTGAGTGACGACCGCGAGGTGCGCTTCCTCGACCTTAATGGCGAGGTCATCGCGCATCTGCAGAATTCCGGCTATGTCGCGGTGCGCGGCAACGCGCTGGACCCGATCTACATGGAGATCGTACATGCCGAGGAGATCGGTGTGATCGTGGTGATGACCGGCTCCTCCGACCACAACCTGCTGATCGCCCAGCTGGCACAGAACGATTTCCATGTGCCCGAGGTGTTCGTCGCCCTGCAACCGGACGACGAGCAGAAGCAGGCGCGCATGATGAAGCAGCTCGGTGCCAAACGCCTGTTCGCCAAGCCGTACAACTACACCTACTGGAACGATCAGGCCTACCGCAAACGGCTGGTGTACGAATCACGTACCGTCGAGGAAGACTCACCGCTGATCGGTGTTTCCATGGCCGAGGCGCGCATCCCGCACGGCGTGCAGCCGCTGGTGGTGATCCGCAACGGACGCACCGAACTGACCTGCGACGAGTTCCGCTTCGCCGCCGGCGATGAGATCAAGATGCTGATGCGCCCGGAGCGTATGCAGGAAGGCCAGCCGCTGATCCTGCCGCCGGCCAAGCAGGCCACAGCGACAACCCCGGTCGCCTGAGGCGATCCCTGCAGCGCACCCGCTTCGCCCCCAGCCCCACCGGACATCTGCATGTCGGCAACGCCTACTCGGCCCTGCTCTGCCGGCAATGGGCGGAAGACAACGAAGCCGAACTTCTGCTGCGTATCGAGGATATCGATTTCAATCGCTGCCGCCCGGCATACGCCGCCGACCTGATCGATGATCTGCGCTGGCTGGGATTTGAGTGGCAGGGAGATATTCGTTACCAGAGCCGACATCTGGATGAGTATGCTCAGGCCCTGAAGAAGCTGAAGGACGACGGACTGGTCTATCCCTGTTTCTGCACCCGGCGCGATATCCAGCGCGAGATCGAGGCTGCCGGCCTGGCCCCGCATCTCGAAGACATACCGGAAATCTACCCCGGCACCTGCCGCGACCTCGGCCAGAGCGAGCGCGACCAGAAAATCGCCGATGGCATGCCGTGCGCATGGCGACTGGATGTGCAGGCCGCACTGGCAAGCGTCGGCGATATCGGCTGGCGGGATACCGGCGGCAGGCTTCATCCCGTAACCGCACAACTCAACGATGCGGTGATCGGGCGCAAGGATATCGGCTTCAGCTACCATCTGGCCGTGGTGCTGGACGATGCCGCACAGGGCATCACGCATGTCATCCGCGGCGACGACCTGATCTCCAGCACCGGCCTGCACCGCCTGCTGCAGGCGGTGCTCGGGCTTTCTTCACCTGTTTACCTGCATCACGCCATGCTGCTCGACACCCGGGGCGAGCGGCTTGCCAAGCGCAACGGCGCCCCTTCTCTGCGCGAAATCAGGACAAGCGGTGTGTCCGCCGATACACTGCGCCGGCTTCTATCCGGAAACGCGGGCTCAGCCCCGATGATCTGGACAGGAATCGAATAACTAAACAGAGGCAGATGCATTGGCGGCGAACAGCAGAACCATCCTCGATCTGATCGGTAACACGCCGCAGGCCTGCCTGACGCGGCTGACTGCCCACCTGCCGTCGAACATCATCATCGAGGCCAAACTGGAGCGCTACAATCCCGGCGGCTCGGTCAAGGACCGTCCCGCATTAAAGATGATCCGCGACGGCATCGCCCGCGGCGAACTCGCCCCCGGCAAAACCATTCTCGATTCCACCAGCGGCAACACCGGTATCGCGCTGGCCATGATCGGCGCGGCCTTGGGATATCCTGTGCGGCTGGTGATGCCGGGCAATGTGTCGGATGAACGCAAACGCATCTGCCGCGCCTTCGGTGCCGACCTGATCTTCTCCGATCCTCTGGAAGGCTCCGACGGCGCCATCCTCAAATGCCGCGATGTGTATGAGCTGGACAAGGAATATTATTTCAAGCCTGACCAGTACAACAACCCGGCCAACCCGCTGGCCCACGAGGAAACCACGGGGCCCGAGATCTGGCGCGATACGGATGGGAAAATCACCCACTTCATCGCCTCGATGGGCACCTCGGGCACACTGGTCGGCACCGGGCGCTTTCTCAAACGCACCAACCCCCAGATCACCATCATCGCCGCCGAGCCGGATTCGCCGTTCCACGGCATCGAAGGCCTGAAGCATATCGAATCGAGCATCGTGCCCGGGGTGTACGATGCCTCGGTGCACGACGAGAAGATCGGCGTTTCCACAGAGCGTGCCTACGAATTCACCCAGCGACTGGCCAGCGAAGAAGGTATCCTCTCCGGACAGTCCTGCGGCTGCGCGGCGGCGGCGGCCCTGACCGTGGCCGAGCGTCTGGCCGCCGAGGGCAGGCCGGGGCACATCGTCGCCATCTTCCCCGACGGCGGCGAGAAATATCTCAGCACGCCGGTATTCTCCGGTGAAACCATGCACTACGCCGATGGTATCTAACCGGAATTTGAACAGATTTTCATAATACTTTAGCTTTAAACTCAGGTATTCATGCTACCTTGCAAACTCCAATCCAGAGAAGGAGGTAAACAAGATGAACGATCGCAAACAACATATGCAGCATGCCATCCATGAATACCTTGAGGCAGTGGCCGAATCCTTCGGTGAGGACTATCGCCAGGCCATGGTGGTCGAGCCGAGGGGTTCCGAAATTCTGATCAGGCATCCCGATGCAGCTTTCGGCGAGATGGTGCCTGTTGGTTATATGCCGATCCTGACACGTAACACGCGCAATGGATGGTTCCGTAAACATGCCGCCTGATTTCAACCGGCAAGACGGGATAACCAGACAAGCCTAACGACAAAGCCCCGCCGATGGCGGGGCTTTGCATTGCATCAGAAAAGCCTGAATCAATAACCGGATTCGTCTTCCATGCGCTCTTTGGCGCGGCTTTCCTTCTCTTTTCTCTCCTTGCGGCCTTCTTTCTCGGCCTTGTCCTTGCTGCGCTTGCCCTCGCGCTCCATATCCTTGCGCTCTTCGCGGGCATCATTCTTGGCCTTGTCGTGGTGCTTCTTGCCGGCGTCCATCGACTTCATGGCATTTTCCTTCATGCCGTGATCCGAGGCCATCGCGGGGGCGGATGCCAGACCCAGCGCAGCCAGCGCAGCCAGACTCAATAGTGTTTTACGCATAGAAGTATTCCTCCTTGATGTATCGGCCCATGGCCCGATGCGTAGCACTATAGAACCGCCACACGCTTTGCCATAGTGCGATTTGTCACCCCTTCGACGCAATGCTGCTTTCAATATGCGCTTCCCGCGCTAGCTTTGCCTCTTTCTTTTTCAGCGTAAGGAGTCCCCCGTGAGCAACACGTTCAATGCCAAGAGCAGCCTGAAGGTCGGTGAAGCGACCTACACCTATTACCACCTCGATGCAGCCGGCGATGTCGCCCGCCTGCCCTTCTCGATGAAGATCCTGCTGGAGAACCTGCTGCGCCGCGAAGACGGCGAGGTGGTCAGCCGCGAGGATGTGCTGTCCATCGTCAACTGGGATGCGAAGGCCGAACCCTCCAAGGAGATCGCCTACATGCCGGCGCGCGTGCTGATGCAGGATTTCACCGGCGTTCCCGCCGTGGTGGATCTGGCCGCGATGCGCGATGCGGTGGTGGCTCTGGGAGGTGACGCCTCGCAGATCAACCCGCTGGCTCCGGCCGAACTGGTCATCGACCACTCCGTGCAGGTGGATGCCTTCGGCTCGGATGCCGCCATGGGCAAAAACGCCGAACTCGAATTCGAACGCAACCGCGAGCGCTACAACTTCCTGAAATGGGGGCAATTGGCCTTCGATAATTTCAAGGTCGTGCCGCCGGATACCGGCATCGTGCATCAGGTGAATCTGGAAAATCTGGCGCGCACCGTATTCGTGGACGGTGACAACGTGGCCTATCCGGACACGCTGGTCGGCACCGATTCGCATACCACGATGATCAATGGCCTGGGCGTGCTCGGCTGGGGCGTGGGCGGCATCGAGGCGGAAGCGGCCATGCTCGGCCAGCCGGTGTCCATGCTGATCCCCAAGGTGGTCGGCTTCGAGTTGACCGGGGCATTGCCGGAAGGCGCCACGGCCACCGATCTGGTGCTGACCATCGTGGAAATACTCAGAAAACACGGGGTGGTGGGCAAGTTCGTCGAGTTCTACGGCTCGGGTCTGGATACCCTGCCGCTGGCCGACCGCGCCACCATCGCCAATATGGCCCCGGAATACGGCGCCACCTGCGGCATCTTCCCGATCGATGATGAAACCCTGAACTATCTGCGCCTGTCCGGCCGTTCGGAGGAGAATGTCGCGCTGGTCGAGGCCTATGCCAAAGCGCAGGGTATGTTCCGCAGCGAGCAGGTCGCCGACTACAGCGAGACCCTGTCGCTCGACATGTCCTCGATCGTACCGTCACTGGCAGGCCCGAAGCGTCCGCAGGACCGCATCGAACTGAGCAAGTCCAAGCCCTGCTTCGCCACCGCCCTGCAGGCCGGCAAGAAGGAAGCGGGCATCGCCTCGCATGCCGTGACCACCACCATCAACGGCCAGCAGGTCACCATCGACGACGGCGCCGTGGTGATCGCCGCCATCACCTCCTGCACCAACACCTCCAACCCGTCGGTGATGCTCGGTGCCGGTCTGGTCGCCAAAAAGGCGGCGGCCCTGGGACTTAAATCCGCGCCCTGGGTGAAGACATCGCTCGGCCCGGGATCTTTGGTAGTGACCGAATATCTTGAAGGCGCAGGCCTGATGCAGCCGCTGAAACAGCTCGGCTTCCATGTCGTCGGCTACGGCTGCACCACCTGTATCGGCAACTCGGGGCCATTGCCCGTCGATGTGTCGAAAGCCATCGCCGAGGGCAATCTGTCCGTCTGCTCGGTGCTCTCCGGCAACCGCAACTTCGAGGGCCGCGTGCATGCCGAGGTGCGCATGAACTACCTCGCCTCCCCGCCGCTGGTGGTGGCCTATGCCATCGCAGGCACCATGAACATCGATGTGTACAACGAACCGCTGGGAAAGGGTTCCAACGGTCAGGATGTGTATCTGAAGGATATCTGGCCGACCCAAAGCGAGGTCGCTCAAGCAGTGGCCGGGGTGAATCGCGCCCAGTTCACCAGGTCCTATGCCGATGTGTTCAAGGGCGATGCCAACTGGCAGCAGCTGGCCGCACCGGAAGGCGAACGCTTCGCGTGGGAGGATGATTCCACCTATATCCAGAACCCGCCGTACTTCACCGGCATGAAGAAACAGCCGGGCATGATCAACGATATCAAGGGCGCGCATGTGCTCGCCGTGCTCGGTGATTCGGTGACCACCGACCACATCTCGCCGGCCGGCAATATCAAGGCCGATTCCCCGGCCGGGCGTTATCTGCGCGAGCAGGGCGTGGAGCAGAAGGATTTCAATTCCTATGGCTCACGCCGCGGCAATCACGAGGTGATGATGCGCGGCACCTTCGCCAACATCCGCCTGCGCAATCGTCTGGCCCCCGGCACCGAGGGCGGCGTGACCGTACACCTGCCGGAAGGCGAGCCGATGAGCATCTATGATGCCGCCATGCGATACAAGGCGGACGGCATTCCGGCGATCGTGATCGCCGGCAAGGAATACGGCTCCGGCTCCAGCCGCGACTGGGCTGCCAAGGGCCCTGCCCTGCTCGGCATCTGCGCCGCCATCGCCGAAAGCTACGAGCGCATCCATCGCTCCAATCTGGTCGGTATGGGTATTCTGCCGCTGCAGTTCAAGGCGGGGGAATGCGCCAGGACGCTGGAGCTGACCGGCCGCGAGGAGTTTTCCATCAGCGGCATCCATGAGGGCGCCAGAGAGGTCACGGTGAACGCGGACGGTCGAAGCTTTACGGCCATCGTGCGCATCGACACCCCGAAGGAATGGGACTACTACCGCCACGGCGGCATCCTGCACTACGTGCTGCGCCAGCTGGCAGGTTGTTAAAAAGCAACACCGGCAGCAAACGACAAGGGCCCCGCACGGGGCCCTTTTTCATGCTCTTGTCAGCATCAATGTATGTGCAGCGTGGAGGTCTGCTCGTCGGAGTGCTGGGCTGCGTACTGCCGGGCGAAATACACCGATACGCTCATTTCAACGATCACCACGATCACCACAACGATGCCGATAGCGATAAAGAATCTGGTGGATTTTTTTCATGCCCGTCTCCTCACGTCTGCCCTCAGCCGTGAATCTGCCGCCCGTCCGGATGCTTGTCGATTGCTCCGCCCGGACAACCCCGGATACCTTCTGCTAGCAGCCCCATAGCATTGACTATTAGCATTCAGCGCGTAGTTTTCGTCTCAATACGGCTGGCGCGACACTTTATGTGTTGGCGCCAGTTTTCATTTAAGGCCCCACAACTCCCATGATTCCCAGTCTTCGATCAATCCCATGTCGTACGGGCTTACTGCTTTACAATGCAGATCCGGGAATTCCCTAACAAGCCGGGCGAATCGTTCAGCCCAACTGGAATTGGGACAAATAATCCTCATCAGCCTTTGCATAATGCAAAAATAGAAAAAAGGCCTTTCCGGTTTTAGCTGATTCCAATAACGGCCTTGAATCGGGGTAAGATATTCCAGCATATTGCCATTCCATAACCGGTTATGATGCGCAGACACATTGCGGACAAAGTTCAGGCCGCGCAGCCAGCCGGAAAAATCGGGGCCATCTGACGCACCGTATTTTGCTGCAATGATGTTTTGATCAGCGCGGTACATGCCTGCAAAAAGCTTGGAGAGCATACCGAAATCCCAGATTTCGGTGGATACCCAGATTGGTAACCTTCCGTACTTATCCAGATAATGTTTTACAAACTCGACTCTGCGGGAACGCTCAAGATTCTTCTGATAAGACGCCAGCCATTCCTGATGACCTGTTTTCCCGCTTCCGGGTAAAACCTTCGATGTAAAATCCTGAAAAAAGATCGCCGGGACTTCGTGGGCATGGATATCTTTCTCGCCCAGCAGATGTGCCACGTCCACCCTCACCGACATCTCAATGCGCTCAAGGGCATCAAGCGCCAGCATCCGCAACTTCTTGTCGAACACATAGAGATTCACCGCATCTTCAAAGTGACTGCCTTCCATGAAATGATCGACACACCTTGTTCCGGCAAGCTTCCCTTGCGCATCTTTGGTGATCTCAAAAGCCCGGAACGGATACAGGTAACCGCTAAGCCGGTAGTAGCCGAGCCTCTCCAGATAGCTCAGGGCAGCCGCTTCATCATCAATCTGCAATCCTCGCCCCTTGAGAATCGACAGTTGCTCGTCAAATGACTTCCACGGCTTTTCCTGGCTCATATCCCCTCCCCCTTCAATGCCCCGATCTGCTAAGCCCGCCCTGTATCCTCCCGGATCACGATATGCGTGGCTCCGCACACCGAGCAGTGGAAACGATGCACTTCTTTGCGCAGCTCTTCAGCCGTCGCGAACGGGGTTCGCGGCAGGATCTGCGCGACGTCCTGCTGGAAGTCGCAGGCCTCGCAATAAAGGTAAAAGGTCGGTTGGTTGTCTGGCATGTTCTGTCTCCGCATCCGCATCTTACCCAGCCAGAGCCACGGGAACCAGTCACCCGCAAGCCTGCCTAGTGACGATACAGATCATGCTGCTAACATCGTTCCGGCGAGGTGATTTATGGCAGATCAGCAAGCAGTGTTTGCAGCCGCATGCAGCGGCGATTGTGAGACGCTTAAACATGCCCTGGATTCAGGCGTTGATATCGAGGCCAGGGATGCGAAGCAGAACACCGCCCTGCATCTGGCCACCCGGCACAAGCAGGGCGATTGCATGCGCCTGCTGATTGCCCGAGGCGCGGATGTGAATGCCCGCAATGCTGATGCCTCCACCCCGCTGCATCTGGCAGAAAAGCATATGGAAACCATCCGCATCCTCTTAGAGGCCGGAGCCGATCCCAACCTCACCGACGTCACCCCATCTTGAGTAGCAGTCCCGTTTAGAGTCCGGACCTCACTGTAGCCGATTTTGCAGCTAATTGCTTTGCATAGGCGGCAGGTGTCAGACCACCCAATACTTTCTTCGGTCGCTCCT
>Ga0210050_1000241_pt1 | contig 75801 bp, 74 predicted proteins | sample CryGey132114_all_FD_185463 | JGI IMG/M metagenome (GOLD analysis project Ga0210050, IMG submission 185463) | Groundwater microbial communities from aquifer - Crystal Geyser CG22_combo_CG10-13_8/21/14_all (SPAdes) (version 2) | ecosystem: Environmental > Aquatic > Deep subsurface > Groundwater ... | reverse complement strand
TCTCGCGCAGGCTATCCGCAAAAAAAAAGAAAGAAACGTATTTTGTCCCATCTTGGGGAAATGCAGATAAAATGATTGGTAAAATACAAAACGAAGGGAATACTCTTATTGTCTTTATGGGCGCGGGAGATATAGACGCGAATGCGCGAAAATTTTGCGCACGATTGACATTATAATATAAAGAGGTGTAAAATATTTTTTATATTCTTAATTTACGAAAGTCCGATTAAATATAGAATGGAGGGAGAGGGATTTTGTACTTTGAAATTGAGGGATTTTCGTGATGAGGAAAAATAATATAAAAACGAGAGGAAAAAAATATGGCTTCTCATCAACTGTATACTCAAAGTTTATATGAATTAGCAGATGAAATTGCGCAACTTGGACATATTAGATTTTATCAAAGCAAAAGTGGAAATGAAAATACTGAAACTGAAAGTTGTTATATTATAAAAAAACACCCTAAAAAAAATGAATGTTGTATTGAGGGGTGCGAAAGTAGCGTAACAACAATACCTGGTTATAAAAAATTTCACAGGTGCACTCATCATATAAAATGTGCTTGTGGATGTGGTAAAAAAATATCAAAAGAAAGATTAGATTCAGTGGCTGGGGAAAGGGCAAAATTAACTATTGAGTGCCAAAGAAATATAGAAAGAAGGAAGATGCTTTAAAAATATACTATATCCTCTGTTATATATATCCCCTATCTTATAAATTTATAAGATAGGGGATTTTTGTTGACAAAAAATTATTAAATCAATATTATTTATTTAGAAGCTTTACCCTACGAACCCCCCCTCAAACCGAACACCCTGACTCAAATGAGTCGGGGTGTTTTTTATTTTTTATGTTTATTCAACACTTCGAGCGGAGTGCGGTAGTTTAATACTTTATATATTTTATTTTGTAATTTAATAACACTTCAAGAAGCTGAAAATGTCCTAATAACAGAGCAGAAAAAATGTGAATGCTATAATGACACAGAGACAGAAGATTCAATTAAGCATTAAAAAATCCCATTATTAAAAACCTTATTTTATATAAAATAAGGTTTTTGCCTTATTAAATTTCGGCATTTTTATTATTTTTGCCTAATTAAAACTTAAATTGTTTGCCGGCAAACACTTGTAATTAAATTACTTTATTAACATTGTTTGTCGTTAAACAATGTTAATAATTTTTAAGCCTATTTTAGGCTTATTTTTATGTAAATTTTTATTGTAAGTGTTTAACGTTAAACACTGGTAATAAAATTTTGGTGTTTTTAGTGTTTTTTTTAGACTATTCTATTATTGTAAGTGTTTGTCGGCAAACACTTACAATAAATTTTAACCTTTTTATGATATTTTTGGCTTATTTTGTGATTTTAAGTGTTTCACGTTAAACACTAGTAATAATTGAGATTGTTTGCCGGCAAACAATTTTTTAAAGACCCTTTATTTAAGCGCTAAACTGGTTGTGATTTTACTCTGTGGATATCTTGTTTTATATAAATAAGTGCTTTTTACTGATTTTTAGTGTTTAACGTGAAACACTGACAATTAAAAAATATTTACTTTGTTTAACGTTAAACACTTGTAATAACTTTTTAGCCTTTAATTAATTATTTGGGGATATCTTTTATAAAAATGGGTATAACTTTTATTTAAAATACTAGATTAATCAATACAACAGCTTAAATAAAGGCTTTTTTCTTTGTTTATTTATATGGTTATATATTTTTACTATGTGTATAAGTTCGGAAATTTTGTGTATAAGTTCGGAATATACTTGACTGTGCATATTATTTATTATTTTATAATATATACTAACCTACTATATAATATAGTTAAACTAGCTATTGACCCTGTTAAATAATTTTGAAAAATCAAAATTAAAATCTTAGATTTTATTTAACTGGGTTGACATATATTAATCTTATACGTTATAATTAAAATAATGATAGAAATCCGCCTCCGACGCGGATTTTATTAATAAAAAGGGTGTTTAATAAGTAATAATAAATATGAATTTAAAAGAATTAGTAAAAGTAGCAGAGCAGATTGCTTCAGAAAAAAATATTCAACCGGAGACGGTTATAGAGGTGGTGGAAAATTCGCTGGCAGCGGCCTATAGAAAAGAATACGGATATAAAGGAATGATTATCAGAGCAAAGCTTGATTTAAAATCGGGTGATGTTTTGTTTGAAAGTGTAAAGACGGTGGTGGACGAAAATACGGTAAGAATACCGATAGAGGGCGAGGAGGAACACGGGGAGGAGGTTCGCCCAAAGGAAGCTTATGCAGAGGAGGATATTTTACCGCGCTATAATCCAGAGAGACATATTTTAATAAAAGACATAGAAACAGAAAAGCCGGAATTAAAAGTAGGGGATGAGATTGTTGAAAGCTTACCAGCTCCTCAAGCTGAATTTGGTCGCATTGCGGCTCAAACTGCTAAGCAAAATATTTTACAAAGACTACGGGAAATTGAAAGATCTTCTATAGTTTTAGAGTTTAAAGGAAGAGAGGAGACAATTGTGAGTGGGATAGTCAGAAGATTTGAGAGAGGAAATGTTTACATTGATTTAGGAAGAGCGGAGGGAATTATGTGGAGTAATGAATCTATTACCGGAGAACATTATAAAATAGGGGATAGATTAAAATTTTATGTTATAGCGGTACAGGAAGGCGCGCGTTTTGCGCAAATTGTTTTATCTAGAAATCATCCAAAATTTTTAAGTAAATTATTTGAAAGCGAGGTGCCAGAAATTTCAGATGGGACGGTTGAAATAAAAGGGATTGCGAGAGAAGCGGGGAGTCGTTCTAAAATTGCGGTTTATAGTAATGATGAAAATGTGGATGCAGTGGGAAGTTTTGTGGGGCAGAGAGGCACTAGAGTAATGGCGGTAAATAATGAAATCGGTCAAGAAAAAATAGATATTATTGAATGGAGTAACGACCCAGAGGAATATATTTCTCACTCTTTATCTCCGGCCAAAGTATCTCGCATTGAGCTAGGAGAGCGAAGAGAGGTAAAAGTGTTTGTGTTAGAGGATCAATTATCTTTAGCTATTGGGAGAGGTGGGCAGAACGTAAGATTAGCCGCAAATTTAACTGGTTTTAAAATAGATGTTAGAAGTGAGCAAAACCCGGAAGAAGTTATTAACGGGGGAATAGCCGAAAAAAATGATGAGCTAGTTGGAAATAATGAGATAATTGAAAATATAGACACGGAAGAAATGAAGGAAAAAAATATTGAGGAGAATAATTAATATTAAATATATAAAAATATGAGTGGAGCAATAAAAAGATTAGGTATTGGCAGTAAAACTCCCGAGGTCTTTAACGTGGTGGTTGAGGTGCCGAAGGGAAGTCATAATAAATATGAATATGACGAGAAGTTAAATGTATTTACATTAGACCGTGTTTTATATTCACCAGTTCATTATCCTTTTGATTATGGGTTTATTCCGGAAACAAGAAGTGAGGACCAAGACCATCTTGATTGTTTAATAATAGGCGGAGATTCAACTTTTCCAGGATGCGTTGTGAGAGTGCGCCCAATTGGAATATTAAAAATGATAGATGACGGGGAGGAGGATTTTAAGATACTGGGCGTGCAGAAAGATAATCCTCGATTTAATGAGGTGGCTGATATTGAGGATATAAAAAAAAATAACAAACATATGTTAGAGGAAATTCAGCATTTTTTTAGAGTTTATAAAGAATTAGAAAATAAAAAAGTGGTGATTAATGGATGGGAAGGAAGCGAGGTGGCTAAAAAAGAAATAGAGAGAGCAATTGAAGCTTATAAAAAACAGGGATAATGAACTATACAAAGATAAAAAATAAGGACGGTAGTATAAAGTTTGACGTGGTCTTAAAAGGAGAGGAGTTTCGTAAATATTTTGATGAGGTAGTGGCTTATAAAATAGGCGAGGTAGAGGTTAAAGGTTTTAGAAAGGGTCATACACCAAAGGATATAGCTATCGCTTATGTAGATAAAGATAAAGCATTTACCGAGGCGGCCGAAAAGGCTGTAAGGATTAGTTTAAAAAAAATAACCGTAGAAAATAATTTAACTTTAGTAACTCCGCCGGAAGTCAAGTTGCTTGAGGATAAAGAAAATTTACATTATGAGGTTACTGTGGTTGCATTGCCCGAAGTAATTTTAGGAGACTTTAAAAAAGACGTAGCTCTATCTAATGAAATTTTTTATAAAGAATTAGAAAATATTAGTGTAGCGGATGAGGAAATACAAAAAGCAGTTGAGTGGTTAATTAATTCAAGAAAGGAATTTAAGGAGGAGGCAAAAAAAAATGAAACTATTTTAACCGATGAAATGGCGCAAAAGATAGGAGATTTTAAAACGGCGCATGATTTAAAAGAAAGTATTAAAGAGGGAATTGAGGCTGAAAAGAAAATTCGTGAAGCTGATAAAAATAGGGCTAGAATTATTGATACATTAATTTCTAAAACACTATTTGATTTACCAGATATGTTAATCAATAAAACAATGGAAAATTTAAAGAATGATTTAAAAAATAGTCTAGAGTCCGGAAAAATTGATTATAGTGAGTATATTAAAAAAAATTATGAAAGCGAAAAAAAATTAGAGGAAAGTTTAAAAAAACAAGCCGAGAAAGAATTAAGAGCGCATCTTGTATTAGAGACGGTAGCCAAAGAGCTTGATATAAAAGTAGAGGATAACGAAATAGAGGAGGAGATGAACAAAATATTTATAAAACAACCGGAGGTAGCTCGTAAAAATATTAATTTACAACAACTAAAAGATTTTAGTTATGGTACTATTAAAAATAGGAAAATATTTAAAGCATTAGAAAATATAAAAATATGAATTTAATACCAACCGTTATAGAAAAAAGTCAGTATGGTGAAAGAGCTTTTGATATATATTCAAGGCTTTTAAAAGAGAGAATTGTATTTTTAGGGGGTACAATAGATGACAATGTAGCCAACACAATTATTGCGCAATTATTATTTTTAGAGAATGAAGACCCTAAAAAAGATATTCAACTTTATATAAATAGTCCGGGAGGATCAGTGTCGGCGGGACTGGCAATATACGACACGATGCAGTTAGTAAAGCCTAATATATCAACCGTTTGTGTTGGAATGGCGGCCTCTATGGGGGCTGTGCTATTAGCCTCGGGAGAGAGGGGAAAGAGAATGGCCTTGCCCCACTCAAAAATAATGATGCACCAAATTATGGGGGGAACCGAGGGGCAGGCCTCTGATATAGAAATCGCGGCTAGAGAGATTTTAAAAATGAAAAAGCAATTGAATCAGGTGTTAGCGGATCACACAAAACAACCTATTACTAAAATAGAAAATGATACGGATAGAGATTTTTATATGACTCCGGAGGAAGCAAAAAAATATGGCGTGATTGATAAAATAGTTAGTGGAAAATAGAATAATAAAAAAACGACCTGGCTGATGCAGGCGTTTTTTTGTTATTCAATAATGGGTTTAACTTTGACGTATCTAGATTTTCCAAAACCTTCGCTTTCGGTTTTTATATCGGGTCGCATAGAAAGCTCGGCGTGAATTATCCTTCTTTCATATGAGTTCATTATAGGAAGGTCAATCTCAGTTTTGGTCATAAGAGCTTTTCTGGCGGCGGCCCGCGCAATATCGGAAATGATTCTTTCTCTTTCTAATCTATAGTTATTTATATCTACACATCTAAAATCTTCTTCATATTTCTTAGCAATAAGCTGGCAGAGGTGGTTAAAATCATTAACTATATTAGGAAGATTATTTTGAAAAAGATTAGAGTCTTCAAAAAATATATTAAGACGACTTTTATCCTCGGTTTGCTCAACTACTCTAAAGTCGCCTATATTCATTAGGTTAATCAGGTGTTCAATTGTTTGCTTGGTCTTTTCCATAATTTTTTAGCGAATGATTGATTATTATTTGTTGCCCGATTGAAAAAACCGAGGTGGTTATCCAATATAGACCAATAACCGAGGGGAGCCCTAATAATATAAAAAATGTTAGAGCGGGAGCGATATAAATCATCTGCCTACCTATTTTTTGAGCGGGGTCATTTTTATTAACATCATTCTTTAATAAAGATAGCTGGCCTTGCATATATTGAGAAAAGGCGGCTAAAACGACTATTATTATACTCATTTTTTCAAGATTAATCAAGTTTAAAAATATAGAGTGAATTTGATCTGGTTTATATATAAATGAGTATAAATTTACTAAAGTTTCATCGGTAAAACCTTTAACAAAAACATGAAAGAGGGCGAGGAGAATAGGAATTTGAATTAAGAGAAAACCGATACTAGAAAAAGGGTTAACTTTATTAGTTTTATAAATTTCCAGTATTTTTTTGACTTGCTCTTCTTTATTATCTTTATGTTTTTCGGTGGTGGCTTTAATAAGGGGTTGAATTTTTTGAAGAACCATCTGATTTTTAGTCATTTTATGAAATAAAGGAAAGAGAATAATTCTGATTATGATAGTTAAAATAATGACAGCAAAACCCAGACTTTCTAGAGATATAGTGTTGTATATATAAATAAGAGCGTTCAGAAGTGGGATATATAAAATTTGATTATAGATTTCAGAGATCATAGTTGTTTAATAAATTTTATGACGGTTTGCTTTAAGGCGGTGGCGTTTTGAGAGGTGGTATTAATAATAAATAAGAAGTCGTGGCCAGATATCAAGTCATTATACACGGATTCTAAATTTTTATATATAAACCTTCTTATATTATTACGATAAACAGCTCTTTTATCATACTTACTAGAAATAATAACACCAAAACGGTTAAAATTTTTATTATTAAAATGTTTTTTAATACTTAAAAAGTCATTCCTTATAATGGTTTTTACACCTTCTTTAGGGAATGACTTTAGAGAAAGTTTATACTTTTTTTTAAGCATAAAATAAGAAAAAAGCCCTAAACAGAGAGCTTTTCTCTACCTTTACGGCGTCTATTTTTAATAATATTTTGACCGGTTCCGGTTGATTGTCTTTTGAGAAAGCCGTGGGTACGACTTCTTTTTTTTTTTTTCGGCTGATAGGTTTGAGACATAATAAAAAGACTATAGCATTTTAATATTATTTTGACAAGTTTTTGTATAAGACAATATTTTATATTTGGTTCAAAATTTAATAAGAGTTATAATTGTCTAAATTATGATCGTTGGTCGATATTTTTTTCTAAAATTTTTTTATTTTTTATAAAAAGAGTAAAATAATAAAACCAATAATTTAATTTACTTTAAAACTTATGGAAGAACTAGACAATATTTGGCAATCAGTATTATCAGAGATGGAAATTCAACTATCTCATGCTAATTTTCACACTTGGATGAAAAATAGTAAGTTAATTAATAAAGATAATAATGGAATGTTTATAATTGCTCTGCCAAATAATTTTTGTAAGGAGTGGGTGGAAAATAAGTATTATAAAAATATATTAAGTGTCCTTCGTAATATGGATTCTAATGCTCGTAAAATAGAATTTATAGTACAGGGAAGCATATTTAAAGGAAATTATACAGTTGATACAAAAAAGACTCCCAGGATTTTGAGCCAGATGGTGTTTCCAGAGTTTAAAATTGATCCAAATACAAATCTTAATCCTCGTTATACCTTTAAAAATTTTATAGTGGGTTCTTCTAATGAGTTGGCCTTTGCAGCTGGACAGGCCATTGTTAAATCGGTAGGAACAAAATATAATCCCTTCTTTGTTTATGGGGGAGTGGGCTTAGGAAAAACTCATTTAATTCAATCTATTGGTAATGAAATATTGCGTCAATATGGCTCAAATGTGCGTGTAAAATACGTTTCTTCGGAAAAATTTACCAGTGATGTGGTTTGGGCTATTAAAAATAATAGAATGGAAGATATAAAAAGTCGTTATAGAGATGTAGATGTATTAATTATTGATGATATTCAGTTTATTGGAGGAAAAGAAAAAACCGAGGAGGAATTTTTTCATACTTTTAATACATTATATTCGTTAAATAAGCAAATTATTATATCCTCTGATAGAGTGCCGGCGGCCTTACCGACATTACATGATAGATTAAGGTCTAGATTTGAGGGAGGAATGATAATTGATATTGTTTATCCTGATTATGAGATGAGGGTGGCTATTATTAAAACAAAATTACAAGAATGTCAACATAATTTAGATGAGACAGTGATTGATTTAATAGCTAAAAAAATGAGTAAAAATATACGTGAAATTGAAGGAATTATAAATAAAATCATTTTTATAAAAGAAAGTAAAGGTGTGGAAATAAATGAATCACATATTGAGGATGTTATAACTAAAAATAATCAACATAACAGTAATATTAGTCCAAATAAAATTATTAAGACGGTGGCTGACTTCTTTGAAATATCAATAGTTGATTTAGTAGGGAAATCTCGTAAGAAAGAAATTGTTGAACCTCGTCAAATTACTATGTTTTTATTAAGAGATATTCTTAGTATGTCTTATCCTTTTATTGGGGATAAGGTGGGGAAGAGAGACCATACAACCGCTATCCATGCCTGTGAAAAAATTAATACTAATATTAATAAAGATATTAATTTAAGTCAGAAAGTGGGGTTAATTAAAGAATCTATATTCAAGGAATAAGAGTGTTATTAACATCTTATTATATTAATATTTATTTTAAATACTTGCTTTTTTTTAGTTTTCCACTAAATTAAGGGGTATTAATAACTATAATAATTTTAAATTATTTAATTATATTAATATTACTTATATAAAATATGAAAATTATAATTGTAAAAAATAATATTAAAAAAGCAATTGACTCGGTTGTTAAAATAAGTTCTTTTAATTCTCATTTACCGATACTTAAAAATATATTTATAAAAACAGATGGAAATAAATTAATATTTACAACGACTGATTTAGAGGTAGCAATCCGTTATTTTTCGCCGGCTAAAATTATAGAACCGGGAGAATTTACAGTATCAGCTTTAATATTTAATTCTATTATTAATAATTTAAATTCAGATGTTATTAATTTAGAGCTTAAAGGAGATATTTTACATTTACAATCTGATAATTATAAAGCGGAATTAAATACATTATCACCAGATGATTTTCCGATTATTCCAAGTTTAAAAAAAGGTTCTGAAATTGGAGTTTTAACGATAAATTCTAATATTTTAAAGGAATATTTAAATCAAATATTATTAGCAACCACATTTTATAGTATTAGACCGGAAATAAATGGAATTTATTTTAAATATAATGGATCAGATTTATATTTAGTGGGGACTGATAGTTTTAGATTAGGGGAAAAATATATTAATTCTAAGGATTTTACAACTAATTTAGAGAGTGAGGTTGATTTTATTATTCCTCTTAAAATTATAAATGAATTTTTACATATAGTTTCGCCTAATACTTCGGTTTTAATTTTATTTGATAATAATCAAATATCTTTTCAAACAGATGATTTTATAATTATTTCCCGTTTAATTGATGGAAAATTTCCTGATTATAAACAAATTATTCCAAAAGATAGTGTAAGTACTATAGTTTGTGATAAATCTGAATTAATTAATGGTTTAAAAGTTACGAGTGTACTATCATCAAAAGTTTTTGATGTGACTATATCTCTTAATTCTAATCATTTTAAAATATACTCTAATAATCAGGGAATAGGGGAAAATAATTATTTAATACCAGCTAAAATTAGTGGAGAAAATATAGAGGTTAAATTTAATATTAATTATTTATTAAATGGAATTAAGTCTATAATAGGCGAAAAAGTTGTTTTAAAATTAAATATAAATAATAAACCGACTATAATTCAATCGGAAAATGACTCGTCTTATACTTATATATTATTACCAATAAAGGGGTAGGGGAAAACTTAGATTGACAGCTTTGATTTATTATTTATACTTCTTAAATTATATAAAAAGGTCGCCTAATATTATTTATAATATTTATTAAAATGTTATTAGCTCAAGATTTAGAAACATTAAAAATTTTAAACGAGGACGAAGACGAAGAAGATGTTGAAGGTGATATTATAGAAGATGAAGAAGAGGAGGAAGAAGAGGAATAAATAAATTTAAAAACCACTCACTATAAGATATACTTATAGGAGTGGTTTTTAAATTTATTGACAGATAGGCTTTATTTTTATATAACTTTATTTAAATGAAAAATACTTTTTTTATATTTTTTTCAATATTTATTTTATTAATTTCAGGGATTTTTATTTATATATCTTATATTTCTTTAGATATACCCGATGTTAATCAAATTAGTAATAATCGTATAAATCAGTCTACTAAAATATATGACCGTTCTCAAGAGATTTTATTATATGAAATTCATGGAGAGGAAAAAAGAACGGTAGTTTCTTTTGATAATATTCCAGATATTATAAAGCAAGCTACAATTGCGACGGAGGATAGAAATTTTTATGAGCATCCAGCTTTTGATTATAAAGCCCTGATTAGAGCCGGTTTTATAGATATTATTTATGGAAAAAAAATTGGAGGATCAACTATTACACAACAACTAGCTAAAAATATTTTTTTAAGCAGTGATAAAACTATTTCCAGAAAAATAAAAGAATTAATAATTGCTTTAAAATTAGAACAAAGATATGCAAAGGATGATATTTTATCTTTATATTTAAATCAAATACCTTATGGCGGAAATGCTTATGGTATAGAAGCGGCTAGTCAAACTTATTTTAATAAGAGGGTGGAGGATATTAATTTAGCCGAGGCAACAATCTTAGCATCTTTACCCCAGGCTCCATCTTATTACTCTCCTTATGGAGCTCATGTAGATAAATTATATGAGAGGCAGAAATATATTTTAGATCAGATGATTAATTTAGGGTTTATAACAGAGGATAATTATAGGGAGGCGATAGAAACTGAAATTTCTTTTACTCCCCAAGCAACTACAATTAAAGCACCGCATTTTGTAATGATGGTAATTGACCAATTGCGGGATATTTATGGTGAGGAAATGATTCAAACCGGAGGGCTTAGAGTAATAACAACGTTAGATTATGATATGCAGAAATTAGCAGAAAAAGTGGTGACTGAAGGAGCTAATAGAAATTATGAATTATATAAGGGTCGTAACGCGGCTTTAGTAGCGCAGGAGGTAAAAACAGGACAGATATTGGCTTTGGTTGGATCTTTTGATTATTTTGACCAGGAAAATGAAGGTAATTTTAATGTGGCCTACCAAGGCCTTAGACAGCCTGGTTCGGCCTTTAAGCCATTTGTTTATTTAACAGCCTTTGAGAAGGGCTACACGCCTTCTACGGTGTTGTTTGATGTGGAGACAGAGTTTGATACCGCGGGTGGTCCCGAGGCTAGTTACACGCCTCATAATTTTGGTAATAGATTTAGAGGGCCAATAAGTATGCGAAATTCTTTAGCGCAGTCTATCAACGTAACAGCGGTTAAGACTTTATATTTAGCCGGCATAGATAATACTTTAGAAACAGCAAAAAAATTAGGCATAAATACTTTAGGCGACAGAAGTCGTTTCGGGTTGTCTTTGGTGCTGGGGGGAGGTGAGGTGAGGCTAACAGAGTTGGTTGAGGCTTATAGCGTGTTAGCACAGGATGGCGTTAAACATAATCAATCCTCAATACTAAAAGTTGAAAATAGTTTGGGTAAAGTTTTATATGAGTGGGATGATAAGTCTAATAGAGTTTATAATGAACAATCAATTAGATTAATAAATGATGTTTTATCTGATGTAGACGCGAGGCGAGGATTATTTTCTTCAAGTTTATCGTTAACTACATTTCCAGATTATCAGGTGGCCTTAAAAACGGGAACAACAAATGATTATGTTGATGCCTGGGCAATCGGTTATTCGCCGTCGCTAGTGGTTGGAGTTTGGGCTGGAAATAATAGGAGAGAGCCAATGCAACAACAGGGCAGTAGTTTGTTGGCGGCTTTACCAATTTGGAATGCGTTTTTTAAAGAGGCTGTAAAAAAATATGAGCCGGAAACGTTTAATAAGCCTGATAATATAATTACAACAAAACCAATATTACAAGGAGACTATACATGGCAAAATCAAATTCATAATATTTTATATTATGTAAAAAAAGATGAGCCGAGTGGACCTCTGCCAGAAAATCCAGAAAGAGACCCACAATTTAATGGCTGGGAGTCGGCAGTGTTAAAATGGGCGCAAAATAATATACCTAATTTTTCAGAGTATAATAAAACAAGAATTTTTGATTATTCAAATTCTTTAAATCCGGAATTATCTATTATTATAAATTCTCCAAAAAATGGATCTTATATGCAAGGTGGTTTTAAATTTGAGGCGGATATAAATACAAATTCAAAAATTGAGTCTATGGAATTATTTATAAATGGGGGTAGGATAGATAGTTTAAAACAGGATTTTGATAATAGTTATAAATATAATAAAACAATATCTTTAAATCAACTGGAAACACAAAATAAAATTTCTTTAGTAGTTAAAATGGAGTCGGGGGCTGTAAGAGAGGAGAGTGTGATAGTGTTTAAATAATATTATTTGAGGAGGCTATAATAGCGAGGGCGAGAGCGTCTAGGGCATCGTCGTATTCTTTGGTAGTTGTTTTTAAAATTAATTCCACAGTATTTTTAATATCGTTTTTATTAGCAGAACCATAGCCGGTAACATATTGTTTTAATTGATTAGGATTTATTTCTATAAGAGGAATGCGGTTTTTTTGGATGGTTAAAATAATAGCGCCTCTGGCTTCGGCGACCGCGATAGCAGTTTTTTGGTTTTTAGAAAAAAATAAAGTTTCAATGGCGCAGGCAATGGGTTTATATTTTTTTATTATAATTTCTAAGTGATTTGTGATGTCTTCTAAGATAGCGCCGGTAGCAGTGCTCTCTGTTTTTAATAAGCCGGCGTCTAATAATTTTAGCTCACCATTTTGTTTGGCAATGACGCCAAAACCGGCTCGTTTGGTGCCGGGGTCTATGCCTAAAAAAATCATTTTTTAGCGCTGGTAATTATGTTTGTAATATCGTCGTTGTCCTCTAAATTTTCTATTAGGTTATTTAGTTTTTGTAAATTTTCGGCACTTATATTTTGAGGAAATTTTGGAGTCCATTCATTATTATTTTTAGCAAAAGCCCATAAAACGCTACCGGGTTCGGCCCATTTGGCGTCGGTTTTTTTAAGAATAGTTTTTACTTCGCCAATAGTTCTATTGGAGTTATCGGTGATGGCGGTGATTAAAATAGCCACGCCTTCCGGCCCGTAGGCCTCAAGAGTTAATTCTTCTAATTGGCTAGCATCTTTTTCAGAACTTTTTTTAATAGCTCTTTCTATACTGTCGCTCGGAATATTGTATTGTTTGGCTTTATCAACAGCCGATCTTAGAGTGGGATTAAATTCGGGGTTAGATTCGCTTCGGGCAGAAACGGTTATGGCTTTTAATAATTTACCAAAAACAGCGCTTTTCTTTTTATCAATGGCGTTCTTTTTATGTTGTACATTTTTAGCGTGGGAGTGGCCGGACATATTAAGTTGTATGATAATAAATTTATAAGTAAAAAAAAAGCCCCGTGTTGCGCGGGGCAGATAATTAAAAAAGGAGAAAGGAGGGTTAGAAAAAATTTCTGCTATTACCTAAATTTCTAACAGTATAACTAATGTCTCGGGCGAGACGGCTATACTGTTGAAGTTCGTGTTGTTGTTGGCGGGCTCGATCCATCGCCTGGCGATGGTCAAGCTCCTGTTGGCGTCGGGCATCGTTGTTTATTCTTTCCATGACATAAACGTCATCTTGAGAATAAACGGCTTGTCCGTTGACGGTGGCTACTGAGTGCGTCTCGTATGTATTATAGTGCGCACTCGAGTAATTATTACCAGTGTTAGGTGGGTTGTAATACCCACTTAAACTAACTGGACGACCACCGGTATTCATTGGCTGGCTATAACCACGGGGGCTATAGCCGTCGAAGGCGCCTTGCTGATATAAACGTTGACGTTGATTGTCAACATAGTTATTTAACAGGGCGCCGCCCAAGGCACCAGCGCCGGCGCCGAGAAGGGTTGATTCGGTGTCGTGACCAATAATTTGGCCGGCCACACCGCCGATAACTCCGCCCCACATGGCACCTGATTGGGTGGGAGTGGTTTGGCAGCCAGTGTTTAAAAAAATAACAAAAACTGAAACTATAAGAAGGATTAGATTTTTCATCTTCCTTCTCCTTTCTTATTAAATTTTTAATGATGATTCTTTTTATATTATAGCATACTTTATAAACTATGTCAAGTATTATGGGTAATGTGCACAGACATATAGAGGGTAATTATTTTTATGAAAAATCAAACCTTTCATTTATTTTTTGACAAAGTATATTGATTTTCAGTGTTAAGGGGAGCATAATGTTAGTAATTTTAAAAAAAGTTTTTTATATTTATGTTTTCTAATAACAATACAGCTGTAGCGGAAAGACTGATACGCTTTAATCAGGAGGCGGAGGAGCGTGATGCCCAGCGTAGAGCCTCAAAACTCAAAAAACCTTATTTAAATTTAATAAAAACTCCAATAGAAATTGAGGCTCTAGCTCTTATTCCTAAAGCGGTGGCGCTAGAAAATAGAATAGCGGTTGTTAATTTAGTTAATAAAGATTTAATTGTGGCAGTTTTTGATTTATCTAATCCAAAAATTGAGGAGGAGGTAAAAAAAATAGAATCTTTGGGTTATAGAGTGCAATTATTTATCGTGTCTGAATCTTCTTTGCGACACGCGTTTAGTTTTTATCAATATGTGGTTAAAAAAGGAGATGATATAGTGGGAAAAGTTTCTATAAACGCAGAGGATATAGAATTATTAAAAAAAACTATCAAGACAGTAGCTGATTTAAGTAAAAATTTATTAGCTTTAAATTTTAATTCACTACCCGTGGCCAAACTGGTCGGTTCGGTGCTCGGGGGAGCGATGGCACTGTCGGCCTCGGATGTGCATTTTGAGCCAACTAAAGATGGGGTAGCGGTCAGGCTTAGAATTGATGGAGTTTTACAGGAGGTTTTTGGTGTTCAGACTCATGAGTTTATTCCGTCTGATTTTTATAAGCAGATAGTTTCTAGAATAAAATTATTAGCCGGTTTAAAACTTAATATAAGAGACGAGGCGCAGGATGGGCGGTTTACTATAGGACTAAAAATACATGACGTGGAGGTCCGGGTGGCGGTAGCGCCGTCGGAGTTTGGCGAGGTTATGGTGCTTCGTATACTTGATCCAAGGGCTATTCAGGTTGGTTTTTCGGATTTAGGTTTTTCAGATTATGACTTAAAAACTATAGAGCAAGAACTTAAAAAACCAAATGGAATGATTTTAAATACGGGGCCAACCGGAAGTGGAAAAACAACAACCCTATATTCGTTTTTGAGAAAAGTTTCAACGCCGGAAAATAAAGTCATTACGATTGAGGATCCAATTGAGTATCATTTAGAGGGGATTGAACAAACCCAGGTTGACGGGGCGGCTAATTATACTTTTGCCCTAGGACTGCGGTCGTTAATGAGGCAGGATCCGGATGTAATATTGGTGGGTGAGATACGAGACGAGGATACGGCCTCGATTGCGGTTAACGCGGCGTTGACGGGGCATTTAGTACTTTCAACGCTACACACAAACAACGCGGCGGGGGCGATAGCGAGGTTGGTAGATTTAAAGGTAAAGGAAAATATTATTACGAGTGCGGTTAATTTGGTAATCGCCCAAAGATTGGTGCGTAAGGTTTGTGTTAAATGCGCTAAAAAAAGAGAATTAAATTCTGATGAAAAAAATAAAGTAGCTAAATTTTTGCAGAAATTTTCCGGGCGAGAGGATTTGAAAAAAATAAAAACAGTCTCGGCAGTTTATGAGGTTATAAAAAATAATAATTGTGAGGCTTGTGGCGGAGTTGGTTACAAGGGGAGAGTCGGTTTGTTTGAGCTCATGGTTATAGATGATAATATAAGAAAGATAGTTGAGAGCGAGGCGTCTTTGACTGACATTGAGAAAATAGCGGTGCAAAATGGAATGATGAAAATGCAGGAGGATGGGATAGTTAAGGTTTTAAATGGAGTAACGACATTTCCTGAGGTGGAAAGAGTAACGGGAGTGATAGATTAGAAAGAAGTTTGAAATATTATAAAAATAAAAGCCTTAAATCTGTGGGCGAGCTTCATGGAGGAAGCTAAGAAAATCTTTAAAAAGAAATTTTGAAATTATTTTGAGGTGGAGACTCGCTTAAGACCAGTCTCTCCTTAACGTCAAATAATTCCTGCCCACAGATTTAAGGCTTTTATAATAATTTAATAACTTGCGTATTTTAGCATAGTTTATTTTGTTTGTCAATATGCTTGCCTAACCTTATTTTGGTATAGTAAAGGTAATATGGAGGATATTTTGGGAAAAGAGGGGAATAATTTTTTGGAGTTTGACCAGGCGCTTCGGCCGGATTCTTTTGAGGCTTATATTGGTCAGGAAAAGGTAAAGGAAAATTTGGCGATTATTATTGAGGCGGCGCAGGGTAGAGGGGAGAGTATAGATCACATTCTTTTACACGGGCAGGCGGGGCTGGGAAAGACGACACTGGCTTTGATTATGGCTAAGGCGCTGGCAGTGCCAATTAGAGTGGCGAGTGGGCCGACCTTGAAGAAGGTGGGGGATTTGGCGGCGATACTGTCTAACCTTGAGCCTAACACAATTTTGTTTATAGATGAGGCACATAGGTTAAATAGAATGGTAGAGGAGTTTTTGTATCCGGCGATGGAGAGTCGGAAACTGCATTTAATTATCGGGAAGGGCCCGGGAGCGCGGACTTTGAGTTTGGATTTACCGCCGTTTACTTTAATAGCGGCGACGACGCGAGCCGACTTGTTATCCTCGCCTCTACGAAGTCGTTTTGGGGCAACCTTTAAATTGGATTTTTATAATAATGAGGACATAAAAGAAATTATTAGAAGGTCGGCTAAACTTTTGGGAGTTGAGGTGCAGTCTTTGGCGGTTGAGGTGCTGGCAAAATCATCTCGGGCGACGCCGAGAGTGGCTAATAGACTTTTGAAAAGGGCGCGAGATTATGCGCAGGTAAAAAGTAATGGAGTGATAGACGAGGAGGTGGCTTTAAAGACTCTTAAATTACTAGAGGTGGATGAGATTGGGCTGGAAAATCACGATAGAGAATTTTTAAGAATCATCGTGGAAACTTTTAATAGAGGGCCGGTTGGGATTGAGACTTTGGCGGCGGCGCTCTGCGAGGAGAGGAGTGTGATTGAGGATGTGTATGAGCCGTATTTAATGAGGGTGGGATTTTTGAAGAGAACGTCGGCGGGGAGGGTGGTGACGGAGGCGGCTTTGGCTCATTTAAATATAAAAACCAAGGAGCAAAGAATGTTAGATGACTATTTAAAATGAGTTTAGTGATTAACGAGGTTTTGGCTAATCCGGTAGGCAAGGATACAGAGGGAGAGTTTATTGAGATATATAATAATAGTAAGGATAGTATTTTTTTGACGGGATATTATTTAGCGGATGAGAGCGGAAAAACTTTTAATTTAAAGGGAGAGATTGAAGGGCTGGAATATAAAGTTTTTTATTATAAGGATACAGGGATAAATATAAATAATAATGAGGAAATTATTTATTTAAAAAAGGGAGGAGAGGTGGTTGATGAGGTGGTGTTAAGTGGAGTACTTGAGGGAATGAGTTTAGCGAGAGTAGGAGAAAATTTTATTTTTACTAATAATATAACAGAGGGTGCGGGGTTAATAATGAGCGAGGAGAAAACTTTGGATAATATTAATTTAATAGATAACGCCAGTTTAAATTCGGTAGTTATAACCGGAGTTTTAATTTCAATAATTTTTGGTTTTGTAGTATGGTTTCTTTATAGAATTTTAACTTTATATGAGTAAGGAAAAAAAAGTAGAAAGTGATAAACAAATGGAGGAGTTGGCGGAGGATTTTATTAAATCTTTAAAGCCTTATAAAAATAAGGCCAAGGTGGTTTTTTTAAAGGGGGAGCTTGGGGCCGGAAAGACGACGTTTACAAGAGGTGTTTTGCAGGTTTTGGGAGTTAAAAAAAATGTAACTAGCCCGACGTTTGTTTTGATGAAAAAATATGTTTTGGATAATAAAGATTTTAAAACTTTATATCACATAGATGCTTATAGGCTTAAGGAAAAAGACGGAGATATTTTAGGTATAAATAATTTAGAAAAACATAAGGCAAATTTAATATTTATAGAGTGGCCAGAGAGGCTTTATAAAAAAATTCCTAAAGAGGCAGTGGTTATAAATTTTTTGCATGGTAAATTGGAAAATGAGAGAGTGGTTAGGTTTAGTTAAAGTTTATAATATTTACATACTTAAATAGATTTTAAAAAAAGAGAATAAGTAAATATATATAAAATTTTTATCTGCTCCATAATTTATATAAATAGGTGATAAAGAACCTTATAAACAATAGTCGTCTAACGGCGTTAAAGAGGCCTTTAACTTGTTAGAACTCCTTTGTTTAAAAAGAACCTTATCAATTATTTATATAAATTACGGAGCTTATTTATTAGGGAATAGATTTTTAAAAAAATAAATTATTAGTTTTAAATTATATTATATTCGCGTTTTTGTTTTAGTTATATATAATAGGATTAATGAAAACTTTAGTTGTAATAGACGCAAATTCTTTGATAAATAGAACTTATTATGCCTTACCGCCTTTTACAAATAGTAAGGGGGAGCCAACGGGGGCTTTGTATGGACTAGCTAATATATTGTTAAAAATGTTTAACGAAAGAGAGATTGATTATGTGATGGCTTGTTTTGATCGGCCGGAGGAATTGATTCGTAAACAGGTGTATAAAGATTATAAGGCGCAAAGAGGTAAGGCTGATGATGAGCTGGTGGCGCAACTGATTAGAGCCAAGGATTTATTTCGGGTGTTTGGGGTCAAGAGTTTTGAGATGGCTGGATATGAGGCGGATGATTTGATTGGGACGGCCGTTAAAAAATTTGTATCTCATGATTTAAGGGTAATTATTTTAACCGGAGATTTGGATGCAACTCAACTGGTTAATGATGCAGAAAATATAGTGGTTGAGAGTTTTAAAAAAGGTATAAGCGAGATAGTTTTATATGATGAGAGCGAGGTATTTAAAAAATTTGGAGTGAGGCCGGACCAGATTACTGATTATAAAGGGTTGGTTGGGGATTTATCGGATAATATAAAGGGTGTGCCGGGAGTGGGGCCTAAAACGGCGCAGGCTTTAATAAATGAGTTTCAGTCTATTGAGAGGATTTATGAAAATATGACTGATGATAAAAAATTTAATAAGGTGCGTGATTTTAAAGAGGAGGCCATAAGCTCAAAAAAGTTAGCGACAATTGATGGGGATGTGCCAATTTCTTTAGGGAAGTTAGATGATTTAAAACCGAGTAAAATTCCGAATAAGGAGTTAATAGAGTTTGCTTCGGAGTTGGGATTTAATAGTTTATTAAATAGAATGGGGGCGACTCAAAATAATGAGGAGGAAAAAGATTTAGAGGACGAGGAGGAGATGGATATTTCTAAGGTTGATTTTATTGTATCTAAAAAAGATTTTAAAAAAAATAATAATTTAAAGGTAGGTTTTGATTTAAAGAAAAAGGCTTGGCAAGGATTAGGGGGGCCGTATTTTGATTTAGGGATAGCTTTTTGGCTGATAGATTCGGATGTGCAAAATTATAGTCCGGAATATGCCTTTAAGCGTTTTTTAAAAAAAGATTTAGAGGAGAACGAGGAGAGTTTAAAAAAAGCTTATGTTTTTACTTTAAATAAATTAAAGAGTAATAATTTATGGCATGTTTTTAATGATATAGAGATGCCACTCTTGCCAGTATTGGCCGAGATGGAGGAGGAGGGTATATATGTAAATCAAAAAAAATTAAAGGAGTTAACCGAGGAAACAAAAAAAATTGTTTTAAAAATTGAGAAAGATATTTATAAAATTTCAGGGGTAAATTTTAATATTAGATCCCCGAAACAGTTAGGGGATGTTTTGTTTAAAGATTTAGGAATAAGTGTAAAGAAAATTAAAAAAACCTCGGGGGGATCTTATTCTACAAATTATGATAATTTAATAAAAATTAAAGATGAGCACGCGGTAATTCCTTTAGTGTTGGAGTATAGAGAAATTTTTAAGGTGTTATCGACATATCTAGAGCCGACATTAGAGTTTTTGAGTATAGATGAGAGACTACACACGACTTATGTGCAGACGGGTTCGGCGACCGGAAGATTGTCTAGTGAAAATCCTAATTTACAAAACATACCGCAGGGAACGAAGTTGTCTAAAAAATTTAGAGAAACATTTGAGGCCTCAAAAGGTAAGGTTTTTTTAGCGTTTGATTATTCACAGATGGAGCTAAGAATACTGGCGTCGGTGGCTAATGATAAAAAAATGATAGAGGCTTTTAGAGAAGGGAGAGATATTCATACCGAGACAGCGAGCCATATTTTTAAGGTAGAGCCGGATAAAGTTGATCGGGAAATGCGTCGCATGGCTAAGGTTTTAAATTTTGGAATTGTGTATGGCATGGGTTCAATGGCTTATGCGCAATCGGCGGGAATTAGTAGGGCAGAGGCAAAAAAACATATTGAGGATTATTTTATAGAATTTAAAGCTATAAAAAAATGGCACGAATATGTTAAGCATGAGGCTAAGACTTTGGGGTATGTTGAGACATTGAATGGAAGAAGAAGATTGTTACCCGAGATAACTTCTAATTCGCAGTTTGTGGTCGCGCAAGCCGAGAGAATTGCGATTAATATGCCGATTCAGGGACTCGCGGCCGATATTTTAAAGATGGCTATGATAGAGACGGCTAATGTTTTAAAGAAGAAAAAATTATGGAGAGAGGAGGTGTCTATGTTGTTAACTATTCATGATGAATTATTATTTGAGGTTAAAGAGGAAAAAAAGGAGAAGGTTATAGATTTAATAAAAAATGTCATGGAAAAAGTTTTTACTATGCAGGTACCGCTTAAGGTTGAGGTGAAGGAGGGTAAAAATTGGGGGGAGATATGAAAACCTTAAAAAAACAAACATAACCATATTTACAAAAACAGTCTCAAAGACCTTAGTATTAATAACTCCTCCGGCTTATCAGGGTCGACTCGCTCAACCAGCGTTTCGCTCGTCTCACGGTAAAGGCTTTGGCTCTTAAGCTAAAGCTTAAACCAGGCCCGCCAAAGCCTTTAAGTGTCCCTGATAAATCGGAGGAGTTATGTAAATTAGAAACCGAATTAATTATTTATATAAATTACGGAGTGTTAAAAATTTTATATATTTTTTGTAATTGTTTTTAGGAAATTAGTTGGTTTTGTATTGTATGACTTGATGGTTGATTTGTGAAATATTTTTAAAAAAATAGACGGGTAATTTTTTATAGAAAGACTAAATATTTACGTGTATAATAAAGTATATGGAGAGAAAGTGGAGGGAGTTTATGTTTTATGCTAAAAAGCCGGAAATGAGAATTTTTTGGTTGTTTATTTTGTTGGCTCTCTCGGTAGTAATTGTGCAATCAATTTATTTGCCGGGAGTGCTTTCGTGGCTCGTGGTAGGGGTTTTAATTTTAATTGCGGTGGTATTTTTTAGCTCTACCTTTAATTTAGCCAAGAGTAATTTTGCGGTTAAACTTGAGCATGAACAGTTACTCGGTATTTTTAGAAGTTTGCAGGATGGGGTGATTGCCTATGACCCTAATTTTAATATAGAGGTTTTTAATGTGGCAGCCGAAAAAATGTTTAATATAAAATCGGATGAAATTTTAAATACAGTTTTTACACCTAATAAATCATCTGACCCACGTTTTAAATTGTTAAGTCAGGTTATATTTCCGTCGCTGGCTCCGATTGTTATTCCGCGCTCCTTGGCTTCTGATTGGCCACAGATTGTTGATATATCTTTTTCGGACCCACTACTAGAGGTACGAGTGACGACGGCCAAGATACTAGATCCGCGAGGAAAGCTTTTAGGTTTTATGAAAATAATTCAGGATAGAACTAGGGAGGTGTCGGTGGCTAAGAGTAAGAGTGAGTTTGTGACGGTGGCGGCTCATCAACTACGCACCCCACTTTCGGCGGTGTCTTGGACTTTTCAGACTTTAGACACAGATAAAGGTATTCCAGAAAATTTAAAGCAAATTATTCATAATGGAAAATTAGCTACGGATAAGCTTTTAAAAACTGTTAATGATTTACTAGATGTTTCTAAAATAGAGGATGGCAGGTTTGGGTATTCTATGATAAAGACAAATTTAATTAAATTTATAGAGGATGTATTATCGGTTAAAATGGGAGTAGCTCAAGTATATGGAATTAAAATGTATTTTGATAAGCCAAAAGACGATATAGAGGTGAAAATTGATATTAAAAAAATGACTTTAGTTTTGGATAACTTACTTGAAAATGCTATTAAATACAATGTTAAAAATGGAGAAATCATAGTGGCGGTTGAAAAAATTAAAGATAAACCTTTTGTGCAGGTTAGTGTGAAAGATACCGGGGTGGGCATACCGGCTAATCAGATTAATAAATTGTTTGATAAATTTTTTAGAGCTGATAATGTGATTAAATATCAAACAGAAGGTACTGGACTTGGGCTTTATATAGTAAAAAATATATTACGTCAGCATGGGGGTGAGGTTTGGGCAGAGTCTGTTATTAATAGGGGAAGTATTTTTTATTTTACATTGCCGATTGACGATAATTTAATACCAATTAAAGAAGTATTTATGGGAGAATAGTGGTTTGACTAATTTTTAGTATTGTGCTATATTTATAACAACGTAATAGGCATCCTAATTTAAACGCATATATTTTCTCTTGTACATTTTATATATTTTTTCGCCTTTTACATTTTTAAATACAAAAATTTAATTATTATTAAAATTTAATATATGAATAAAAAAATTGTTAATGAAGCAGACTTTTTAAGTTCTGCAAAACCCGAACGTTCACGGGTTGTTTCGCATGTCGCCAAGCCAAAGATAAAAAAAGATGTTTTACGTTTTGTGCCACTGGGAGGTCTTGAGGAGATTGGGCGAAATATGATGTTTTTTGAGTATCAGGATGAGATTGTGGCGATTGATGCCGGTTTGCAGTTTCCAGAGGATGAAACACCTGGTATAGATTTTATTATTCCTAACACGGCTTATTTGGAGCAAAATAAACATAAGATTAAAGCTATGATAATTACGCATGCCCACTTGGACCATATTGGAGCTTTGCCTTATATAATGGAAAAAATTGGAAATCCGCCAATTTATACAACTAATTTATCAAGAGCTATTATAGAAAAAAGGCACGAGGAATTTCCTAATGTACCAAAGCTAAAGTTTGAGATAGTAAAAGATAAAGAGACGCGTAGAATTTCAGAAAATTTTTCAGCCGAGTTTTTTAATGTGCCACATACTATTCCGGATGCGGTAGCGGTATTGCTTAAAACTCCAGTTGGAAATATGTGTAATCTAGGTGATTTTAAAGTTGAGCGCAAGATAGATGGAAGTCCAATTGGACTAATAGAATTAGAGAGAGTAGGCAAACTTCAAGTGGATGCTTTATTTATGGATAGTACAGGAGCCTCGAAGCCGGGGGAGTCTATGAGCGAGGAGTTGGTTGAAAAAAATTTGGAAAAGTTATTTAAAGAAACAAAAGGAAGAATTATTATTGGGACTTTTGCTTCATTACTTGGAAGACTTGATCAAATTTTACAGATAGCCAACAAACTAGGTAGGAAGGTGGCTGTATCGGGCCGGTCTATGAAAACAAATATTCAGCTAGCCTCTAATGCCGGTTATATGAATATTCCTAAAGAAATTATTATACCGCTTGAGGATTTGCATAAATATAAAGATGATAAGATTTTAATTCTATCAACCGGAATGCAGGGTGAGGCTAACGCTAGTTTGATGCGAGTGATTAATGGTGAGCATAAACATATAAAAATTAAACCGGGGGATACGGTGTTTTTTTCTTCATCTATTGTGCCCGGTAATGAGAGAAGTGTGCAAACTCTTAAGGATAATTTAGCTAGACAGGGGGCGATTGTATTTGATTCTAGTATGGACGATATTCACGCTAGCGGTCATGGACCGAAGGAGGATATTAAACAGGCTATTAAATTATTAAATCCTAAATACTTTTTTCCGATACATGGTTATTATTTTATGCGTCATACAAATGTAAGTAATGCAGTTGAGGCGGGAGTAAAGGAGGCTAATTGTTTTGTGGTAGATAATGGTCAGGTGGTTGAGATCGGTAAAAATAAAGTTGAGGTTTCGAAAGAGACCGTGCCGGCTCACTATGTGATGGTGGATGGTTTGGGAGTGGGCGATGTAGGAGAGGTAGTTTTAAGAGATAGAATTATGCTTTCGCAGGAAGGTATGGTGGTGGTAATTGTAACGCTTGATAGACACTCGGGTAAGGTATTAAAAAATCCTGATATTATTTCGCGCGGATTTATTTATTTAAAAGATAATCGTGAGATACTGGACGAAATGCGTAAGAAAATAAAGGGATTGATTGCAAGAATGTCGGGGTCTTCGGCGGGGACTCAACAAATTGATGCAGATTATTTAAAAGGAGTTATGCGTGATCAAATTGGGCAACTTATATTTAGAAAAACTAAGAGACGTCCAATGATTTTACCGGTTGTGATTGAGATTTAAAAAAATAAAAAACGCCTTGCATTAGTAAGGTATTTTTTATTTTATAGATAAATTTATATCCTGGTCATCTATTTTTATTTGAGTAGATGATTTTGGCTTATCTAATTTTTTAAAATAAATATCTTTTGTGTAGGTTGGTTTAGTTATCTCCGTTTTATTTTTAGCTATAAGATTTTCTAAATCTTTACTAGTTGTTATATATAGAGATATGAGTTGCCCTGGTTTTAAATTAGCCTGCGCTCTTAGGCCTTGAATAGTTCTTATTATTTCTCTAACATCGCCCTCGGCTTTGAGCTCTTTGGTTATATTGTTATTTAATATTATCTTTTCTGATTGTTTTTTGTAAGTTATTTTTTTGACGTTTATTTCGTCTTTTAAAATATTCTCTAAATCTTTATTTATTTTTATGTTAGTAGTTATTTCGAGAAGTGGTTGCTTAACTTTTATTTTATTGACAGATCTTTGAGCTAGAGCCAAACTGGAAAGCTCTCTTACAACTTCCATTTCTTTTAGTATTTTTTTGTTTAGTTTTTTAGCTTTTGGCCATAATTCTAAATGAACGGATTTTTTGGAGTTTTTAGGTTTTATAGTTTGGTATATGTGTTCGGATATAAATGGAGCAAATGGAGCTATAAGTTTTGATATTTCTAGAAGTATATATTCTAGGGTATAGGAAGCCTCGTTAAGTTCATTTTTATTTTTAGGTTGCTGAAATCTTTGTCGAGACCTTCGGATATACCAATTAGAGAGATCGTCTATGAGGTTTATAGTTTTTTTAGTAGCCTTAACTAAATCGTATTTTTCTAGTTCATTAGTAGTTTCTTCTGTGGTTTGGTTTAGTCTTTCTATAATCCATTTGTCTAAAGGGTTTTTAGATATTGTTTTAGTTATAGTTTTGGCTTTGTAGGTTTCAAAGAAAGTTAGCGAGTTTTCTAGAGTTCCAAAAACATTACTGTTTAATTTTTTTAAATCTGTTTCGTTAAAGTTTTTTGTTTCTCCGGCGTCGTTAACTGTAAGAAGATAGACTCTTAGAGCGTCGGCTCCGTATTTATCCATTATCAGCCAAGGATCTATAACATTACCTTTTGATTTACTCATTTTTTTACCATGCTCGTCGTTGATGTGGCCTAGGGAAATAACATTTTTATAGGTGGGGCCCTGCCTATCGGCAGGCAGGCTTTTTTTAAGAAGAGTTCCGACAGCCAGAAGAGTGTAAAACCAACCTCTGGTTTGATCTATGGCTTCACAGATGTAGTCAGCGGGAAAATTTATATTATTTGATTTATAAGGATATCCGTTTTGGGCAAATGGCATACTGCCGGAGTCAAACCAGACATCGGCTACTTCTTTAATTCGAGTCATAACTTTTCCTTTTTCAGATTTTATTTTTATTTCGTCTATGAAGGGCTTATGAATATCAATTTCACCTTCGTTGTTTAAAGGAAGGGTTTTGTAGTTGAGCTTTCTAGATTCAGCGTTATTTAGAGGTTTAGCTGTTTGTTTATTTTCTAGAGCATTTTCTAAAATTTCTAAAGGTGATTGATGACTTATTATAAGAATATTTTTATCTTTATATTTTGAGTTTATTTCTTTGAAAAAGTTAACCATTCTTTGTCTAACTGATTTAAGATCTTCGGAGTTGCTTGGCCAGAGAGTCTTTTTTACTTTTTGGCCGTTGTTTTCTTTGAAGTCTATTTCTCTTAATCTTTTATCTAATTTAATTTCTTTAATAGTTAAATTATTTTTTAATATTTCGGCTGTTTGTTTGGTGCGGTCTAGGTCGGAAGAAAAAATAATATCTATATTGGCTTTTATAGTTTTAGATAAATCTTCTACTTGTTTTTTGCCTTTAACGGTTAAATTATTGGTTATGGTTTCCGGATAGGAGCTAAATATCTTTTTTATATTACTTTGAGATTCGCCGTGGCGAAGTATATAAAAAGTATTATTATTGGTGATAGCTTTTTTGGAAAGTTCATTTAAAGACTCTATAACCTCTGTTTCTAGTCCATCCTCTGTTTGCCAGATTGGTAGGGGAGTAGCCCAATATCTTTCGCGAGAAAGAGACCAGTCTTTAACGTCTTTTATCCACTGCCCAAATCGGCCGTTTTTTATATGGCTTGGTACCCAATTAACTTTATTATTATTGGCTATAAGCTCTTTTTTTAGAGAGCTCATTTTGATAAACCAGGAGGAGCGGGCGTAGTAGAGAATTCTGCTATCACAACGCCAACAAAATGGATATTCGTGTTTATAATTTTCAGTTTTTATTAAATTGTTATTTTTTTCGAGTATGGCTATTATTTTGTTTTCGACCTCCTGACTTGAAACTTTTAAACCTTCTAAAAATGGAACTATATCTTTAAAGCGACCATCATCTGAAACGGTGTGTATGGTTGGAAGGTTTATAGTTTGTCCTAAAATATAATCATCCTCGCCATACATGACGGCGGTGTGGACTATGCCGGTACCACTTTCGGTTTCTACAAAATTAGCGTTGTATATTTTATATGATCGATCGGATTCCAGTTCTTTAATTTTAAAGATCGGTTCGTATTTTAAATCTATTAAATCGTTTCCTTCTATTTCTTGAATAATCTCGCCTTTTAAAAGTTCTTGGTTAAATAATTTTTTGGCTATAATTATTTTTTCTTTTTTATTTTTAACTATTATATATTTTATGGTTTTATTTATAGCTAAAGCGACATTGCCCGGGAGAGTCCAGGGGGTAGTTGTCCAAGAAGATATATAAAAATTATTGTCAGTTTTTAAGTTATTAATTTTTTGATTTGGGAGAAGTTTAAATTTTATATAGACGGATTTATCGTAGACAGTTTTATAGCCTTGAGATATTTCGTGACTAGAAAGAGCGGTACCACAACGAGGACACCAAGGAATTACTTTGTAGCCTTTATATAGTTTTTTATCTTTATGAATTTGGCCTAATATCCACCAAAGGCTTTCGATATATTCCGGTTCATAGGTTATGTAGGGATTTTCGGTGTCTAACCAGTAGCCCATGCGGTCGGTGGCTTTTTCCCATAGGTCTTTAAAATTAAAGACGGCCTCTTTGCATTTTTTATTAAAGAGTTCAATGCTTTTATTAACATCACCTTCTATAAGATTCTCAATTTCTTTTTTAGAGTTTATATTGAGTTCTTTTTCTACTTTAATTTCAACCGGGAGGCCGTGGGTATCCCAGCCAGCCTTTCTTTCAACAAATTGTCCTTCCATGGTTTTAAAACGACAAATCACGTCTTTAAATGTTCTGGCTATGATGTGGTGGATTCCGGGCTGTCCATTGGCACTGGGTGGGCCTTCAAAAAAAATAAAAGGCTTGTTTTTGGCTGTTTGTTTGAGTGATTTTTCAAATATATGGTTTTCTTTCCAGAATTTTATATATTCTTCCTCTCTAATTGATTTGGGATTTTTATCTTCCATTTGTTAATGATATTACCTTAAATATGGGCTTTTGTTAAGGTTTTAGTCGGGGTATACTAAGCTTATGAGTTTAGTGGTAAATAAAAGAGTAAATTTTGATTATGAAATATTAGAAACTGTTGAGGCAGGGCTTCAGCTTTTTGGTTTTGAGGTAAAGTCGGTGAGAGCGGGACATATGCAAATTTCAGCCTCTTACGCGATTATTAGAGGAGGGGAGGCGTATCTTATAAATGCGCAAATATCATCGTATCAACCTAATAATGAGTTAATAAATTATGATAAAGAGAGAACTAGGAAATTACTTTTAACACGCAAGGAAATTAATTATTTAGATGGAAAGGTTAAGGAAAGAGGCTTGACAATCGTGCCTCTTAAGGTGTATAATAAGGATGGTTTTATTAAAATTTCTTTAGGTTTAGCTAAGCATAAGAAAAAAGTAGATAAGCGGTCTACTATAAAAGAGCGGGAGACAAAAAGATATATTAATAGATTTTTGAAAAACCAAAGTTAATATGGGGATGCCCGGATTAGACGGCTATATGATTATATTTATGGCAAGTAGGTTTTGACAGCCTTAAATGTTCTAAAACTAAATTACATGCAAATGTATTTAATAGACAGCCAGCTTTAGCTTACGCTTAAGCACTGTCTCTAATGTCATTCATTTTTGGGTGGCCATCACGCAGGAGATTTCTTATGTTTCTTGATTGTGGTGTTATAACAGTAAGATCGAAATAATATTTTTTAACTTAAGATATTGTTTTTAAAAAAATAAGTTACACTTTTATCTTTTTTGATTTATTTTTAGGATAATAGTTGTATGTAAATAAATATAAACTTGTAGATGTATTTATAATTTGTAACTGGACATGGGTTCGATTCCCATCATCTCCACTAAAAATATTTTAAAATAAAAATTTAATTTGATACGACGAAGGAAAAATAATAGAGTACAACAAAGGCAAATTATGCCTGTTTTTAGGTTTAATGAGACTATATCTGCACCCGAGGTTAGAGTGATTGACGAGAGCGTAGAGGAGGGGGCGGATAAAAATTTAGGAGTTATGAAAACTATAGAGGCTATAGAGTTAGCTCGAGAAAAAGGGTTGGATTTAGTTGAGGTGGCGGGAGAGGCAGTTCCGCCGGTGGCAAAAATTATTAGTTTTGATAAATATAGATATAGTCACATAAAGAAAGAGAAGCAACAGATTAGGGCTAAAAGCAAAGGTATGGAGCTTAGGCATATAAGAATTACGCCAAGAGTAGCTACAAATGACCTGGAGGTTAAAATGAAAAAGATGCTTGCATTTTTGGAAAAAGGTGATAAAGTTGAAATTCAACTTTTCCTTAAGGGAAGAGAGAAGGCAAATAAGGATTTTGCGCGAGAGAAATTAGTTAGCTTTTTAAGCGCCATAGCTATTTCTTATAAAGTAACTTCACCAATTAAAGTAGTCGCGAGAGGATTTGCGGTTCAAATTATAAAAAATTAAAAATATGAGAAAAACATATACAAGTCGAATCAGGATAACAAAAAATGGTAAAATGATTCGTCGGAAGATGGGAGTCGGCCATTTTAAAAGTAAAAAGTCTTCTTCTTTTAAACAGGCTCAAAGAAAAACTCAAACTTTGGCTTATTCTAAGTCGGCATTAGAGAAGAGAGTAAAACAATAATATGTCTAGAGTAAAAAGGGGAACAATTTCTAATAAGACTAGAAAAAATATTTTAAAACAAACTAAAGGTTTTAAATGGGGTAGAAAAAACAAGGAAAGATTGGCTAAGGAGGCACTGCTTCACTCTATGAGTCATGCTTTTAGAGGAAGAAAGGAGAAAAAGCGTGTTAATAGAAGATTGTGGCAAACAAAAATTAATGGGGCAGTGCGAGAACTTGGAATGACTTATAGTACATTTATTTATGCTTTAAAAAAAGCAGAGATAAAAATAGATAGAAAAATTTTAGCTCAAATAGCAGAAGTAAATCCAAAAGTATTTGAGAAGGTGGTAGAAAAAGTAAAATAAGCAGACTTATATCTTCCTATTTTTTATTTGATTTTATAATTCTATGTTAGGTAATAAATTTTTTATTTTGAATAAATGGTTTTTGAGGAGGAAATATATTTTTATCTTCTTTTTTAATAATATTAAAAGCTTTAGTTATAATATCTTGAGTATTTTTATAACGATTTAAAATTCTCTTAGCTTCGGAATAGAGAAACCAGCCATAGCCTTGATGTTCTTTTGATATTTTAATAACTGGTTGTTTGGTTTCGGCTAAATAAAAAGTAACGACTTTAAATATTTTATCTTTATTAATTTTATCTTTAAAGCTAAAACGTTCTTTAGTTTTAAAATTTTTTTTTAATTTTATTTCGGAATTTTTTAAACCAGTCTCTTCTTGAACTTCGCGCAGGGCTGTTTGAATAATTCTCTCGGTGCCTTCCATTTTACCTTTAGGAAAGTTCCAATAGTTGTGTCCATGATAGAGTAATAAAAACTTAGGACCTTCAATGGTTTGTCTATATATTATTATGCCAGCCGATGTTTGGGTTTGAATCATATTTTATAAACTATACCGTGCGAAAGAAAAATTTTCCATCTTCGGCGTCTATTTCCAAAGTATCTTCCTTATTTATCTCATTTTTAAGTATTTTTTCGGCAATAGGGTTTTTAAGATTTTCATTAATAGCTTCTCTTAGAGGCCTGGCTCCAAAAGTTTTACTATAACCAATCTCGCTTATAGTTTTAACGGTATGGTCTGTAAATTTTATAGTTATATTTTTAGTTTCGTCTAGAGTTTTAGCTAATTCATTTAATTTTAGCTGGGCGATTTTTTCGGTATCGTCTTTCGATAAATTTTTAAAAACTATTATTTTTGAAAATCTGTTTAAAAGCTCCGGCTTGAATATTTCGGTTAATTTATTTTTTAAATCGTTGCTAATAGAGACCATAGAAGAACCCTTGTCCAATTCTTGTATTATAAAATTGGAGTGAGCGTTGCTGGTGGCTATGATTATAGTATTTTCAAAAATAGTTTTTGAGCCATAGGTATCGGTTAAATGTCCGTCATCAAAAACTTGTAGGAATATATTTATAATATCGGGATGAGCTTTTTCAAACTCATCTAAAAGAATTAGGGAATAGGGCTTTTGTTTAACAGATTCAGTTAGTTGTCCGACTCTTTCATTGCCACCTATTAATCTTATTATGCTTGATTCGTCTTGAAATTCAGTCATGTCAAATCTTAGAATATTATTTTGACTACCAAATTGATATTCGGCTAGGATTTTAGCTAACTCGGTTTTACCGACACCGGTCGGGCCGACAAAAAGAAATGAGGCTATAGGGGCCTTAGGGCGAGATAAACCGCTTCGGTGTTGACGGAGCATACTAGCGACGGCAGAAACTGCCTCGTTTTGATCTATAAATTTTTGATGGATTATATTTTCAAGGTTTAATAATTTTTCGGCCTCTTCATCGTTAGTTGTTCTAAGGGGCACATTTATTTTTCTTTCAGCGATAGAAATAACGGTATTTTGGGTAACTTTATTTTCATCGTTACTGATAGTTTCCTCGGTGGCTTCTTCTAAAATTCTAATAGCACTTTCGGGGAGAGGAATTTCATGGAGATATTTATAAGCAATATAAACAGCCTTTTTGATAGCCGGAATAGTTATGAGTATTTTATGTCTGTATTGATTTTCTAAAATTATACTTTTTATAACTAAAACATTTTCGGCCTCATCTAGGTTTATTTCATTGACTAAAACAGGTTCAAAGTTGGTTATAAAACTACTATGGTCGTTTTTAGATTTAGTATATTCTCGTTTGGTGATGGAGCTGATGATTTTGAAGTGTTCATTTTTAAAAACTCCATTTAAGGCATCGGCTAAGCTAGAAGCATTTTTATGGTTAGTTTTAAAAAGTAGGTCTATCTTATCTATATAAAGAATGACATTTTTAGCTGATAAAATTTCTTGAATTATAAGTTGAATTGTTTTACTAGCTTCAGAGTCGTCTGTACCTGAAATAAGACGAGTAATATCTAGAGAGATTAATCTCATATCAAAGAGAGTGTTTTTTACCTCGTCTCTAACTATTCTCCAAGCTAGGTGGCTAACTAGAGTTTTTTTACCGACTTTAGGGTCTCCGATTAGGAGAACATTACCCTCTTGTTTTTTAGATAAAATATCCTCTAACTCGTCGTATTCTTTTTTGTGTCCAATAAGAAAACCTATTTTTTCATATCTGGCTTGACTAGTTAAATCTAAGCCAAATTTATCTAGAGTGGGAGTCGGTCTTGATGTCCAGGCTCGGTTTATAATTCTAGTTTTGCTCTTGCTCTCGGTATTATAGACAAAGCCACTAATAGAAAAAGGCATTTTTTGGAGAAGATAGAGCTTACTTTTTTGATTGTGCCAAATAAGACTTTTTTTAAGGGTGTCCGATGTAATAGAAAATAGCTTGGCTAATTTTATTATGTTTTCGTCTTCACAATCTAAAACGGCTACAGCGATATCTTCTTCCGTTAGGTATGTATTTTTAGATGTTTGTTGCGCTTTTTTAACTATGTCTTTAATAATTTCTCGTGATTCTTTAATAGACTCCGTTTTTGAATTTTTTAAGGTTTGCTCAATATGTTGGGCTATTTCTTTGTAATTTATTTCTAATCGTTGCAGAGCGGTTTTAATAGATTTTAGATTAAATATATTTTCAAGAAGAACTAGTTTTAAAGGTTTTTTATTTAAGATTGATTTATCTAAAGATCTTTCTATGAGAGATAAGGCTGATGGGGAAAGATTTAAAAAAATATTTTTACTTTTGAATGATATTTTTTGAAACCCTTTTTTTTGGTTAATAATCCTATCTATTAAAAATAAACATATTAAAACTCCCAACCATTTTAAATATTCTATATCAGAGATTATGAAAGTTAGACCAGTGAAAGTTAGAGTTATATAAGTTATATAGGAGACAGTTCTGAAAATAAAACGTTCAAGAACTGTCATATTTAATTTTATTTCATTTATCATAATAGGAGGGGAGTTATTATTTTGTATATGATAAAGGGAATTATAAGACTCCACATAATATAAATAGTGATGGCTAAAATTATTACTAGAATATAAATAATAATGGCGGATATAATCATTACTATTCTGATTGGAATACTTATGATATAGCTGATTAGGGTGTAATCTTGATATAAGGGAGAAAAAATATGATTGATGGTTATTTTTAAGGCGAAGAATAAATCTAGGGATGTTAATAAGTTGACGGTTTTTTTAGAGATAAATATTAAAGAGGCTACATACCAGTTTCTAAGGAATAAAAAAATGCGTATAAGAATAGAGTATAAAATATAAATGGGCAGGGTGTTCATATATTGATTATAGGTTTTAAGCTTTTAGTTTTCAATTAATTTATGTATGATGGTTTTAATGGATGAGGAAAAAGCTCGTTTTGAGGCTTTAAAAAAAATAAGAGATGAGGTGGTTAATTTTAAAGATTCGCCTTTAACTCCGTTTAGAATTAAGCCGATAATAGGTGAGGGTAATCATTTTGCCTCTATCATGTTAATAGGGGAGGCGCCTGGTAAAAATGAGTCGGAGACTGGACATCCGTTTTGTGGGGCATCTGGGAGGATTTTAGATGAATTATTAGCCTCTATATCTTTACCAAGAGAGGAGGTTTATATAACAAATATATTAAAGGATAGGCCACCTAATAATAGAGATCCATTACCCTCTGAAATAGAGATGTATGCACCTTGGCTTGATAGACAGATAGAAATTATAAAGCCTAAGATTTTGGGGCTTTTAGGGCGGTTTTCTATGGGTTACATAATGGAGCGTTATGAGCTGAAAAATCTTATAGAGCCAATAAGTAGGGCTCATGGAAGAGTTTATGAGGCTGATTTTAAGTTTGGAATGGTAAAAATTGTTCCGTTATATCATCCGGCGGTAGCTGTTTATAATGCAAATATGAAGGAGGAGTTAATAAAAGACTTTAAGGTTTTAAAAGAGTTGATTTAGTTTAATATAGATATTTGATTTTTTTTGGGGTTTGTTTTATAGTATAAATCATGCCAAATACACGTACAGCCAAAAGAGCTTTTCGTAAAAGTGAAATTAAAAAAGAGGTTAATGTAGCGCGCAAGCGTGATTTAAAAAATACTATCAAAACTTTAAAGAAAATTATTGAGGGAGGCGATAAAGAGGCTATAAAATCTCAAATATCTTTGACTTATAAAAAAATTGATAAAGCGGCTAAGGTTAACTTAATTAAGAAAAATAAGGCCTCAAGACTTAAAAGCCGATTAACTAAAAAGATAGTCGTTAAATAAAATTTAAAGTTTTAAAATAGCGCGCTAGGGGCGGGCTATTTTATGATTAACTTTAGAATAGCTTCGTTGTATTCCAGTCGGCCAGATTTTATATCTTTATCTAAATTGGCGGCCTCGGTTTTTTTTATGTTCCAGCTTCCGGCTAACATATTAAATATTTTAGCCTCGTCTTCGTTTTGATATTTTAGAGTGTGAAGAGCGGTTAGTTTTTCGCCTATAGTTATACTTCCAGTTAATTTCTTAAAAAGAAAGAAAAAATCGAAATTTTGTTCATGATTAATTAATCTTATATCGGAATCATTTATGGCTGATTTATTTAATAGAGAGAGTTTGGCTAATTCTTGAGTGATTGAGTTTAGGTCGGTTTGGTATTTTTCTATAAGTAAGTTTAGGGCTTCTTTAGTAAGAGATATCTTTTTACGCTGACACTCTTCTTTTAGGAGAGAGATAATATCTTTTTCATTTAGAGTTTTAAATTCTTCTTGAGTGACTGGCTTTTTAAGAAGAAATGATAATAAAGCTTTCGGTTTTTTACTGGAGGTTATGATAAGGGTGGTGTTTTTATTTTCAATATTAACTTCTAATATTTTTTTAATAGATTTTTCGGGCCAGTCTTCAAGATTTTTTATAATACCTAATTTATTTGATTCAAAAAGTGAGTTATTTTGACAAAATTGATTTAAGCTTATTAGAGACTCTTCATTTTCTGAAGTGAAAGATTGTTCTGAAATACCAATATATTTTTGATGATATTGGTTTTTTATGTGGTTAAGTTTTTTATTGAGGCTGTAAGTATTTGGGCCGTAGAGGAGGATTAACATTTTTTACGGCAATATTTGTTCGGCGGTTATAAACTTTCGAGCGGTTCTTAAATACCATTTTTCAACATCATCAAATCTGTTTGAGGGCGTAATTATAAGTTTATCTTTAAAGCCTTTTAAATCTTTAGAGGTTATATAGAGATAATTGGGTGAGTTTAAAAATATAGCCGGAATATCCCCGATAATTAAGGTTTGAAGAGAAATGAGAGCGCTTTCTTGTTCTATTTTATCAAATGAACTTCTAATTGATTCAATTAGTTTATCGGCTGTTTTGTTATCGTAGAGAGAAAGATTTAAACCGGGGTTAAATTTTTGGGATGAGTGCCAAAATGAGAAAAGATCTGGGCTTAATCCTAAAATATTTCCAAAAAGAAGAATTTGGTAGTTACGATCTTTTAGGACCTCGTTGTTTATAGTTTCCGGAGATAAAATAATTGGATTTATTTTAATTCCAATTTGAGCCCAAGTGGTGGCTAATTCTTGAGCGGTTTTTATAAGAATTTCGGTTTCTGGGACTATAAGATCAAATTCCAACCTTAAGTCTGAATCTTTGGTACTGACTCTAATATTTGAGTCAACTTCATTATATATCCAGCCTGAATTTTCTAATATTTCATTAGCCTGCTTTAGATTGTCGGTATTTTCTTTAGTATTAAATAAAGAATTATCTAAAAAATTTGGCGTGACTGGGCCTATGGCTGGTATGGCATATCCGCCTAATGTTTCTCTAATAATTAGGTTTCTATCTATGGCGGTATCCATAGCTAATCTAACATTTTTATTTTTTAGAGCCGGATGTGAATTTTGGTTAAAAAAAGCGGCGAAGTATCTTGGGGTCGGTAGAGCTTTTAGGTTTTTATTTCTTTTAATTTGGTCTATTTGGTTTTTAGTTAAACCACCTAAACCATTTAGGCGGGCTAATATAAAATCTTCAATAGCTTGGTTTGGGTCGGTATAAAAATTAATCTCAAAGTTTTTTATTAAGGGGGCACCTTTAATATAGGTGTCGTTGGCTATAAATGAATATTTAGTTATAAAACCATCGGTTTTCTTTTTAAAAGAATTAAATTTATATGGTCCGCAACCAATGGGTTGAAGATTATAATCGGACAACCTCCAGTTTGATAAGGGAATGTTTTGATAGATGTGCTCTGGAATTATGAAAAGTTTTTTAGTATTGTCTTCAAAAAAAGAAAAGGGGGTGTTCAAGGTAAATAAAACTTCTCTTTCGCTAATTCTTTCAGTTTCTACACCTTGCCACGATGAGTTAAGCGGGGATTTATATTCTGGATCTTGAATTCTATTTATGGTAAAAATAACATCATCACTAGTTAATTGCTCTCCGTCGTGCCAAAGGGCATTTTCTTTTATTCTAACTTTCCACGTTCTTTCATTTTTTTCAGGAGATATTTTTTCGGCTATGTCGTTTAGACTGCAAAAAGTTAAAGTTATTAAATCTCGGTCAACGTCGTTACTGCCTGAAATTATGGGATTTATAAAGTTAGGTTGACCAACAACTCCTTCTATATATAGACCACCTTGAATTGGAACGGCGTGAGTTATTTTAGTAAAGGTTAAAATGCCAAGAGATATTAAGGCGATAATTGATAAAGATAAAAAGCCGTAGAAATATTTACGTTCTTGATTGGATACTTTTTTAGCGATGCTTTTTATTTTATAAAACAAAATTAAGAATCGATAAGACTATAAAGGCAGTCAAAAAGATGATTGTTAAGTTAAAGATGGTTTTTTCAAAACCCCTTCTTTTGTGGTGGAAGGTGTTATCACCGCCACCAAAAGCGCTGGAAAGACCGGCAGATCTATCTTGGAGCATTATAAGAATTATAAGAATTATTGATATGGCTATCTGTAAAATATTTATGATAGTGTCATTCATGTTTATAGCTATATTTGGCTGAAAAGCCTGTGATTAAGCCTATAATACTTATTATTAAAGTCATAAGTATATAGTCTGTCAATGAGCCTATTGTAAGAGATGGGCTTAAAAAGTCAAGAATATAAAGAAATCCGATATTAATTATATAAACACCTAAGCCTAGGGTTATTAGGATAATTGGAGTTAAAATAACTTTAATAATAGGTCTTAAAATAACATTAATTAAAGCTAGGGTAGCGGATAGAGTTATAATAGTATTTAAATTACCCTCAATTTGAATGGAATTTAGCAATATTAAGCCTAATTCAAAGGCGACTATATTTGAGATGGTAAAAAGTATAATTCTTGGTAATAGACGCATGTTTTTATTTTACCTTAAATAAGGCAATAAGCTAACCCCAGTCATATCGCTAGGTTTTGGAATTTCTAAAAGTTCTAAAATGGTTGGAGCAATATCTGAAATAATACCAATGGTGACTTCGCCTAGGGGCGGGCGACCAGATTTTTGGAGATGATTGTCTACTAGATAAAAAGGTACGGGATTTTTGGTATTATAGGGATTAGGGATGCCGGTTAAGGGGTCTACCATATCTTCTATATTGCCGTGGCTACCTATAATTATAAGAGTAGAATTGCTTTCGGTTGAGGCTTTATATATTTTAGATAATTCTTGGTCAATAATTTTAACAGCTTTTTCGGCGGCGCTTAGATTTCCGGTGTGGCCGATTATATCGGCGTTGGGGTAATTGACTATTAAAAGATCAAAAACATTTTCATGAATTGAGCCAAGCAATCGGCCAGTTATTTCTTCGGCTCTTAGAGCTGGGTATTGTTCGGGTTTTGGAGTGTTTTGGGAGGGAATAATGACTCGGTACTCGTTTTTAAAGGGGGCTTCTTGCCCGCCATTTAGATAATAAGTTATTTGAGCGTATCTTAAAGTTTCGGATATTTTTAGTTGAGTTTTATTATGAATTGATAAAGTTTGACTTAGAGTATTTTTAACAATTTCATTTTCAAATAAAACTTCTGTTTTAAATTCATATCTATACCTGGTAAAGGTAGATATTAAAACATTATTTAATTTAATGGATTTTATATTAGTTAAAGAGCTGTTAATAAAGGGAGCAACTATTTCCCAACTACTATCTTCTCTAAAATTAAAAAATATAACAGCGTCGTTGTCTTTAATCGGTCTTAAAGTGGGGCCGGTTAGGGTGGGGTTTATTTGATTATCGGTTATATTTCTTTGATAGGAGTTTAATAGATGTTGTCTGGGATCTATTAAGTTTGGGATTTGTCCAGTTAAAACCTTATAACATTTTTCTATGCGATCCCATTTTTCATCTTCATCCATAGAATAGTATCGGCCAGATAGAGATGTTATATTTTCTTTGGGAAGTTGTTCTATGAGATCTAGAGCGCTTTGAGGAGGGGAGTCTTGGCCGTCTAAAAATAAATGAAGATTAAAAGGAATGTTTTCATTTTTAGCTAAGGTGATAAGAGCATTTAAGTGAAAAAGAGAGGATTCGTTGTTGGCGTAACTTAAGAGGCCGACTATATTTAAAACGCTATTATTTTGTTTAACATGTTGGATGGATTTTTGTATTTTTTCATTTTTAAAAAAACTGCCATCTTTAATAGAGAGGGAAATTTTAGGATAGGGTTGGTAGATGGTGCGACCAGCGCCGAGGATTAGATGGCTTATTTCACTACTACCTCTTTCTTCCCAAGGAAGACCGACCGCAATACCAGAGGCTTGAAGAGCGCCACTGGGGTAGTGGCTTTCTATATATTTTAGGGTTTTTAGATCTTGGCTATAGATAGGATTATTTTGGTCTTTTTTGCCAATACCCCAGCCGTCTAAGATTGTAAGAATGGTTGTTTTACGCATGGAAGGTTGACTTATATATGTAAGAGTCTTTATAGTACTATTGTACCATAGAGGTACAAAAGGTATTGAAATATTATTATTTATTTTGCTTTCAATTTTTTACTCTAACCGATGAAATCTAAAATCTTTTTATATAAATATTTATTTTTATATAGGTGTCAAATTTTTGACTAGAGTTTGAGCTTTGTTTTAGTTTAATCGATTAGCTTTTAAAAAGGGGAGCCATATTTTATTTATGTTAGACTTTGAATTATTAAGCTCTTTAATATTTTTAGTATTAGGAGTTGGGTTTGGGATGGTGGCGTTTATTATAGTTAATCGTATAAGAAATACTTCGGCTTCGGATATATTATCAAAAAAAATAAAGGAAGCAGAGGAGACTTCAAGTGGTATTATAATCAAGGCTAAAGAAAAAGCAGTGTCGTTGCTTGAGGAAATTAAAGATGAGGAAAAACGTCGTTATCAGCAACTGGAAAAACAGGAGGATAGATTGATTAAAAAAGAAGATCATTTAGATAATAAAGAAAAAGAGGTTGAAAAACGTGAAACAGTTTTGTCTAGTGATTTAGAAAAAGTAAAACAGGTTAAGCAACAAGTTGATGAAATGCGGGATGCTATTATGTTGGAACTGGAAAAGGTAGCCTCCTTAACAAAGGAGGAAGCGGCTAATAAATTAATGGATCAGGTTAAAGCATATGAGGAAAAGAATTTAGCTATAGCGTTACAAAGACTGCAAAAAGAGAGAAGAGATGAGATAGAAAAACAAAGCGTGGAGATTATAACCACGGCTATTCAGAGGTATGCACGCAGTCACATATCGGAGATAACTACTAGCTCATTTTCTTTGCCTGACGAAGAATTTAAGGGGAAAATTATTGGGCGAGAGGGGCGTAATATTCGTACACTTGAGCGTTTAACGGGGGTTGAACTTATAGTAGATGAGATGCCGGACGCAGTTATTATTTCATCATTTGATCCTTTAAGACGTGAAATTGCAAAATTGACTTTAGAAAAATTAGTTAAAGATGGTCGGATACAACCAGCTAAAATTGAGGAAAAGGTAGAGGAGGCAAAACAGGAGTTAACTAAGAGAATGCAGGAAATTGGCGAGGAGGCGGCGGTTGAAGTGGGAGTGTATGATTTTCCAATAGAGATATTACAGATACTGGGAAGACTTAACTTTAGGACTAGTTATGGGCAAAATGTTTTAACTCATTCAATTGAGGTGGCTCATATTGCTAAGATGATAGCGACGGAGCTCGGGCTTGATTCTGAAGTAGCTAAAAAAGCAGCTTTAGTGCATGATATTGGAAAAGCGATAGATCATGAGGTTGAGGGAACTCACGTTGATATTGGTAGAAAAATTCTTAAAAAATATGGAGTTGATGAGAAAGTTATTAGAGCAATGGAAAGTCATCATGACGAATATCCTTACTCATTATCCGAGGCTTATATAGTAACGACAGCCGACATTTTATCGGGAGCAAGACCGGGGTCTCGTCGCGACTCTGTTCAAGGATATATAAAGAGGTTGGAGGATTTGGAGGAGATTGCCACAAGTTTTAGCGGGGTAAAAAACGCTTACGCTGTTTCGGCTGGAAGGGAGTTACGAATATTTGTGGTGCCAGAACAAATTGATGATTTTAAAGCACTGCAATTAGCGCGAGATATAGCCAAAAAAATAGAGTCTGAGCTTAAATATCCTGGGGAGATTAAGGTGAATGTAATTAGGGAGATGAGAGCGGTAGAGTATGCTAAATAGATAATAACTTGATGAATAGGTCTTATTTGTTATAATACCAACAGGTAAAGTTAAAAAAGGTCGTTGATAGGTTAGAAATAAATAAGTTTACATATCATATGAATAGAGACCAATTAGTGGATGCTGTAATGGAGCAAGCAGGTTTGGAGAGTAAATCTTCGGCAAAAGCAGTAGTTGAGGCAGTATTTGACGTTATAACCAAGCGTTTATCAAATGGTGAGGAGGTGGCGATTGCTGGTTTTGGTAACTTTAAGGCGCAGGCTAGAGCAGCGCGTTCGGGAGTTAACCCAAAGACTGGAGAAAAGATTCAGATCGCAGCTACAACAGTGCCAAAATTTAAAGCTGGTAAGGCTTTAAAGGAGGCTGTTAAATAAAAATAAAGTAATAAAGCGTTAGGGCATTATATGAAACAAAAAACCCTTTTCAAGGGTTTTTTGTTTCATATGCCTAGGAGGGTTTTAACTCTTCGGCTTATTTTAAAGAAATTGGCGTAGGTATCTTTGATGTTTTGGAGAGATTCTCTGATAAGAGTTCTAGGCTCTTTAACCTCTTCTTCTTTAACTGTGGTTAGGTTTGTTTTATTATCTTTAGTAATAATGTCTTCCTCTATTTTTTCTATAATAGCTTCAATAGTAGTAGTGGCTATTTCTTCTGGTTTTACTTGCGAGGCGTCGTATTTAGCTATGATGAGACTATGAGCCTCGTTTTTAAGTTTAATAGCTTTATTTATTTTTTGACTGGAATCTTCTAAAAGTCTATTCACCTCTTTATCTTTAAGAGAAAGAATTTTTTCTAAAGATGTGGTTATTTTTGAAAGGCGGTCGCTAGCAGTATCAATAGCCGTTTGTTGTTTAAATGAGAAAGTAAAATCTACTATAGCGGTTATTTTTTGGTTGTATTCATTTTCTCTAGTTGAGAGAATGGTGGTGGCTAGTTCTTTTAAATTTTCATTATTATCTTTAATATCTTCTAAGATGGATTCATTTTCTTGATAGTATTTTTCAAACTCATCTAATTGTTTGTTAAAAGAGTCTCTAATTTCTTTTTCTTTATCTTTTAAATTGTCTATTTCTTTAAGGCTTTGTTTTATAATTTTTATTTCATCTAGAGAACAGGTGATAACTGATGATAAAAGGGTTTTGCGAGCCTCAAATTCTTTGATGGCTTTTTGTTTGGCGGATAACTTTAGGTCGTCTTTTATAGATATAAGGTTATTTAAATCTGCCTCTATGTTACACGAGGTTTGAGCGTTGATTATATTTGGAATTATTAGAGTTAGTAATAAAAAGCTGATAAGTATTTTTTTCATTATTCTAGTATTTTTTGAAGAGCGTTATCTATGTCTTTGTTTACGGGATCGTTTAAATTTACATCTTTAGTTTCTTTATTTAAAACTATAGATTCAAATTGAATGGGATTATCGGTGATGGCTTGTGATAAAGCGATGGATAGGTTGTCTTGATTGACCTCGTATTTTTCTATTTCAGAGATAGTAATGTCTAGTTTTAGATTTTTAGCCTCGGCCTCTAAAGTTTTTATATTTAAACCGGTTATAGTTAAAGGCAAGGGAGAATTTTCTAGATAATTAACGCCACCAATAATTAAGAGTAGAAAAGAAGCAGTTAAAGATAGAGCTAGACTAAATTTAAAAATTTCATTAAATCTTGTAAAACTGGTTTGATTATAGGTTTCAAGTATTAAAAGTTTAGACTTATTTTTGTAATCTGTATTTGGCTTTATATTTTGTAGCTTTTTAAGCTGTGATATAATCTGTTCCATTTTTAATGATGTTTTTTAATTTTTTAATAGCTCTTAATTGAATAAGTTTAACGGCACTTTCAGTTTTTCCTAGAGAGGTGGCCACTTCTTTAATGGGTAAATCTTCAATAAATCTCATAATTAAAACATCTTGCTGGTCTTCATTTAGTTCTTTAATAGCATTTCTGATATTTTCTAGGTTTAAAATTTCTTCGGTAGCGAGTTCAATATTATAATCATCGTGAAGACTGTCTTTAATTGAGTCTAAAGAAGTATTATTTTTCTTTAATCTATAGTAATCAATAACCTTATTTTTAGCTATGCGGTAGAGCCAGCTGGAAAATGGCAAATTTTGATCTTTATAATTTCTAATATTTTTCCAGGCGTTTAAAAAAACTTGATGGGTTAAATCCTCGGCCTCTTCTTTGTGGGATACCTTAAAATATACGAATCTGAATATTTTTTCATGATAATTATCGTATAATACGCCAAAAGCGGAGGATTCTCCTTGTTTAGCTTGCTGTATTAATTTGTGTTCGCTTTCTATCATTTTAAAACGAAAAGAAAGGCTATTTAGTTACTTTCTTTATGATTAATAAAGGGTTTTCGGCTATATTAGGCTTTAATATTGACATAAAAACATATTTATGTCAATTTTGAATGGTTTGGATTAGATTTTCTAGACTCCTTTTAAATTTAAGAGATTCTCTATCATGTATAGATAGATAAATAATACCTAGGAATGCTATAAGGATAATAAATGAGACTAGGGGCCAAATAATGTTTTTTCTTTCCATATTATAGGCTTAATTATATTATAATATGAGTTGGGGGGCTAGATATTTATGCACATGACTTGCATATGTTTTATAATCTACGTATTATCTTTTATATTGGCGGGAGTAGCTCAGGGGTAGAGCACTAGCCTTCCAAGCTAGGTACGCGAGTTCGATTCTCGTCTCCCGCTCATTTTTTAAATAATTGATTATTTTTTTGAAAAGAGTTAGTATTTTTTTGTACATATATGATGAAATCTATGCCAAGAAAGTTGGGGATTTTTATAGCCTTTGTGGTGGTTTTGTTTTTGATTTATGGCTTATGGTCTTTGATTTTTGCCAGAGATCCTTTTGTACCGGCCGAGTTTATAGAGGCTAGTAGAGAAAGCGCTTTAATTGCATCGCAAATAGTGACTTTTTCGTCGGAGTCATCGGAAAATATTTCTAAAATAAATGAGCTTGATAAACAACATAGATATTCAGAGGCGATTGTTTTAGTGGCGGAGGAAATTAAACGTAATGAAGAGTTAAAACAAAAAGCTTATGAACTTTCTTTACAACTAGGAAATATGGCGGGAGTTTTGCCAAGTATAAGACCAAAAGAGGCAACAGAGATTGCGCTTGAGGCTTTAAATTATGAAACCACTATTGTGCTATCTTTAATTAGTTATTCTGATTCTTTGAATGATTTATTAGTAGCACTTGATGACAAGTTTAATAATAGAAAAGAATTTTCTCCGGGGAGGGTGCAGGAGATGATTGAAAAAATAAATTCGGAGGCCGAGTCTATTAATGGTTTAAATGAAAAATATAAGGAGTCTATAAATGAGTTTGAAAAAATAGTGATGGAGTAAAAAAACAGCCTTAATTATGGTAAGGTTGTTTTTTTATGAATGGTGCCCTCGGCAGGGATTGAACCTGCAACCTACTCCTTAGAAGGGAGTTGCTCTATCCAATTGAGCTACGAGAGCTTCGTGTTAGAATTTACCACTTCTTGGCTTGTCTATCAAGCTTTTTTCTGTTAGAGTGGATTTTGTATACGGGCTGTCGTATACCGGTAGTACATATGGTTTGGGACCATACAGACTGGGTTCAATTCCCAGCAGCCCGACCAATTCAGATATTTTAAAAAATTATAAACTGTTTCTGTTATAATTAAATGAATGGAATTTTTTAGCGAGTATAAGTTTATTTTTTTGGCTTTACACTTATTAGCGATGGCTCTTGGGCTTGGGGGAGCGACTATATCGGATATAATGTTTTTTCGTTTTTTGAGAGATTTAAAAATTTCTCATTTTGAGTCCTCGGTATTAAAAACTTTGTCTATGATTATATGGGTGGGATTAGGCTTAGCTTATATTTCGGGGATAGGATTGTTTTTAGCTGATCCGGAAAGATTGCTAGAATCCTCTAAATTTTTGTTAAAGATACTAGTAGTTTTAGTTATTACTATAAACGGATTATTTTTAAATTTTTATATTTCGCCAAAATTAATGAAAATTTCTTTTGGTAAAAGGCATAAACATAGAGATGGGGAACTTCATTATGAGAGAAAATTAGCTTTTGCTATGGGGGCGATATCTATTACCTCTTGGTATTCGGCTTTTGTTTTGGGGATGATGAGAGGGTTGCCATATTCTTTTTTGGAATTATTAGCTGGTTATTTGGGATTGTTATTGATAGCGGTTTGGGGCGGTTTAGTTTTTGAGAAGGTCTATAATAATAGATAATTATGCGTAGGTATGTTGAAGGTATTAAAAAAATAGTGTAGAGTAGTTATTATATTGAAAATAATAAATAATATGCCACGGTAGCTCAGTGGTAGAGCAGATGCCTGAATTCTTTGGGCCTCTTCAGAGTAATTTGAGGATGAAAACTAGGTGAATTGCTGGAAACCCTGTTAAAAGGGCAATCAGCAGCCAAGCTTAAACCTTGTGGTTTTTGAAGGTTCAGAGACTATCCCTAACGGGAGTAGAATAAAATTTTTATTCGAAGCGCCTAGCCCCAATTATATTGGGTGATGATATAGTCCAAACTTTAGAGAAATCTAGAGATTGCTTGGAAGAGCATCGTGTCGGGGGTTCAATTCCCTCCCGTGGCACAATAAAATTTAAGGGTGAAGAATAAAGACATTTTGATAATCAGGTTTATGAATCTATAAAAAAGTATTTAAAAACCCCAGAAGAATAATCTTCCGGGGTTTGGTGTTTTTACTTTCTTAAATGAGGCCTTACTTTATGCCTTCTTTTATTTTTTACAGTTTTTGTTTTCCCTTCTTTTTTTGCGTTTTTCATAAACCATTTCAAAATATCCCTCGTGGTTGTGTGAAAATATTTCATAAACAACTCCTTGAAAAAAAAGATGAGTGAGAACTTTGTTTTTTATACCATTTATAACAAAATAATGTCAACCCCGTTAAATAAAATCTTAGATTTTAATTTTGATTTTTCAAAATTATTTAACAGGGTCAATATTTTAAATTGACTATGTTAAATTATAAAGGTATTATTGCTTTGTTTTCTAAGGTAGAAAATGTTGTATGGTGCCTATAGTTTAGTGGTAAAACTCCTCTCTGTGGAGGAGGCGTCGAGGGTTCAATCCCCTCTAGGCACCCACGAGTGGACTTGGGGGATGTTAAGTTTTAAAATTCCCGGAAAAACTTTAGTATTATTCTGTGTTTCATGACTTTGGGGATTAAAGGGATATTATCTATAGCAAATTTTTAAAATTAAGAGTGATATGGTAAGGTAAAGATAATATGTTTAAATATTCAAAACTAAAGAATCTCCTATATCGTCTGGCTTGGGGAGGAATGTTTGTAGTTTTGGTAGTGTTAATATTTTTTATTGGTTTATATTTTTATAATAATTATTATTGGAATGGATATAGAGTAAATAATATAGATTATCATATTATTCGTGATGAGTATGAATCTAAATTAATCAGTAATCCAATACTTTCAGATGATGTTAGAGGATATTTATATGAATATGAAGATGTTGCTTGGGAAGTCTTGAATGACGGTCCTACTTTGGGGAGTTCTTCAGTTAATTTTATTGATAGTTATGGAAAGCGTACGGAAAATGTTTCAAAATTTAACATTTTAGGAGACATAAGCAAAATATACTTTAATAATCCATATATATTTGTAGTTTACTTTGATAGCGAAGAAGATCCAACTTGGAATTTAAGTATTTATAATACTAAAACAGGAAAAAGAAAAAATTTTGATCCCAAAGTGAGTGGCTGTAATAATGCAGGTATTTCTATTGTAGGTGTTGCTTTTAAAGATGGCATTTTATATATAGAGCAAAGTGCTATTTTGAATGCGCGTTGCAGTGGTTATTTTAAACGAAATTATAATTTAACTTTTTAAGTTATAATTTATTGAAGCGAGATATTATCAGACTTTTGATTAAAACGGGATATGATATTTGTCACAAACGACATAAAAGTTGCAGGTATGCCCCGATGAGGCACCCACGAGTGGACTTGGGGGATGTTAAGTTTTAAAATTCCCGGAAAAACTTTAGTATTTGTGAGTGTGTGTTATTATGATGTAGTAAGTAATAGATAAAATATTATTAATATTATTAAATTATGCAGACACAAAATACAGGCGTTACTAGTCAAAACTTAGGCGTAGTAGAAAAACCGCCAGTTCTTGTAAAAATTATATCCTGGATTTTACTTTTAGGGGGTATTTTCCATGTTTTTCTTGGGGTTCGCGGGATTGTTTCTGTTATTACAAGATTTGGATTTGATTTCTATTTTATTAGTATAATAAGTGTTGATCTTGTGGGATCTATAGTGTTAGTTATTTCATCTTTTGGTATTCGGCATATGCGCAGGTGGGCTTTTTATACTATTATGACTCTTTTTATTTTTAATATGGGAATATTTTTTAATACTGTTACAGATTCTTCTTATTTCTCTGCTTATAGCTATTATGATGTTTTAGGATCTATTTATATTTTATTGGTTGCTGTATTTCAGTTATTTACTTTGATTTATTTAGGGACTATTAATCGTAGGTTTAAATAAGAGGTGTTATTGGTATAAATAGCATAAGGTAAACTTGCTAATCTATATGTTTGTTGAAATGGGATATGATATTTATATATTATATTTTGTCTTATGAAAAATTTATAAAAACAGGTGAAGTTATGCGATCGCAAAGTGATGAAGAGTGGATAGATATTTTAAAACGAGCAAGAGATAATGGAGTTTTATTTCAAAGAGTAAGATTTATAGATGAGCCAATATCTGATTACGTCCGTTATGAGATAGTCACGGGTTATAAATATAGTATTTCAGCTGGAGAGGAGATTAGAATATTAAATATTTCTTTAGATAATATTAATTCAAATATACCTCTTAAAGATTTTTGGTTATTTGATGAGGAAATTTGTGTATTGATAAAATATGGTGATTTTGGTGAATTTTTAAATCTTGAATTGGTAGATAATAAATTAGTCTATAAGTATGTAGAATTAAAGAAGAAATTATTATTTAATTCAGATAAAATTCAGGATACTAATTATTGGAAGTACGTTGATTAATATGAATATAAAGGATAAAAAAATAATAAATACTAGAACTGAATTTTTAAATAAAGACATTCCGACTCCTTATTTGAGAAAAATTATAGACGAGGCAAGACACGAGTATGAATCTTTAGAGGCAAGGAGTCCATATACGGCAAAGGAATTTTTAAAGCATTTTAAAAAACTTTAGAATAAATGTGTAGATAAGTTGGTTATTATTAGTCTATATAATACAGGTAAAAATTATTTTATGAAATATGTTTTAACTGGTGGGCCGGGGGTGGGTAAGACGACGGTTATAAATATTTTAAGTATGATTTAATTTATGTGCCGGATATGAGTCCCTTAGAAAGGATAGATTTTATTTTAAATAAAATTTAGTTTGGCTAACGGATAATAGAATTGTTTGATTGATTTGACAAAAATAGTGTTTAGGTGTATTATGGTGAACATAGTTTTTTGATAAAATTTGTAATAAGGAAAGGATAATACCATGACGCAAATTATTACTGTAGTAGACGAAATCACAGACGGCCAAATCGAAAACGCCGTGGGCAAACTCCGCGACGCGATGCGTAAGCATCGTTCCGAGATCGCATCGGATGTCGCAGAGCAGGTCCTCGGAGTCGAGAACCTCGGAATGATGATGTTTACGCCCTTCCGCGAACGCGCTGAAGCGGTCTCGAACCTCATCGTCCGCACCGCCAAAGTGAATCGCAATCGCTCTCAGCAAGAGGCGATCAAAGCCACTCTACGCGTGCAATACACCGACCGCAAGGTCGTGGATACGATGCCGAAAGGTGAAGGCGATGAAGTCGAGGTCGTGTTCTTCAAACCCGATCTCTCGAAGTGTAACGGTTTCATCTCCGATGACGACCTCGAAAATGAGTTCGAGTTGCGTGGCCTCAAGCCCGCTGACCCAGTCTCCGTCGCCGCCGTGAATGAAGCCTATCCTGCCTTCGCCGACCAGACTCCCCATTGCACTCATTGGAAAGATGTCAAAGGCAACTGGTGCTACGCCTTGTTCGGCTGTCGGTACGTCAAGCGCATGGTGGGCGTCTACTGCAGCGGCATCGGCTGGAACGGCCGTTGGTGGTTTGCTGGTGTTCGCAAGTAGTTCTTAACGCTAAGATACTCAGGACTTCAGTCCCTTTGAACTTAGCCCTTAGCCCTGTTCCGATCCGTCGGAGCAGGGCTAAATTTTTTCATAAAAAATAAAATTCAGATATAATATTTATGGCAGTAGGTGAATATGTGGGCGGTCAAGGCTTCCTGCTACCGAACCCAGTATCCATACACCTTGAGTATCCGCGGTCACGCTTGCCTGCCGGCAGGCAGGGTTTCGGATAGAGTGGTGCATGCAGAAACTTCAATAAAAAATAAGATACTTGGCGCGAGACATTAAGGCATTGCGATGCCGGATTCGATTCAACCCTGAGAGTATTCGAGGGGCGGTGATATGGAAGATGTTTCGCGCAATTCGACGGCGATCCGAACTTGCTGAACGTGAACCGTAACGACAGAGGTCAGTGGCTCAACGCGTACAACGACAGGCCTGACAACAGGTGGCGTCGTGACTACGGGTTCGCGTTTGCCGTGTCGCAACTCTCTTCATTTCTCTCGAAAATCTCCTCGAGGCGTGGAAAGAATTTGTCCGCGGCAAGCGAGCACGCAAAGACGTGCAGAAATTTGAGCGAGATTTGATGACAAATCTTATCGTGCTCCACCGTGAGCTTGCCACCAAAAAATATTCGCATTTGGTATATCAGCATTTCAAAATCGCTGATCCGAAACCGCGCGATATACATAAAGCCAGCGTTCGGGACCGGCTTTTGCATCACACATTGCATAGGCAACTGTCGCCATTTTTCTCAAAGACTTTTATTTCTGATTCATATTCATGCCAAATCGGCAAAGGGACACACCGGGCATTAAAGCGTTTCGGACGGTTCTCTAAAATAGTCTCGCGAAATGATATACACACAGCGTGGGTCCTTAAGTGTGATATTAAAAAATTTTTTGCGAATATTGATCACAGGATTCTGATCGCTATTATTGATATGTATATTCCTGATAAAGATATTATCCGACTATTGTCTGTAATTATTAGAAGTTTTAGATCAAACGTGGAGGGTGTTGGTCTGCCACTCGGTAATCTGACATCACAGCTATTCGTGAATATCTATATGAATGAGTTTGATCAATTTATGAAGCATTGTCTCAAAGCGAAATATTATCTGCGTTATTCTGACGACTTCGTCGTTCTTTCGACGGACGAGACATATCTCGAAACCATTCTGCCAGCGATGCAGGAATTTTTAAGAAATAAGCTCAAGCTTTCCATGCATCCGGATAAGATTTTTATTCAGACCGTCGCGTCGGGCGTGGACTTTCTTGGCTGGGTGCATTTTCCAGATCATCAAGTCTTGAGAACGACAACCAAGAAGAGGATGTTCAGAAATATAAAGATAAAGGACGGAAAAGAAAAAACGGTGCAGTCATATCTCGGTTTTATGAGTTACGGCAACAGTTGTAAATTACGACAGATTATTTTAAATAAAATTTAATTTGGGCGGCAAATGGTGGTGTTGTTTCTGTTTGCTTGGCAGGTGCCGGAGATTTTTTTATTTTTTAGATAAAAAGAACAGGCGTCGTTGATGTTTTTATTTTGACAGGCAGGAGAACCTTCTTTAATCATTTGTTTATGATAATTAAAGAGGCCGATGTTAAAAGTAAAAAATAGAATAATAGATAAAAATACTATGATTGATATGCTGAGCCAGATTTTATTTTTGTTGATCATGGGTTTTATATATTTTACTTTAAATAAATAATGTTAAAAGGCCTCCGAAGATAAGGAAGTGTATAATTCTCGGAATAATGGCGTAGGTAGTAAATTCTTTAAGGCTCATTTTAAAAATACCGCCTATAATAGGGAAGTATGGTAAGGGGGTTAGGGCTAAGAGACTGATAGTTTTTTTACCATATTTATTAAACCAAATAACAGATTTTTCATAGTTATTTTGATTGATAAAAAGGCCAACGGTTGAGTTGCCCAGACTTAAGCCAAGAAAATAGGCGACATAGTTGGCGAAGATGCTTCCGGTAATAGTGATATAAAATAGAGTTAAAAAATCAAAGCCTAAAAGACTACCGGTAAAGAGAATAGCTAAGGCACTGATAAATGGTTGGGGTATGGCTTCTAGGAGAAATATGATTATAAAGAAGCCTAGTAAGCCCCAGCTAGATAAGTGGGATTCAATAAAGCTAGATATATATTTTTCAAAATAGTTAAAGTTAAGAAATATTAGGCCTATAAAAATAATAAGGCTTATGATAAAAATCCACTGGCGTAGTTGCTTATTGAACATTTCTATTATTTTAGCATATTTATAGAACTAAATATTTAAGATGTTTTTTGTTATAATAAGTTTAATGTTGTATACGAGAAAAGGAGATTTGGGTACGAGTAAAGTTTTAAACAAGGAGGAGAGAATAAGTAAGGATTCTTTGTTGTTTGAGGTGTTGGGGAGTGTGGATGAGTTGAATGCTTGGCTCGGAGTTTGTAAGTTTAAATCTAAGGATATGTTGAGTGAGATTATGGATTTAAAAATTTTTAATATTGTTGATAGATTGCAACAAGATCTTTTTATTATACAGGCTGAATTGGCGGGGGCTGAGATGAAAATTTCGGAGGATAAAATTATTTGGATGGAAAAAATAACGGATGAGATTGAAAAAGTATTACCCAAAATAGAAAGTTTTTTTGTGCCGGGAGGGAGCGAGGAGTCGGCTTTGCTTGATGTGGGAAGAACAATTGCGAGAAGGGTGGAAAGGGTTTTGATTAGAGGTATAAATAAAGGAGAGGCTCTAGTTTGTGATAATACGCGTCGGTATTTAAATAGATTGTCTAGTGTGCTTTATGCTTTGGTGCGACTAGCAAATATAGAGGAGGGAGTTAAAGAGGAAAGGCCTAATTATAATTAGTTTGGTATAATTTATTTATATGAAAAAGTTTTTTACATTTTTATTTTTATTTGTAGTATTTTCGCCTTTGGTTTATGGAGCTTCTTTTGAGTCTAAAGAGAGAGTATCTTTGTCGCCGGGAGTTTCGGTGCGTGATAATTTTTATGTGGCGGGAGGAGAGGTGACTATTTCAGGCGAGGTGTTAAGAGATTTAGTAGCTTTAGGAGGAGAGGTGACTATAACAGGCGAGGTGGGTGAAGATTTGTTAATAGGGGGAGGAGTAGTAAATATTTTAGGAAATGTTGATCAGGATGTGCGAGTCGGAGGAGGTAAAATTTTGATAGCGGGTGAGGTGTTGGGTGATTTATTAGCAGGCGGAGGAGATATACATATTTTACCAACAGCTAATATATATCAGGACGCGATTTTAGGCGGAGGAAAAATAGTAATAGACGGGGATGTTAAGGGTGATGTTGTTTTAGGGGCTAAAGACGTAGTGATTAATGGCGAGGTTTTGGGAAATATTGAGGCTAGAGTTTCGGGAGATATAACTTTAGGTAAGGACGCGGTTATTTATGGAAATATAACTTATTTTGCGCGTAATGATTTAAAGATTGAGGAGGGGGCTTCTATATTAGGAAATGTGACTTTTAATAAGATGGAGGTGTCTTCTTTGATAATGGATTATGATATTTTGGCTAAAGGCTTGTTTGCGGTTTTAGGTATTTTCTTACTTGTAAAACTTTTGGCAATATTATTAGTCGGATTTTGTTTGATTTGGATGTTTAAAAAGTTTTCTTCTGATTTAGTTGAGGTATCTATTAAAAATTTTTGGAGGGAAGTTTTAAGAGGATTTATTATTTTAATAGTAACTCCGGTTTTAGCTGTTTTATTTTTACTAACCATAGTAGGAGGAATTGTAACTGTTGTTATTTTATTAACTTATATTTTACTTTTAGTTTTGGCCTCTATTTATAGTGGGGTGGTGTTTGGGTCGGTATTGTTTAAATATATGACAAAACAGAAAACCATAACGGTTAATATAGTAAATGGGTTGTCCGGTATAGTTATTCTTTATTTATTAGGATTAATTCCGTTGATAGGCTGGATTATTCTGGGTGTGTTTTGCTTGTCGGCTCTAGGAGCAGTTTCAAGTGTGTTATATAAAAAAATAAAATAGGATTGTTATTTTAAAAGCGACTACTTAGTAGTCGCTTTTTTTAGGTCTTGAATAATGACATTTTTAATATAATGAATGGCTAGTTCATTATTGTTTGGTTTATGTTTTACTTCTTGGCCGGTAAACCAGCGATTATCTGGACTTTCAATATTTTGAATGACTTGTTGATTGTGATCTTTAAGATTTTTATGAGTCATAATATGCCTCCCAAATAAATTAAGTTTCTAATTTAAAAATACGCTTTAAGTTTAAATTAGTAAAGTTGATAATTTATTTGACTATTTTTTTAAAATATGTTTTTCTAATAAGAAATAGTAATAGTATTATTATTGTATTGATTTATGGAATTGGATATAAAAAAATTAACAGATGAGGAGATAGCTTTTAATATTCAAAAGGGGCAGGTGGAGTATTTTGAGGAGTTAATGGAGCGTTATCAAGGCAAGATAGTTGGTTATTTAAATCGTTTAATGCGTAATCAAGATGATGCGAGAGATGTTTCTCAGGATGTGTTTGTAAAAGTGTTTAGAAATATAAATAGTTTTGATGTTAGTCAAAGATTTTCCCCTTGGATATATAGAATTGCTCATAATGAGGCGGTTAATAATTTGAAACGAAGAGTGAGAGAACCTCTCCATTTTTTTGATCCGGAACTTTTATTTCCCCATCCGGTAGCGTTAGAAGACCCACAGAGTGATGTGGAGAAGGAGGAGATTAAGATGGCGCTTGAAAAATGTTTGGAGTTGGTAGATGAGAAATATAGAGAGGTGCTGGTTTTAAGATATTTTGAGGATTTGGATTATAAGGATATTTCTGAAATTTTGAAGATTCCGGTAGTAACAGTTGGAGTGAGACTAAATCGGGGAAAAAATAGATTAAAAAAAATATATAATGAACACTATGGACAATAATTTAAGAGAAAAAATTTTAGCCAAAATTAGAAATAAAGAAATAAAGATGGTACCAAGGAGTTATTTTATTTTAAGGTCATTGCTTTATTTCGTAACCACTCTTTTCTTTTTTGTTTTGGCGGTGTTTCTGTTAACTTTTGTTTTTTATGTTTTTAAAATAAATGGAATTTTATCATTACCTTATTTTGGTCTTAAGGGAGTGAGGGACTTTTTATTATCTTTGCCGTTATTACTTTTAGTAATTACGTTGTTATTTTTTGGAGTAGCGGCTTTGTTTTTAAAAAAACACCCGGTAACTTATAGAAGGCCTTTAATTTATTCAGTAGGGGCTCTGCTCGTGATATTTAGTGTGGGGACGGTTTTGATAGTTAAAACGGGTGAGGTGAGAAGATCTTTATATATGACGATTGAAAAAAATAATATTCCTTTTGTGTCGGATTTTTATGATGAGTATAAAATGGTGGGGGCAAGAAATGTAACTTTGGGTAGAGTGGTTTCTTTGTATGATGAGGGTATAGAGATTAATTCAAGAGATAGGGGGAAGCGATATTTTGTGGCTTTTGGTCCGCAGACTTCTTTGTATTCTGATAAAAAGATAGAGGTGGGAGATTATGTGATAGTGCATGGCCGGAAAAATGGCCATACTATTGGGGCTTTTGTGGTGGAGAGGGTGCGGGAGTAACTTTGCTTTATATTTTGGTTAGAGGTCGTATATTTATTATGACTTGCTTTTTTATTTTTTTTGTGTTTTCATTGTATTTATAAGTACATTTAAAATTTCATATTTGAAGGAGAAATATTATGAAAAGATTTTTAGGATTGTTTTTGGTGGTTGTTTTGGTTTTGGGTTTTGGGTCTGTGGCTAAGGCGCAGGATGATTCATGGATTAAGGATCAGGATCCTTTTTTCACTCTTATTGTAGCCGGACTGATGAATGACTCAATTGAATTGAATCAAGATATTCGTTTAGATAATGTGATTGGGTCCGGTGCTTTTTTGTGGAATCGTTATAGAGAATTAAATAATCATAGACCTATAACGATTAATATGTTTGATTATAATGATGATTTGGAAATTTTCTTCCAAGAAAAAGATTATCGTCATTTTAATTTTACTAATGTTTCTTTTAGTTGGGTTGATATGAGGGGGTCGGATTTTTCTTTTACAAATTTAACCGGTTCTCACTTTGCAGGAGTTTTTAGAGAAACTCGCTGGGAAAGAGCATATGTAGAAAATACGACTTTTTCTGGTACTCAACTTGGTACATCGGGTGAATCTAGTTTACAAAAATCTTATATTAATTTTATTGGTAATATAAGAAAGAGTTCAGTTATTTTTACTGATGTAAGATTTGATAATTCAACTTTTTTAAATTCGAATGTTTCATTAATATTTAAGAGTTGCTCTTTTGCTAATGTGGTTTTGGATGGCCATTTTATGGCGCAATCTGTTTTTTATGAATGTGTTAATTTGTACAGAGGTCTTATGGAAAATTCTGTGCGAATTACTCGCGTTAATAATGGTTTGCCGGAGTTGAGTCTTTTAGAGGAAAATCAGGCTTCTAAAATAATAAATTTAGAATCTTACGCTTCCGAGCTTAAAGAGTTAGTAACGGAAGGACCTGAAACTAATTTAAAATTTATTGATTTAGAAGAAAATCAAAAAACTTTAATTTCTGGATCAGATAGGGTGGTTTATAGTTTTTTGGCTAGGTCAAATAATGGTAGTTATCTTGATAAAATTGATTTTTGGGTAATTGCTGAAGATTTGGCTATTGATGACTATAAGCTTTATGCTTATAGGGATAGAGATTTTACTCAACTTATAGAGCCAACTGGCTCGCCTTATAAGGAATCAAGTTTTTCCTTTATAGGTCAGCAGGCAGATGTTGAAATTCCTGAAGGAGATATATTTTCTGCTGGCGATGTTATCAGTATTTTAACTGATGCTAATGGGCCGGATATAAATGGTCGGCCATCTTTTACATTAAGCCCTAATAAAACTGTATATTTTCAGTTAGTGGCTAATGTATCAAATGTAGTAACTTCTCAATCTCGATTGAGGGTATCGTTGTATGACGCTAGTCCTCAGATGTTAGAGATGATTACGTTAAATCCATAAATTTTAGCATCTTAATAAGGGCGTACAAATTTGTACGCCCTTTTTTATTTGCCTAAATTATTTAAGGGGGGTAGGATAGATTTATGTTGAAGAAGGATAAAAAGGCTTTTGATTTATATAAAAAAGAGGCAAAGAGGCAAAAAGAGACTATTGATTTAATTGCCTCGGAAAATGTTATGTCCCCCTCGGTACTGGAGGCCCTATCTTCAAATTTGGCTAATAAATACTCGGAGGGGTATCCGGGGAAGAGATATTATCCGGGCAATGAGGTGGTGGATGAGGTGGAAAAATTGGCGCAGGCGCGGGCTTTGAGAATGTTTGATTTGGATGAAAAAAAATGGGGGGTTAATGTGCAACCATATTCTGGGTCGCCAGCTAATTTGGCTATTTATTTAGCGCTTATAAATCCGGGAGAAAAAATAATGGGCTTAGAGTTAGCTTCGGGTGGGCATTTAACTCACGGGCATAAAGTGAGCGCCACGGGGATTTTGTTTAAGGCGGTGCAGTATGGAGTTGATAAAGACGGAAGGCTTGATTATAAAGAAATAGAGGCATTAGCTAAAAAAGAAAAACCTAAAATTATTGTCTCCGGTACGACGGCTTATGCGCGAGAAATTGATTTTAAGAAATTCTCCGAGATCGCTAAAAAAGTAGGAGCCTATCAGGTAGCTGATATAAGTCATATAGCGGGACTAGTGGCGGCAGGTTTACATAAATCTCCTTTTCCTTACGCGGATGTCGTGATGAGTACGACTCATAAAACTTTAAGAGGCCCAAGGGGGGCAGTTATTTTTGGAAAAGTGGAGTTGATGGATAAAATAAATAAGGCGGTATTTCCGGGAATACAGGGAGGGCCACATGGAAATGTGATGCTCGCAAAAGCGGTGGCCTTTCAGGAGGCTGCACAAAAAAGTTTTGTAAGTTATCAAAAACAGGTTGTTAAAAATGCCAAGCAGTTATCTTTAAGTTTAATTGATTTAGGTTTTAATTTGGTGACTGGTGGAACGGATAATCATTTAATGCTTGTTGATGTGACTAATTTTAATATAGATGGAGCTCTAGCCGAAAATAGATTGTCTAGAGTTGGCATATTGGCTAATCGTAATGCGGTGCCGGGGGATGATAAACCTTTTAAGCCATCGGGAATAAGAATGGGGACGCCAACGGTGACCAGTTTAGGAATGAAAGAAAAAGAAATGAAAGAAATAGCAGAAATTATAGCCTTAGCCTTAGCTAATAGGGAAAGAGTTGATATATTAAAAAAGAGAGTTTTAAATTTGATTAAAAAATTTACCCTGTTAAATAATTTTAAATTTTAATAAAATATGTATTACACTTATATTTTAAAAAGCAAAAAAGATAGTAAATTTTATACTGGATATACGAGTAATTTAAAATTAAGATTTGAACAACATAATAAGGGGCTTGTTTATTCAACTAAAGATAGAGTACCATTAAAACTTATATACTATGAAGCTTGTCTTAATCAACAAGATGCTACACACAGAGAAAAATATTTAAAAACATACTTCGGTAAGATGTTTATAAAAAATAGACTCAAATCTTATTTAACAGGGTAAATGAAAATAGATGGTAATAAAATACAAGCGGAGATTTTAGATAATCTTAAAAAACAGGAAAAACCCAAAGGAATATTAGTGGCTGTTTTGGTTGGAAATAATGAGGCTTCGCAAAGTTTTTTAAAAATAAAAAAGAAAGTGGCGGAGGAGTTGGGAGTGGATTTTAGAATATATGAATTTGATGAAAATATAAGTACAAATAAATTAAGAGAGGAGGTGGTTAGGATATCTAAACAGAAAAGTGTTAGAGGAGTTATTGTCCAGTTACCTTTACCAGGGACTATAAATAGAGATAGGGTTTTAAAAGCTATGCCGGCAGAAAAAGATATTGATGCTTTAAATGAAAATAGTATCTATAAGGCGCCAGCGGTTTTAACTGGGTTAACAATAATTGAAAGACAGGGTTTAATTTTAAATAATTTATCTTGTGCGGTGGTTGGGGCTGGATTTTTAGTGGGTAAACCAATGACTGATTATTTAATCGGAAAGGTTAAGAAAATAACTATATTTGAGGAGGGAAGTGATTTGAGAGAGTTGGTTAATTATGATTTGGTAATTTTAGGAACTGGTAAGGCGGGGTTAGTTGATGATTCTAATATAAAAGATGGGGCCTTAGTAATAGATTTTGGGTATTATGAGGGAAAGGGAGATTTGAGTTTGGAAAATATTTCAGAGGAAATAAATTATACACCCACACCCGGAGGAACCGGGCCGGTATTAGTGGCTAAGTTGTTTGAAAATTTTTATAAAACTTTATAGGAGGTAAATTAAATGGAAGAGGATAAGTCTAGATTTAGTCATCTTCTTAACGAGATGGAAACTCATTATAATTCTATATATATAAATGATAATGGAGATATTGAAAATGTTTCTAACGAGTTAAGATTTTTAATTGAAAATATTATTCCTTTAGATGTTAGATTTAAAGGAATTGATGCCACTTTACATTTTTTAAGAAGAAAGCTTTTGTAAAATAAAAAATCCGATATTACTCGGATTTTTCTTTTATTTTAGCAAGCGTTTCTTTTTCTATATCTTTAAGAAGTTTTTTATCTTCTTTAAGAATGTTTTTAGCGTTATCAAATCCGACAGCGATGCGATGGTCGTTGTAGGAGATTGAGGCGCCAGCTTTTTTAACAACGCCGTATTTTATAGAGGCGGTGAGAACATCGGCTTCGTAGGAAATACCATCGCCCCACATAATCATAAATTCGGCTACTTTAAATGGAGGAGCAACTTTGTTTTTGACAACTTTAGCTTTAACTTGACTACCGACAACTTCGTCTCCCTTTTTTATTTGAGCGATGCGACGAACATCTATTCTGACCGAGGAATAAAATTTTAAAGCTCGGCCGCCGGGAGTTGTTTCGGGGGAACCAAACATAACGCCTATTTTTTCACGAAGTTGGTTAATAAAAATAATTAGAGTACCGGATTGAGCGGTAATGGCTGTTAATTTTCTTAAGGCTTGACTCATCATGCGAGCCTGAAGTCCGATAAATTGAGCGCCCATTTCGCCTTCAATCTCGACTCTAGGAGTTAGAGCGGCCACTGAATCTACAACGACAATATCAATAGCTTTTGACCGAACCAGAGATTCTAAAATATTTAGAGCCTCCTCGCCGTTATCGGGTTGAGAAATTAAAAGTTCATTTATTTTAACACCAAGTTTTTTAGCGTAGTCTGGGTCCATAGCATGCTCGGCATCAATATAGGCAGCTAGACCTCCCTTTTTTTGAGCTTGGGCGACTACGTTTAGAGCCAGGGTAGTTTTACCTGAACTTTCGGGACCGAATATTTCTACAATTCTGCCTTTAGGTAGACCATTTACACCGAGAGCAATATCTAGGGAAAATGAGCCGGTTGAGATAGTGTCTACATTTACTTTTTTAGTGTCTCCTAAAGTCATTATAGCGCCTTCTCCAAATTTACTTTGGAGATCGGAAAGGAGGGATTCTATACTTGGTTTTAAATTTTCATCTTTTTTAATTGGCATTTTTTTATTATTCTTTAATTATATTATCAATTTCCTCAAGATTTTATTCGGTGGGGTCGGGAGTTTTTATTATTTTACTGGCTTCTTCAAAAATAATTTGTCTAATTATTTCAGAGGTTCCGCCTAAAAATTTAGAGGCTTTTATTTTAAAAGTATTAAGGCCTGGCTCAAGTAGAACCTCTTTTTGAAAGCCGTTATTCTCGTCTAAATCTATTAATTCTTCGTTGATAGTTATTTTAATTTCATTTTTAGTGCTACCAATAATGGTGTAAATTTTAGATGAGGTGGTGACGCTTTCTTGATTTGGATCTAAAATAGTTAAAGATGGACTGCTAAATAAATCATTAAATTTAAATACTATATATATAAGAGCTAATAGAGCGATACCTCCGATAACAAACATTTTTGTATTTGAATTATTTTGAATAGAAAATCTATTAGAGGGAAGTTTATCATGGCCGCCGGATATTTTAATGGAATTTTCTTTTTTATAAAGCTCCCAAAGAAGTTCGCCGTCTAGTTCTAGATTATGAGCCAATCTGATTATATAGCCGTGAATATAGGGAGCAGCTGGTAGATAGGAATTTTCACCTCGGATTATTAATTCAAGATATCTTTGAGGTATGCGACTTGATTCAGCTAGTTTGCCTAGATTGGTTCCATTTTGCTCTATGGCTTCTATAATTATGTCTTTAAATTGTTTATCCATAAAGTTGAGATGGTCTGGCGTCTTAGGCCTCTATTTCGTCACCAATTGATTCTATATAAACCTCGCGAGGTTTAGCACCTTCGCCTGGCCCTATTATGCCTTTTTCTTCCATAATATCAAGTAGACGAGCCGCTCTAGCATAACCTACTTTGAGTCTTCTTTGCAGAAGTGAGGCGGAGGCTTTTTGAGCAATTCTAACTGTTTCAATAGCATCTTCCAGCATATCATCCTCTGAACCGGCTTCAGCAAATTGATCAAATATATTATTTTTATGTTCTTCTTTATGGGCCTCAAATTGAGGGGTTTCGCCGGCCTGCATGTCGGCTAGAATTTCTTGGTTGTGGTCTCTAATAAATTTAGTAACGGCGCTTATTTCTTCTTCGGTAACGAGGGAACCTTGGATACGGAGAGGCTTACTTTGTTTTTGACTAATGAGAAGAGTATCGCCACCCCCTAAAAGTTTTTCGGCGCCAGCGGTGTCTATAATAGTTCTGGAGTCTATTTGGCTAGCTACTTTTAGCGCCAGGCGGGTAGTGATGTTGGCTTTTATAAGACCGGTAATAACTTCAACGGAGGGTCTTTGAGTAGCTAAAATAAGGTGAATACCGACAGCCCGAGCCATTTGGGCGATACGCACAATATAGCCCTCTACTTCTTTGCCGTATGAGGACATAAGGTCGGCCAATTCATCAACCACAATAACTATAAAAGGCATTATTTCAGAATCTTTTTTCTTAGTTATTTTTTCGTTGTAACTCATTATGTCGCGCGCGCCAATTTCTTCCAGAATTTGATAGCGTTTTTCCATTTCGTTAATAGCCCAACGGAAGACGCCAATAGCTTTTTTGTTTTGAGTAATAACGGGAGCAACCAGATGGGGAATGCCTTGGTAAACAGAAAGCTCAACTCTTTTTGGGTCTATGAGAATAAGTCTTAGGGTTTCGGGGGAATTTTTATATAAAAGAGAAATAAGAATAGTGTGGATAGTCACTGACTTTCCACTACCGGTAGCGCCAGCTACCAGCATGTGAGGCATTTTAGAAATATCTTCGCTAATAGGTTCCCCGGTAACGTCGCGTCCTAAAATGACACTAAGAAGTTCATTGTTGTTAAATTCGGCAACTTCAAGAAGATTTCGAAGTCTGACGGTGGCGGCGGTTTTGTTTGGAACCTCAATGCCAACCAGAGACTTGCCTGGAATTGGAGCCTCTATTCTAACGGGGTGGGCGGCTAGGGCGAGAGATAGATCTTGGTTTAGAGCAACAATTTTTGAAAGTTTAACTCCTTCGGCGGGTTTTAGAGTATAGCGTGTAACTTTGGGTCCGATATTTATTTCGCCCATTTCAACCGGGATATTAAAACTTTCAAAGGTTCTTTTAATAATATTAGCGTTGGCTCTTAAATCGCCGGCGGTAGCTTTTTCGTTGGATGATTTTAAAAGAGATAATGGAGGAGGGGTATAATTTTTAAAGTCTATTTTTTTTATAGGTTTTAAGGTTGGAATAATATTTGAGACATCTTTAATATTTAGATCATCTTCTTTTTCATTACTTTCTTCTTCTATTTCATTATTTTCTTTCTCTATTTTATTGATTCTTTGGATTTCTTTGTCGGTTAAGCCGGAATTTAAAACTTCTTCTTTCTTATTTTTTTTCTTTATTTGTAGGGGGAGATTTAGGGTTATAAGAAGGGAGGCTAAAACAATAGTTAGAGTTATAATAACCCCACCGGTATAGCCGAAGGCCAGTTCTATACCGCCTAAAAGAGAGCCAATTATACCACCACTGGCTTCGGATATAATATCAAGCAAACCAAGACCGGAAACTACAAAAAGAAATCCGCCGATTAGGGTTCTAGTAACAGGTTTTTTTTGATCGGCTATGATTAACCCTAGAGCTATTATTATTGAAATTATAGGAAGGAGATAATAGCCAATACCAAATAAACTATTTAAACCTTTATACATTAAATTACCGGCCGGACCAGATGAACCAAAGGCTGATAAGGTAAATATTAAAGAGATGGCAAAAAAAATAATAGCCAGTATGCTTTTTTTAGTATCGGGGTGAAGAAAGCTCCATTCCGTTTTTCCTCCCGATTCCTCGTTTGTTATATGTTTTTTCTTTCGGCCCATTTGCTTACAGTATATATTAATAGAGTTTTGAAGACAAAACAAAGAGATTAATTATTTATATTTAAAAAACATAACCATATTTACAAAAACAGTTTTAAATCATCTAAGTTATTTTTAAAAAACACGGCACTCGCCCCTTCCAGCGAGGGGCGGTGCCTCGTTCTCGGTTAATTTTCTTCCCTTGGGGAAGACCAAAGCAAAATTAACCTGCGAAAGGCTTTTTAAAAATAACTTAGATGATTTTGTAAATATTTGATAAATGGACAAGTTTTTGGTAAATTAATTTGTTTTAAAATGATAAGTATAATATTATAGTTATAGTTGTTTAAATTATATTAGATAGAGGTGGATTATGAACTTTTTCGGTAACCCTTGGCGTACAAAGTTGTTTTTTGCTTATGGATGGTTTTTTGTTTTATTTATTACATTAGACAGGGCATACTCAGTTATTAATACGATGGTGGGTATACCTAACGATATTTCAGGAATTGGATTAGTATTGTTTGAAGTATTTTTCGTTGCTGTATTTGTTTTGGGTATTGTATTTTTTTGTTTTTGGACATATATGGTTTTATCTATTATTAGACGTCCACTTCCATCTTTCTTTATGGAATATTAAGTGTAATTGTATTAGAATTGTCTCCTTAAATAAATTTTTAGGGAGATTTTTATTTAAATACTAAAATATATTTTTTAAAAAAATGATGATATTTTTTAATACTTTTTGATAAATGGATGAGTTTTTGTTAATGTTTGTTTATTATGGATAAAGTAGTATTAGATATAGAAACAAAAAATACATTTGCCGATGTAGGTGGGCAACAGAATTTAAGGATGCTAGATATGTCGTTCGTGGGGATTTATTCGTATGATAAGGATAAATATTTGTCTTTTTTTGAGAAGGATTTTAATAAGTTGTCGGAGTTTTTTAATAATGTAGGGTTGATTATCGGTTTTGCCTCCAATCGTTTTGATGTGCCGATATTAGATAAATATGTGTCTTGTGATTTATTTTCTATCCATAGAGTGGATATACTGGACGAGATTGAGATGGCTAGTGGTAGGCGAATCGGGCTTGATTTATTGGCCTCGGTAAATCTAGGAATTGGAAAGAGTGCGGATGGTATGAAAGCTGTACAATTTTATAAAGAAGATAAATTGAAGGAGTTGCAGGATTATTGTATTCAGGATGTTAAGGTGACAAAAGATTTGTATGATTTAGCAAAAAAAAGAGGATATTTATTGGTGCCTGATAAGTTTACGGGAGAGAATATTCAGATTGATTTATCTTTTGATGAGGGAGAGATGATAATACAACAAAACCTTTTTTAGGAGTTGTTCGTTATTTATAAGTGAAATATCATTATTTTAATTTAAGTATATAGATTTATGAAAACTCGTTATTCTTTTATTTTAGGAGTATTGCTTGGAGTTAGTTTATTTTTTATACAGCCCTCTGTTTCCGAGGCTAATTTTTTGACAGATATATGGAATTCATTAAGAAATAAGACGGAGCAGGTGGAGGAGGAGGCTTTTGATAGGCCGATTATAAACGAGGATGAACACACTTTGGAAAAGATAGAGAAAACAGAGGTTAATTTGTATAAGCCGGTTATTGATTATGAAAATGCGGTCATAAAAGCGGTAGAGAAGGCGAGTGAGGCGGTAGTGTCTATAATAGTAACAAAGGATTTGCCGGTGATAGAAAGATGTAAGCAGGACCCATTTTATAATTTACCGCCTGAAATAAGAAGATACTTTGATTTTGAGGGAGGTTTTACGGTGCCCTGTCAGACGGGGACAAAAGAACAGGAAATTGGAGGCGGGAGTGGTTTTATCGTTTCAGCCGATGGGCTGGTGGTTACTAATAAGCACGTAGTAGAAGATGAGGAGGCTCATTATACTGTTTTAACTAATGATGGAAAAAAATATGAGGCGGTGGTTTTAGCGAGAGACTTGGCTATTGATTTGGCGGTTATAAAAATAACAGCTTCTAAATTGCCGACTTTGTTGCTCGGGGATTCTGATTCTATAAAACTTGGACAGACGGCTATAGCGATTGGAAACGCTTTATCTGAGTTTCAAAATACAGTGTCGGTTGGAGTTATTTCGGGGAAAAGCCGAACGATAACAGCGCGTAATTTACGGGGAGTGGTTGAGACGATTGATGGAGTTTTGCAAACAGACGCGGCTATTAATCCGGGTAACTCCGGGGGGCCACTTTTAAATTTAAAAGGGGAGGTGATTGGTATAAACACGGCGGTAGCCAGTGAGGCGCAAAATATAGGGTTTGCGATTCCAATTAATCGGGTGAAAAAATCGATTGATTCGGTTAAAGTGAGTGGAAAAATATCAACTCCTTATTTAGGGGTTAGATATATACCGGTAGATGAAAAAATAGCAAAGGAAGAGGGTTTAGCGGTTGATTATGGGGCTTTAATAAGTAAAGGTAATGCCAATTTGGCTATTTCGCCCGGGTCGCCAGCCGAAAAATATGGTTTAAAAGAAGGAGATGTTATTTTAGAAATTGGAGGAGAAAAAGTGACCAATAAAAATAGTTTGGCTTTAATAATACAGAAACATAATGTAGGCGAGGCGGTTGATATAAAAATTTTAAGAGGAGAAACGGAGTTTGTGATTAGGGCTACGCTGGAGGAGAGGGAGGGGTAAAAACATAGGTTTTAAGGGTAAATAAACGGCTAAGCTATTTGTTTTGGGCGTGGTTGACTTTTTAATTTATTAATGGTATAATATTACAAGAATTAAAATAAAAAATATTTTATTTTAAGGAGAATTTAAATGAAAAAGTACTATTGTGTAAATTTTTTTATGGTTTTTAGTATTTTAGGCATTAGTTTTATGTTGATAGTGATTTTTGGATCAGAGACTAGAAGAGATATAACTCCCTCTGCTATTATAGGGGGAGCTTTGCTTATATCTTCAGCTATATGTCTTTTAGCTGGAAATATAGCAAAAGAATAGGTTTAAGTAGGGATTAAAGTGTGTTTGTTATACAGACACACTTATTTTTTATAAATTCTATAAGTTTAGTTAAATTTTATTATTAAGTGAGAGATGTTTTGACTTGACTAAGGTGATACACTTTTGATACACTTAATTATATGCCTACAATAAAAAAAAGAATGAATATTAGTTTATCTGACTCAGTTGAGGAGGCTATTATTAAGTTGGCTGAAAGAGATAATGTTCCGGAGGCTACAAAAGCAATTGAGTTAATAAAAATAGCATTAGAGATGGAGGAGGATAATATTTGGGATAGAATAGCTACTAAAAGGTTAGAGACAGATAATAAGAGAATATCTCATAAAGATGCATGGAAGTGATAAATACAAAATTGAATACCTTTCTTTGGTTATAAAAAAAGATATCTTTGTTTTATCTAAGTCAGTGGCTTTAAGAATTAAAAGAACTATAGAGGAAAAATTAACTCATGCCCCTCATATTTTTGGAAAACCTCTTAGACAATCTTTAAAAGGATTTAGAAGTTTGAGAGTTGGTGATTATAGAGTTATTTATTTAATAGAAAAAAAGACTGTTCTAATTGTTATTATTCAACATAGATCTGTTGTTTATAAAGAGATTAAAGACAGATTTTAGTTAAGGCTTTAATCAATTTTTCTATGTCTTTTTTATTATTATAGGGTGCTAAAGATATTCTTAGGGCGCTATTAATTTTATTTTGTTTGAAGTAGTAATGAGTGCAGAAATGACCACTGCGGACGGCTATATTATATTTAATGTCTAGTTTGATAGCGATGCTTTCGCTATTTTTATTTTTTATATAGAAAGAGATTATAGAGGTAGGTTTGGGGGATTCGTTTATAATGATTAAGTCTTTTATAGTTTTGAGGTTTTGTAGTAGGTGAGTTGATAATTCTTTTAGATTGGTTTCTATTTCTTCTTTGGGAATTTTATTGATGGCGTCTATGGCCCTCGAAAAACCTATAAGACTGGCGTAGTTTTGGGTTCCGGCCTCAAAAGCGGATGGTCCGTTTATTATTGTTTGGTCGTCGTTTACTACGCCTCCGCCAAAATTGGTAGGAGTTAAAGTTTTTATATCTTTGACAAAAAGAACGCCAAGTCCGGTTGGCCCCATAATTTTTTGAGAGCTGAAAGCTAGGAAGTCGGCGCCTAATGATTTAACATTTATTTTTTTATGTAAAAGAGTTTGGGCGGAGTCTAATAAAACTAGAGTGTTGTACTTATGGGCTAGTTTTATTATTTTACTCGCTTCTATGGTGATGCCATCTAAGTGGGAGGTTAGAGAGATAGATAAAAGTTTTATTTTATGAGTCTTTAATATTTGTTCCAATTCTGGAATATTTATATGGCCGTTTTTAGTGCTTATAATTTTGTGTTGAGCGATTTTGTGATTTTGCCAAGGAAGAAAATTGGAGTTGTGTTCTTTGTCGTTTGTTAAAATAATATCGTTTGGTTTAAAGTCTAAGGAGTGGGCGACTAAATTAATACTGTCGGTAGTATTTTTAGTAAAAATAATTTCGTTTTGTTTGGCCCCTATAAAATTGGCTATATTTTTTCGGGCGATTTCTACTTCTTTAGTAACTTTAAGGCCGAGGGAGTGAATACTGCGATTAGCGCAGGCGGGGAAGTTTTGGTAGTAGTCTACGATAGCTTCAATAACGGGGGCGGGTTTAAGAGAGGAGCAGGCGGAATCTAAATAAACGAGGTTCGTTTTTTTAAGGAGGGGAATAGAGCTTCTTAGGTTTTGAAGATTAGGTGACATGTAATACTTTGTTTATTGTATGATAACAGATATATATTGGATTTTAAAAAAAAATATTTTTTTAAAAAATAATTTAATCATAACCATATTTACAAAAACAGGTCTCAAAGACCTTATAAACAATAGTCGCCTAACTTCGTTAAAGCCTCCTTTAACTCATTAGAACTCCTTTGTTTAAAAAGAACTTTTCAAATTGTTTTATAAATATAATTATGATTACTTTAAATATGTGGCCTCTAGTTAATTAATTTGTGGCTGTTTTTATTTGAAATTTTAGTAAATATAGTTTAGTATATAAATACATACTATATGTCAAATTTTCACAGATTTACTTTAAAAGCCCAGGAGGCTTTACAAAATGCGCAAGAGTTAGCGGCTTCATCGCACCATGGGGAGTTAAAACCTCTTCATTTATTAGCAACGTTAATGGCTGACCCGACAACTTTAGTCCAGCCACTTTTGGTTCGTTCAAAAGTTGATTTAGCTCATTTATCCTCTGATGTAGAGGATGAATTATCGGCTTTATCAAAAAATACACAGGATAATTCTGCCCAGTTATATTTATCAAAAGAGGTTATGCAGGTGTTAGATCAGGCTGGGAAAATAGCGCAGATTCAAAAAGATGAGTTTGTGTCTTGTGAGCATTTATTGTTTTCGCTACTTGAAACACCTTCATCGGCTCAAGACTTATTAAATAGATACAATGTAAAAAGGGAGGCTTTGCTTAAGGTGCTATCAAATTTAAGAGGGGCGCAGAGAGTAGTGGATCAGACTCCGGAAAATAAATTCCAGGTACTTGAAAAATACTCGGTTAATTTAACAAATCAGGCACGGGAGGGAAAGCTTGACCCAGTGATAGGCCGAGATGAGGAGTTGCGTCGGTTAGTGCAAGTTTTATCTCGTAGAACAAAAAATAACCCAATATTAATTGGGGAGCCGGGAGTGGGAAAGACGGCCATTGTGGAGGGCTTAGCGCAGAGAATTATTTCAGGCGATATTCCAGAGACTCTTAAAAATAAAGAGGTTATTATGCTTGATCTGGGGGCTTTAATAGCTGGCACAAAGTTTCGTGGTGAGTTTGAGGATAGACTGAAGGCTTTTATGAGAGAAATTCAGCAAAGTCAGGGAAAGCTTTTATTATTTATTGATGAGATTCATACGATAGTTGGGGCGGGGTCGGCCGAGGGGGCGATTGATGCTTCGCAACTTTTAAAGCCGGCTTTGGCTCGAGGAGAATTGCATGCGATTGGAGCGACAACTATTAAAGAATTTCAAAAACATATTGAGAAAGATGCGGCTTTGGAACGCAGATTTGCGCCTATATTTGTGGAGGAGCCAAACGTGGAAGATAGTATTTCAATACTTAGAGGGCTTAAGGAAAAATATGAACTTCATCATGGAATGCGTATAAAAGATGAGGCTATTTCGGCGGCGGTTAATTTATCTACTCGTTATATAACTGATAGATTTTTACCCGATAAAGCGGTTGATTTAATAGATGAGGCGGCGGCGGGGCGGCGGATTGAAACAGAAAGTTTACCAAAAGAGATAGACTTTATTCGTCGTAATATAACCCGTCTGGAGGTGGAAAAGCAGGCTCTTATGAAAGAGGATAGTACTGGTAAAAGAATAAGAGAAATACATAAAGAACTTAAAGAGTTGCAACAAAAAAATGATGATTTGTCGGCTAAATGGCATTCGGAAAAAATAACATTTGAGAAGTTTCATGACATAAGACAGATGGTGGAATCTTTAAAATACGAGGCGGAAACAGCTGAAAGAGGGGGTAATTTAGAGAGAGTGGCCGAGATTACTTATGGGGAATTACCAAAAGCGGAAAAGGATTTAAAGATGTTTGAGAAAAAACATTTTGCAATCAAGAAAAAATTTGGGCAGAAAAATGATTTTGTAAAAGAGGCGGTGGATGAGGCCGATATTGCCATGGTGGTGTCTCGTTGGACGGGTATTCCAGTCACGAAAATGCTAGAAAGCGAGGTTTCTAAACTTTTACGAGCAGAGAAAGACCTGTCTAATCGGGTGGTTGGTCAGGAGGAGGCTATTAAAGGAATTGCGGCGGCGTTACGAAGAGCGAGAGCGGGATTATCGGATGATAACAGACCATTTGGTTCGTTTATGTTTTTAGGGCCGACGGGAGTGGGTAAAACGGAACTAGCTAAGGCTTTGTCTGATTTTATGTTTAACGATGATAAGGCGTTGGTGCGTATTGATATGTCAGAGTATATGGAAAAGCATTCGGTGTCTAAATTAATCGGGTCGCCGCCGGGGTATGTCGGTTTTGATGAGGGAGGATATTTAACTGAAATTGTGCGTCACAGACCTTATAGTTTGATTTTATTTGATGAGATTGAAAAGGCGCACCCGGAAGTATTTAATGTATTACTTCAAGTCTTGGATAATGGAAGATTAACTGATTCAAAGGGGAGGCAGGTTAACTTTAAAAACACAATTATAATTATGACCTCTAACGTGGGCAGTGAGTTATCAAGCGAGGTATCAAACTTAGGATTCTTTAATGCGCCGGAGAAGGAGCAGAAAAAGGAGTCTAATGAATATAAAGAGCGATTACAGGAAGTATTAAGAGAAAACTTTAGGCCGGAGTTTTTAAATCGTATAGATGAGATTGTGGTGTTTAACCCTTTGACTAATAAAGATATGGAGCAGATTGTGGAGATTCAGCTTGGTTTGGTAAAGGAGAGATTGGCACAATCTAAAATTTCGGTTACCTTTAATAAAGAGGTTAAAAAATATTTAGCGGAACACGGTTTTGATCCAAGGTACGGAGCTCGGCCGGTAAAAAGATTGATTCAAAAATTAGTACTTGATCAATTGGCTGACTCAATTATAAAAAAAGAAATATCTCATGGAACAAAAGTTAGGGCTTATATTAAAGGAGATTCCTTGGTCTTTAGTCACTAGGGGGTTGATAATTGCTTTAGGCTGGCTTTATTTGCCATGGGGGCTTTTTTTAGTTGTTTTTCTTTTTTTTATTTATAAAACAAAAGGGGATCCGGTGCTTTCTTATAATAATACTATTTGGGTAATACTGATTATCAGTTTCTTTTTTGGGTTTTTGCCTGAATCGTTTAATTATTTTTTGGCGTTGCTTTTAGCGGTAGTGTCGGGTTTTTTAATTGGTCTTAAGGAATTATTTTTTGTGCGTAAACTTTATGTTTATAGAATAATAAATACATTACTAATGATGGTGGTTTTATTAGCCTTCTTTTTTCTGGTGTTCTTTTCTAGATTTACAATATACGCTTATATATTTTTAATATGGTCTTTGTATTTATTATTTTCTGATTTAGCTAGAGTCTCAACTGGGGTTTCTTTAAAATCTTTATGGGGAGGGGTGGCGGTTTTTATAATGATTCAGATAATTTATATAATTTCATTTTTGCCGATTGAGTTTGTTAATAAAGCGGCCATAGCTTTACTTAGTGGAGTAGTTATTCAGGAGATATTAGTGACCCAGGAGAGAGGGAAAAAGGCTAACGCTACTTTTTATTTAACTATGGGTAGCGTGTTTATTATTTTATTTCTTTTAATTTTAAAATTGTCTACTTGGAGTGTTGTCTAATTTGTTTTTTGTGGTTTAAAGCTAGTTTTGTTGACCGGATTTAATTTTTTGATTATTATTACCCACAATGATGACTCAAGATTTATTAGAGGAAGTGGCAAATTTGTCTTATGTATTATTTCGGGTAGCTGAAACGATAGAAAATGATTATTTAAGAGATCGTATTAAAATGAGGTCTATTGATTTAATTGAATCCTCAATGCTTAGAAGTTCGGAGGAGTTTTTAAATCACTCGGGAATATTAAGACAATTAGTGTCTTTGGCTTATAAGTTAAATCATATAACTGAAAAAAATAAAAATATTATAGTTGATAAAATATATGATTTTGAGTATGTGCTTATTCCAGAGGAAAGGGGAAGTTTTAACGCGGAGACTGTATTTACTTCATATTCTGAACCCGAGGTGGTGGATGATGATTTTGATATAGCACTTAATGAGGAAGAGGAGGTTTTTGAGGATGAGATAGTAGAGGAAGATACTTCTATTATAAAAGAAAATAATTCGGCAATAAATAATTCGGCAAAAAGTGATATAGATTTGCCGAATGATGATGTTGCAAAAGAGGATGAAGATAGTGATAGAAAGAGAAGTAAAGCTGATGTTAGAAGGGATTTAGTTTTAGAGAAGGTTAAAAAAGAAGGAATTTGTTTTATAAGAGATTTAATGGCTTCTTTTCCTGATTATAGCGAAAGGACTCTTAGATATGATTTAGAAAGTCTGATAGAGGAGGGTAAAATAGAAAAAATTGGTAATAGTGGGCCGGGGACGTTTTATAGAAGTCTTTGAATAGTGTAACTTATTTTATAGAGAATACGTTTTATAGGCTAGAACTTGCTGAAGATACTTTACCTTGCTCTGTTTTATGAGTTGTGGTATAGTGTTTAAAACTAGTTTTGATTTATATTCTTTAAATGTGAGGTTTAAGAATATATGCTAATTTGTTATTTTGGCATATTAGTGTATTAAAAAACTCACTTTAAGGAAGGTGAGTTTTTTTAATTTAGATATTACAGATCTTTTTGTTTTATCAACCTAAACATCTTGGCTTTTAAAGCCGTTACCCTCACAGGAGTAGGATGGTTGGTCGATGATACTGCGAGTAGATCTTTCTGAAAAATAATACATTGGGTTAATATGATTAATTACAATTATAATAAAATAAATTTAAGAAATTTACGCGCATAAAATGAATAAATACAAGAAAATTACAGCAATTGCGCTTTCTTTAACTACTGCAGTTTGGCTTTCGGGCGCAACTTTGGTTGTTCCGGTAGCACAGGCACAAAGCACTACAGCCGATTTGCAGGCTTTGATTGCCGATTTACAGGCTCAAATTCAGCAGTTACAGGCGCAATTAAACGGAAGTTCTTCTAGTAGCACCTCAACAGCTACATCTTTCAACTACACTCGCAACCTCACTGTGGGCAGTCGTGGAGATGATGTTATGGCCTTACAGAAGTTCTTGAATTCGCAAGGGTTCACAGTCGCTGCCAGCGGGGCAGGATCTACAGGAAGTGAAACAACTTACTTTGGATCTTTAACCAGAGCAGCTTTGGCTAAGTATCAGGCAGCTAATGGAATTAATCCGCCAGCTGGATACTTTGGTCCATTAACACGAAGTCATGTAGCAACAGTTACTACAAGTACAGGATCAACCGGATCAACCGGATCAACTGGTTCAACCGGATCGACTGGTTCAACATCAACAGGTTCAACTACAACAACAACTGGACCGGCAGGTAGTGTAACTGTAAGTTTGGCTTCAACACAGCCGGCAGCCGGTTTGTTTGGTGAAAGATTTGCAAGCCGTCCTTTCACAAACCTTGTCTTTACCGCTTCTTCAGATGGAGATGCAACTATTGACGAAGTTACTATTGAAAGAACAGGTCAATCAAGCGACGCTGCTTTTTCGGGAGTAGTATTACTTGATGAGGATGGTGTTCGGATTGGTGATTCCAAAACATTTGGATCAACTCACCAGGCTCGTTTGACAGAGGATTTTGTGATTAAGGCCGGTAAGTCACGAACAATTACAATTGCCGGTGACTCGGATTCAGATCAGGATGCTTACAACGGACAGTTGGCAAGTTTGTCCTTGGTCGGAGTTAAAACTTTAAATGGCACAACGGTTAATGCTAGTTATCCAATGGTAGGAGCAACTCACACAGTGAACAGTACTCTCTCAATCGGAACAGCTACTTTGACACGTGGTCCATCGGACCCAGGTTCTAGCCAAACAAAAGAGGTTGGCACCACCGGGTATACTTTCTCATCTATTAAAGTGACAGCTGGTTCGGCTGAAGATTTAACCTTGAAATCTGTTAAATTTAATCAGTCAGGTTCAGCTTCAGTAGATGATTTAACAAATGTAAAAATTTACGTTGACGGTACGGCCTACGAAGCCACTGTGAGCGGAGATGATTACGTAGCTAAATTTGGAAGTGGTATTAAAGTATTAAAAGGTAATTCTAAAGAGGTAACTCTTAAAGGTGATATTGTAGGTGGTTCAGCTAGAACTATTGACTTTGACCTTTATAGATACGCTGATGTTCAGATTGTTGGACAGACATTTGGTTACGCTATCTTGCCTACAGCAGAAACAACAGAAAATGATTCAACTGCTGATGATGGAGATTTCCAAACAGCTCAGCCTAACTTTGATGCATATCAGGTTGAGGTTTCAGCAGGAACAATTAACGTATCAAAGGCTTCAAGCGTTGAGGCCCAGAATGTAGCTATTAACTTATCTGATCAGCCACTTGGTGGTTGGGAGGTTGATGTTAAGGGTGAGGATATAACGGTGGCTACTATGATATTCCAGCTTTATCTTTCGGGAGATTCAGCTACAGCTGATCCGGAGGATATAACAAGTATTACTTTAGTAGACGCTAGTGGAAATGTGGTAGCTGGGCCAGAGGATGGGGTAGGGACGGCCGAAAACACAAATGGTACGGTTACCTTCTCTGACACGGTTACATTTAAAGCGGGACGAACTATCTATACTATGAAGGGTAAACTCGGAACAGATTTTGCTAACGATGTTACAATTTCGGCTTCCACTACTCCTTCAGGTTGGACAACAGTTAAGGGTGTGACAACCGGAGTGACAATTACACCAACTCCAAGCTCGGGAGTAACAGCCAATACGATGACGGTTAAGGGCTCGGCTCTTAGAGTCTCGGTTTCGCCAACTCCATTTGCTCAAACGGTGGTCAGAGGCATTAACCAATTTACATTTGCTAAATACATCTTAGATGCCACGGCCTCGGGAGAGGATGTACGATTAACGGCTATGTATCCAACACTACAGGTGCTTGGAACAGATAATACGGCTGATGATTTAACAAACTGTCAGATGTATGATGGCTCAACGGCTTTGAACACCGGAAGTAATATTTCTAATCCAACAAACGCAAATGCACAAGGAGATGAAATCACAGTCACATTTGACACCGGATTAACAATTACTAAAGGAACTACCAAGACACTTGATTGGAAGTGTGACATTGCCGCTAACGGGACTGGTGACACTTATGCATTTGGTCTTGAGAATACTGCCGGAAGAGTAGTATCAACCGGATTAACATCTGGTCAGGATATTACGGAGACATTAACAGCTTCAAATGGTCAGACTATAACTATGACGGGGTCGGGAACATTAACTATCGCGCTTGATTCATCAAGCCCATCGCTTAAGTTAATAAATGCTAATACAACAGGTAATACTGTTTCGGCTCTACGTTTAACTTCGGCTAATGAGGATATTACTTTGAGTCAATTAATCTTACAGTTAAGTGGGACTGGCTCTAACACGCCATCGGATGTTACCAAGGTAACAGCCTGGTTGGCAGGCGGTTCTAGCGCTGTGGGAGAGGCGGTGTTTGTAGGAGACGCGGCTACGATGACTTTGTCTGGTGTAACTATTCCAAAGGATAGTGATATAGTACTTACTTTGAAGGCCGATATCGCGGCGATTGGAACAAGTCAGTCAAATCCAGGTCATACTATTAAGATTGACTGGGATGCGACTGATAAAGACTCAAGTGGTAACTCAAGCACAAAGAGTATCGGAGCTTCATCGGGTACAACTTTGTATGCTTCCGGATCTGATACAAGCTCAAATGGAGTAAAAGTCTTTAAAGCCACTCCAACTGTAGCGCAAATAAGTCTTTCATCGGCTGAAACAACCTTAGTGTCAGCCACTGATAGGACATTGTACAAGTTTTCAGTTTCGGCTCCATCAACAGGCGGAATTGGACTTTACAAGTTTACCTTTGACACAGCGACGGCTGGGGGAGATACAGCTGTATCTTATAGAGTGGATGACTTTAAGGTATATGGATATAGTGACTCATCATTCTCACAGACTGCCTATGGTACAAGCGGACTTCTTAATAGTTCAGACTTAAGTATTACTGATAATGCAGCTGATAGTAACGGTATATTTGAAATATACTTCAACCCAGTAGCAGGCAGTGGTACGACCAAGGAAGCTATTCAGGTGTCGGCGGGCACAACTCGCTACTTTAAGTTAGTGGGAGATGTTACAGGTGTAACGGCAACTACAACTTTAAGTATTCAACTTGAGGGTGATGCTAATGATTTGCAGACAGCTATGACGGCTGGGGCAGATAACTTCACTACTGGTGAGTATGCTTTTGCAACAACAGCCGCTATTGTTGATGACACCGCTCAGATTGATGATGACTTTATTTGGTCCGGTAACTCAACTACCACATCGGGTGTGGCAACATTTGATTGGGTAAATGGTTACGTGGTAACTGGATTACCATCAAGCAATCTTAGCGCTGAAACTCTTACTCCGTAATAATGGTTTAAGAAGTTAGCTAAAACAAAAATCCGCCTTCGGGCGGGTTTTTGTTTGCTTTTAGGG
>Ga0210050_1000225_pt1 | contig 77807 bp, 69 predicted proteins | sample CryGey132114_all_FD_185463 | JGI IMG/M metagenome (GOLD analysis project Ga0210050, IMG submission 185463) | Groundwater microbial communities from aquifer - Crystal Geyser CG22_combo_CG10-13_8/21/14_all (SPAdes) (version 2) | ecosystem: Environmental > Aquatic > Deep subsurface > Groundwater ... | reverse complement strand
CCAATGCAATCGACGCAGCCAATGCAATCGACGCAGCCAATGCAATCGACGCAGCCAAGACAATCGGCACAGCCAATGCAATCGGCGCAGCCAAGGCAATCGGCACAGCCAATGCAATCGGCACAGCCAATGCAATCGGCACAGCCAAGGCAATCGGCACAGCCAAGGCAATCGGCACAGCCAATGCAATTAGCAGTGAATACGGGTAAGGCCACTGTCTTAGCGACGGTTATGCCTATGACTATGACGTTCATCCCTATGGCGGCTAAAGTTCAGTCTAGGTTGGCTGTTGATGCTGACAGGGGAATTTCCGCTGAGGAGAAGAATACGTTTATTGCTCAAGTGCTTTTGCCAGTTCATTCAAGTTCGGAAGTGAAGGAGGTCGGTGCGCAAGTCAGTGTGCTATCTAGTCAAGAAGAATCACCAAGGTTAATGACTCGGATGGAGTGCTTCGGTGTAGGAGCCAAATTGGCGGCGCTCGGGGCTGGGCAGATGCCCATGATTGTCCAACCTGTGTTGCCTTCCTCCATGCTGCATTACCAAATTGCGCCTGAGTATTTTACTCAATACGTGCAGCTGAATACCTATCGGGTGTTTTTCCGTAACAAGTACTACGTCTTTCAATTTGAGGATCATAAAGTGACGAATTTTCTTGAGGACTATTATGACCGTCATTGATGTCACCGCGGCCTGCTTAGAGATACTTAAAAACGCCATTATTATTTTCTCCCTGAGCTTTGTGGTGACGGGAGTCATTGTCGGTCTGTTACAAACGGTATTCAGTGTGCAAGATCCTGGTTTACCTATGGCGGCAAAGTTAGTCGTGTTTATCGTGCTACTGACACAAGTGGGTGGGGGAATTTATGATCAGTTCCATCTTCTATTTGGGCAACTCTGATGTTAGGCAATTGTTTTTGCGTTACCTGTTATTAACTTATAAATGGAAAGTATGATGAAAAAATTGAGAGAAATTGTTTATAAAACACTTGTCGATAATTTTAATATTTCACCTAACCTATTATCTAGGATTGAAGGGGATGATCCTATAGCGATTGAGTTGAAAGGGGGAGAGGAAATTTTCGTCTATCTTAACGATAGAACATTGCAAACGTTTATTGAAATTCCCTTACGTGATCAGCGGATGCTCAAAAATAAAGCCCCTAAAATAATCGAGAATCTCATGTCTGATGAAGAAATGTTCTTTAATATTAAAAAAGAAAAATTGATCCTTGTGACTGAATTTTCTGCCGATATCGCTAATGTTGAGCGAGTGTTGGCAGATAAGCTAAAGTTATTTAATAATGTGGTAGCATTTATTAAGATTTAGTTATGCCATTATCATCTGTGACTCAGTTATCTTCCCCCACGGCCATAACATCAACACTAAAAAACTCTGAAAAAGAGATAAGTGATTTTAAAAATAATGTAAAACAGGTTCGTAATATCGTTAATGGTGTTATCTATAGCCCTTTTAACAATGAAGATATGGTCACTCAAGCTATGGGGGTTAATACAGCAAGGGTGCTTAATGGCAAGCCAGCGTTACCTATTATTTGCTCTATGCTAAATAGAGGTGCACTGAAGTCTGCTATTAGTGATTTTAAATCTTCAGAATTATCCGGCCGGCTGAAAGATGGGGCTTTGTATGAAAAAAAAATGGGCCCCTATATTAAAACTATGGGAGTTAAAGAGGTGCATACGGCTTTCCCATTAGAAACAAAAAGGCTTGGAGAGTATCAATCTCTCAATCAGCTCGAAGTTATCGATCCCAAAATGTTAGCCGATAACAGCATTGAGAATATTTATGTGATAGGTCATGGAGAAGCTGGCAGACCACATTTATACGAAGCGGTAAAGTGCAATAGTGGGAGTAAGCCGATAGCTGATGTTATCAGTGATATCAATAGTCTTTTGCGAAAAAAGACGAAAGTTGGCGTAAAAATAAAAATGACGGCGTGTGAAAGTGCTGACAGAGAGACATTGCAGTCTTTTAAGCAGACAAATGAGGCTAGCCAGAGAAAGAAGGGCATTGAGCCTTTAGCCAAGAGTGCAAAAGCAGAAGCAGAAAAACATTTTGCTGAAGCGCGAGTATTTGGGTATCACGGGTTAGGTATTAGTCGTGGGAGTGATTATATTTCACAGGCTCGATGTTTGGATGCGGATTTTGATAAAGAGACAGGTAACGTATCCCAATGGATAAAGGCGAGCTCTGTTAGAAAGGAATTTTAGGGGCATCAAAAGATAAGTGAACCTTCACTATATTCAGCGTTTAAACGTTAATGGATCAAATGAACGCGAGTCGGATATCAGTGCAGTGTTTTTTGTAACCAAGTGATCTTATTAGCAATAATTTTTATCGCAAATTTTCATTATGATTCCGATTTGTTCATTTGCTTGTCAGTGACGCTGGCGATTAAATACTCATTAATTTAAAACCTAATAGATAAGAGGAGCTGCTGAAAATAATGGTAGATCTTAATGTGCAGGCAATCCAGCCGTCCGTGTTTGAAGATACCTTTAATAACATAGGTGAGGGTTTTCAAGAGATTATGGATAATTTACAAAAGATAAATGACGGCAAAACGATTACCTTGCAGGATACGTTAGCCTTACAGCAATCGGTATTTCATTACAGCATGTTTCAGGAAACTGTGACTAAAATTGCTTCTAAGTCTGCGACTGCGATTAATGATGTAATGAAGGCGCAGTGATGAGAAAATTGTACTGGATAGTTTTTCTTGTACTCATTGGATGTAATGATCAGGGACGAGTGGAAGTCGCAAATTTTGATTCAGCCGATTATGCGAATAAGGTCGTTGTGTTGCTGGCTCGATATCAAGTTGCCGCGACCTTATCGACGAGTAAGGATCGACATTTAGTCTATGTAGAGAAAGAAAACTTAGCCCAGGCGCGGGAAGTACTCACAAAGTTTAATTTCTATTTTGAGCGAGAAGATCTCAATGACTTATTAGAGTCAAAATTTGCTAGCTTGAGTAAGTTAGAGATAGTGAAAGGAAACTTACTTGAGAGTAGAGAGATATATAACAAAATCAGCGTTATTCCCAATGTGTTGCGGACAAGTGTGGTTGTAACGGGGGAAAAAAATAAGCGTGTTTCTGTTATTATTTTTAGCTTTGATGAAATTGATCGTGAAAACAAAGTGAGTATTGAGCGGTTTTTGAAGGGCATAGTTTCAGAGTTAGACACATTAACGGTCAGTTATTTTTTTCAGAATACGGGTAATGGAAAAGTATAAAAAGCTGCATCAAACTTATTTGCATTATTTGCTGGTTAATCGACGGCTTTCTCCGAATGAATATAGTGTGCTTACCTCGCTGACTGAGCGTGAGATCCAATTATGGTTTACACCCATAAGGTCGAAAATCACTCATCTAGTGACAGTGTTGGGCCGTGTTGTTATGTACCAAGCTCGAATAAACGATGTTGCGGCTCGCTCTTGGTTATTGAGTCAGCAGTGTCTTAATCAAAGGCAATATCTCTGGTCTAACACGCTGGGGATTGAGTTGAATTCGGATGGTATGACAAGCATGTGCCCCCAAACAATGGGGCTGATATTGTTGGCGGAGCACAATCCGCGTCATGCCATCATTTGGGCGATGAGACTCGGTGTGTCAGTGCCTGCATCGGTATTAGCCGTGCGCTCCCCTGCACGACTTGGGGTGTTTATTGCCCAAGTTGCTAGGGATGCCAGTATCGAACTCTCTGCCCCAAACTCTCAGTCTCAAACTCTTAGCCTTAAACCTAGGGTCGTGTAAATAACGGTTCAAACTTGGATTGAAGAAATATGAAAAAAAATGCAATACGACCCGGTGAAACCTGTGATGACTTTTTTGAACTGCTGAGTGGCACTGTGATTGAGCAAGACATTGCCGCTATGCGCAAGTCGCAGAAAATCACAATAACTCAGTTAAAATCAATTTATGAGTTAGGGGTCAAGTTTTATACTGAATTTCAGTTCAAGGAAGCTGAGATTATATTTTCTGCTTATATTGGATTGAATCCCTATGATCATCGAGGTCCAGGCTGTTTAGCTGCGATACTCTTGGAAAAGGGACAGTTTAAAAGGGCACTGGAAGTGTTGAATATCTTAAAAACATTTCCAACTAATGATCTTGATGAAACTATTCTCAATATTTCCTTGTGTCATTATAAATTGAAGGAATATACCGAGGCTAGTGTCACGTTCATTATAGTGAAAGCCGATAACTTAAATGATTTTTATTTGAAACGATACCACTACCTTAAGTTACAACTACGCCCATATTTACCTTCGTAATGGGTAATGTCACAGAATAGAGACTCTATAAATGATAGCGATGAATTCATTGGCGTTAACAGGCTCGATAAATGTCGACAGAAATAACTCACTTCAGTCTGAATTAAGTCAGGCCGATCTTAATGAGATGGATCGGTTAATTAAATCGGCCGCTCAACAAGAGGATAAGTTAGACCAGACTCTGCCTTTCACTCAGCGCGATGAGGTTCCTACTCAGACGCTGGCCGCTTTTGTTGCCCATCAAAAGCAGTTAGTCCTCTCTATGGTCAGTCAGAATCCAGAAAGTGCCATCGCCTTAGCGTTGGCGGGCAGTATAGAAGCTTATGGTAAGCAGTTGACTGTGCTTCAGGGATGGACCAATGGCGGCTTGCCTATGTTCGAGAGTGCCATGAAAGTGATGTTCGAAGGTTTTCTTAAGGATGGTGTCACGGGTAGTGAACTTGAGGACTTATTTCAGCTAGCCATCATGGATTACATCTCGCACTCCGCAGACTACCCTGGTCTCAGTCAAGGCATGATAGACCAGATGTTACATTACTTAGAGAGCACAGGTTCCGGTTCCCATGGGTACCATGAAGGCTGGGATGGGGCGCAATTTGCAGCCAATAGCACGGCGATTTTTAACGCTATGTTAGCCAATGCACCGAGTGGCAGTTTGTGCCATGAAGTTTTGACTTATATGAAAGATACACAAGGTGCGCCCACTTCCTTGGTTGCTCAGTATCAAAATAATTTTGATAAAAATGGGGGATTTATTGGTGACCCAAGCTATCCGAGTGATGCTGGGATGTCCCCCATGTTACGCATGGCACTGATGGCGGCGTATCTGGAGAAGTATCCTGATGTGAAGCAGGAAACGATAGAGATGTTCTTAACGGCGCCAGTGGGTGAGTTGAATGCCTTTATTGTCAACAATACCCCTGGTGAGACCTATACCTCTGCTATGGATTTCCTGTTTAAGAATGATGGTCAAGCGAGTGGTGGAGGCTGGCGTGAAGTCGATCAAAATGGCCATAAGGTCATTGATTGGTACGGGACCGGATTGGACGCGAATTATTTTAAGGAGATTTATTCTGATTTCCCGCCGCGCGCATTGACCGATGAAGATATTAAAGAAATTAACCGTATCGGTGATCAAGTCAAGATGCTGCAGCAGACCCTCAAGTATTGGTTGCAGATTTGCCGTGATGAACAGTTAGCGGTCGCCCGCAATATCTAACGCTCAATAAGGAGTCTTGCGATGAGTATCAATGGTGTTCCTAGTCTTCAGTCCCAGTGGACTGTGTCATCTACAACCGAAAACGTCTCACCTAAAGCTCTGCCACCCATAGTGGCAGAACCGATGGAACCTAAGCTGGCGATTGCCGACCGTGCACTTGCTTCATTCGATGCTAAAACGGGTGATGTCACTCCATTACTTATGGTTGCGGCGCAGCAAAAGCAAGTGGTTATGGCAATGGCGGGACAAAACGCTGAGGCCGTTATCGCCTCTGCACTCGCCGCCAGTATTGAAGGCTATGGCAGCCAATTGGACATAGTGAATAAGTGGACTAATGGTGGCAAATCGGCATTCGAGGCCGCCATTATGCAGATGTTCACTGCCATGAACGAGGGCGGGCTCAGCGGCATAGAGTACGAAAACATGTTCCAACTGGTGTTGCTCGATGTATTGAGCAATAGCAAAGAGTACGGTTTAGAGGACCCTAGCTTTTTGACCGAACTGGGATTCTTACTGGAAAAAACCGGTAGTGGTAGCCATACCAACTGGGATTTCACCCCCGAGCAACTGGGAGCAAAAGTTAACAGTGTTTGGAATACGCTAAATAACGCCATTCAAAGCGGAAAAATCCCAACGAACAGCATTGCTTACCAAGCGATGTCGGCTATAAGTGGCGGCAATATCTCATCGACGACACCCACAGAGTTATCGCGTCGTTTTACCTCGGCTGTGTATAACGATCCCAATGCAGGCGGTTGGATCACCGGTGGCCTTAATGATATCAGCCCTATGGCACGAATTGTGTTGTTGAGCGCGTTAAACGGCGATCAAACAGTATCGGCGGCCGAAGTCGAGACGATTCTCACTGGCAGTAAAGCCGAGGTCGATCGGCTACTCGTCAAACTAACCACTATGGATGCGATGGCGTACTTGTTCAGTGCTAAGTGTCCTGGTTGGCAGAATTCGTCGGACACCAGTAAACCGTTACCACCAGGGGTGACTCAGGCCTTCGATTATGATGGAACGATTGCGGCCCAATATTTAACGGATCTTTATAACAATTTTTCTCCCAGACAGCTGACCGATGAAGATATTAAGGAAATCAACCGGATTGGCGATCAAGTCAAGATGCTGCAGCAGACCCTTAAGTATTGGTTGCAAATTTGTCGCGATGAACAGTTAGCGGTCGCCCGCAATATCTAGAGGCTGGCGCGGGTGATAAATAAAAGGGCATGGTAACACTGGGGACATGCCGCTCGCATCGCGAGAATTTAGCTGTGCCAACTATCTTGAAAGCCATCGATAGCAAGGGTGCAGCTATTCCCAGTATCGTCACATGAAAGGAAATAAGTATGAGTACATTCATGATCACCATCGCTGCGCCGAGCCTGATTGGCCCAGTCGATGAACAGAGCCAGAGCGTTCAGCGTCAGAGCGCCGAAGCGCCAGAATCGGCGAAGCCGAATCAACCCTTGCCGGGCAATGCTATCGGTGTGTCCGATAGTCAGCTTTGGCGTATGGTGCAAGAGAGTATGAAACTGGCGGCAGAAGCGTTTTCTGGCACAGGTAAAGAAAACTCTGAAGCGAAAAAATCGCTGATCCAGCTCCAAAAAGATACACAAATCGAAGCGCTTAATGAGCGTATGGCACAAATTGAAGAGCAGAAGCAAGCCCAGAAGAGCCAAGGCATTTGGGGCAAGATTGCCATGGCATTCGGCTTCCTCGCGGCAATTATCATGGCGCCCTTTAACCCTGTGATGGCCGCTGTGATGATAGGTGTCATGATTGCTGCGATCGTGATACCTAAAATTGTCGATAAGATCATGGAAGCCGCAGGGGTTTCTGAAGAGATCCGCGGTTATGTGTCTATGGGTCTAGAGATCGCCATCGGTATTATCGGCATGATCGTTAGCTTCAATCCTGGCAATTTTTTGGCGAGTGCGAGTAAAGCAGTCGCCAGTGGTGCTGCCAAAGTCGCGACTCTGGTTGATAAAGCCGTCGATGCCCTCAACACCATCAAGTCATTCAGTACCCTATCGACCAAAATTCAAAATACGGTCAATAAGATCATGAAATTTATCGAGCCTTTGCTCGAGAAGATCAAGTCCTTTGCTGGTACCGGAGAAAAGTTGACGGCCAAAATTGGTCAGGCAAGTTCGGTCAGTTCAAATGTAACGTCTGTCGTGAGTAGTGGTTACGGGATTAAGTCGGCCGATGTCGCCAAAGATCTGGAAATCGCTCAAGCGAACCAAGAGGAGCTGGAAACACGGATCCAACAAATCTTGACCATGCTAAATCAAGCATTACGCGCGGTAAGTCATGCGTTCGAATCACTCTTTAAAGTCAATAGTGATCAGCGCGAATACAACGACAAGATGATTTCAATCAATATGTAAGAGGAAGTTAAATTATGGCAATTCAAATGAGTACACTGTCGTTACAAGCGACAATGGCTGAAGAGACTTCTTCTACTAATCACTTTAAGCCAATAGATCAAAAAGTATGGGGTAACTACGAAAATTCATTGAAGGAGGCCAATAAGGGATCAGTATCAATGGCTGACTTGCTGGCACTCTTGTCGCAAATCATAGAGTCATCGCAGCAGGTTCGCGCCCAAGTCATGAAGAACCGTATTGGTGAGGCGGTGGCTACATCGGCGCTGGCGACTATGCTCGCGCAAGATAAATGTGGTGATGCCAAGCTGCGCTTCGGTATTACCTTAGCCTCCTCGGTCGTTAATATGGGGATGACCACTGCGGCAACTGTGCGCATTGGCCAGACTAAGACGCTTAAGGATAAGCATTTATCTAAAATGGCCGATGCGGGTGGTGCAGATGCGGGCGGAGTGAAGTTATTAAAAACAACGGATCTCGAATCGGGTAAAGTGACGAATGTCGATAAATCCCCCAAAGTGTCTGATTTAACACCAAAAGAGCTGAACAAATACACTGCAAGTCTTCAGCAGCAGCGCACTGCCAAGTACAACTCTGTCACTCAGATGGGTGGAATGGCAGATGGCATGGTGGGCAATGCTAATGAAATTCAAAATGCCGAGCAGGTGAAGGTGCAGGAAGAGACTCAGGCGAGCAAAGACTTGAAAGAGAAGTTTGATGCTCAGCTCGATCAATACCTTCAAGACTTGACGGCAGAGGCCGTGAAGTTAAATGAGATCCTAGAGGCGATAGCGAAAGCGAGTTTAGTGACTAACCGATAATAGGGGGCGGAGCGAGCCTAGCTCGCTCTGATTGACTATGCTGCGACCCGTTTCCTTTGTAATGACCCAACGCACCGAAAAAATTTCGGATATCACGAGAACTCAGCAGACGCGGGATAACCGTCAGCCTCGTCGAGTTAAAGATATAAAGCAAGTCGACAAGAAGACTAAAAAGTATCCTCGGCTATTTAGGGTTAGGCGCAAACCGTTAACCTTTGAACAACAAAGACAATTTGCTCGGCAGCTCAATAGCTATCAGCTTAAGGCATTGCGCGATTGGCAAGGTTTTTCCGATAGCTTGCTCGATGTCCACTCACTAAATGATGCGCAACGTTGGATACTGCATGCGGCTGAGCACTGTGAGCACTTATATCCGTTAGCGTTAAGAAAGATGCTTAAAAAATATGTTGCAGACTTTCAAGCATCTACGGGCGAGATGGAAGCGAATGGTCAGACTGTACAACAACTCGTCGCATACGAGCATAATTTAGATGGTTTACTGTCATTATTAGTGTTATGTCGACGTTACTATATTCCAGAGTCGAATGAACATGTCTGCAAATAAACGTCATAGTCGTATCGCGCATTGTCATCTACAGGGGAAGAAACTCGACCCTTATCAATTATTAACTGCGAAATCTGAACGTCTTAGTTGGAATAGATTATCGGACGTCGAGATATATGCCGATAAACAAGCTGTCATTGAGTGGTTTGCTATATTACGAGACTATTCTGAATTAACGGTTAAAGCGATAGTGGTAGACGGTATATTAGATAGTCAATTTCATAAGATCACCTTTATTTTAACACTAGTGCAAACTGGAGATTTTGAGTCGATGACATCGAAAGAGGCTTATCAGCTGCTCTATGAGTTTGTTTGTCAAACGCCCATGGGCATACGTGATTGGATCGATGAATTAGATTTTAAGATGAGCAGAGATGTATTAGCACTTTTATCCAGGAATCGATAAGTAAGCTATGAAACAAGAGAAAGTGATATTTACCCCTCGCCATCAGATGGGTATTGACATGTATCAAATAATCAACCGGCTAGCTGGGCAATGTTTTAATAATCAATCCATTGTTATTGAAATGGGTACAGTATATAGAAGCAGTCAGCCGCAAGACCTTATATTACTCAGTTTAAGACATTTAGGCATAGAGGCTGAATTATATGTTCCTCTCGGTGAAGCGGGCAGATTGCTCGGCCTAGATTTAAAGCACCTTGAACATGATTATATCGCCTATGTCATAGCGCAAGCATTAAGTCAGTATGGCATTGAATTTAATTCCTGCCTTGGTGTTGACGAACAGGAACTGCCTCTGTTAATGACTTGTCAACTGATCATGGGAGAGATAAATATTGCAGCATTATTACAGATGGACTCACTCGTTATCGAGCCTGACTATTTACAGGCGAGTTTTACTTCATTGCCGACGAATTTATCGTTCACTACGTTTAGCACACTATTTGGAACAAGCTTGAGTGTCGATGAAATTCGAGACTTGAGTGTGAATGAACTCGTATTGGTTTATCCAAAGTAAATGAAACCTAGACCGCGTGATTATATTCAACACTTTTTGCAACGTCTCGAAACAAATGAAACAGTTATTTTAAGAGACCACAAAGATAATCTATTGCTGCCTATCTTTCCGTTTTTTCAGCTAGTGCATGTCGTTAATTTGGAGGTCACCATAGAGTTGATTTTACAATTTGAAATAGCGATGAAAGGTGTGTTTATTCGTGTCGATGGATTCCTGACTCTCACCATAGCCGAGCAAGATTATTCAGAAGATGATGTGAGACGTTTAAGCATTAATTTATTTGAAAAGATGAGATTTTAATATGGCACTGACTCCTACTCCCGTACTGACTCGCAGTACCTCTATGCCTGAGTTATCACGCTTAGATCACGAGACCCTTCCAAGAAATTTCGCACGTTCGGTTTCTTTGTTGGACGTTACCACGCCAACACTTGGCACTGCGGAACCCCAAAACCCAGATGGGGTCAGTCCTGCTCCCAGTATGTTGGAGACGGGGGAGCCCAAATCGATTGCGGAATCTAAGTCTGAAAAGCGTAAACAGAGTAGCAAAAAATCCAATAAAATTAGCACTGAAAAGAAGGCCATGTTGCATTTGGCGGCGGTCACTGGTGCCGTTACCATTGGCGCAGCTCTAGCTCCTTTTACCTTAGGATTCAGTTTATTACCTACGGTATTTGTGGTGATGTATGGTAATGCCTCTGCGATGGCCATGTATGGTGGGTCGCAGTTTGTGGTTGGCGATCAAGAGAAGAAAAAGCCAGAACCTAAGCCCGCCACCTCCACACCTAAGTCAGATACGCCGCCTAAACATCCTTTTTCTCCTTTGGCTGCGTTACCACGCCCCAAGAGCACTAAGGACACTGAGACGGAAACCGACGTTGGACGAGGGGATACTTATAATAACTGTTTCAATACTGTGAATAACTACCATAACAATTGGTATGTCTTCATTAACGCCCCGAGCCAGGCTAGCAATATAGTGCCGGAGGAATTGGGCCATACCCCCTCTGAGCCTAGTACCACTGCCAATATTAGTACTAGCCAATCGACTGATACCTCTACGCTCGAACTGATCACTCGGCCCTTTGCCGATGCAGTTACTGTGACTGAGATGACTGCGCATGAACGTCAAGCGCGGCTGAAGATTTTGATTGCTGGGCGTACAGAGCAGACTGACCCTAACTTATCAAACTTATTACACTCTCTGGACCAAGGAGAGGATACCTGTGCCCAAATGGTCGAAATAATTGGGAAAAATGGCGCCACTGCTTACGCCGTTATTCCTAAGGGCGATATATTAGTGCCTCACGGCCAAGACCTAGGCACTCAAGTCGAGGGCAGTGGTGATTCAGTTAACAGGCCTATCTCGACTCAAACAGACGAAACCTCGACCCAAACAGACGCAGCCTCGACTCAAACTATCGCGACTCAAACAGACGAAGCGCATATTGTGGCGGCGACTGAGGCAATGGGTACGGAAACGATAAAGGGTTATACCGGCCGAAAATGGCAGGTGAATATCCCGACGCCTGTGAGCCTGACAAACGGTGCACAAACGGGCAGCAATTATACTCAAGGGCCGAGACGTAACCTCAATTTAGGGGTAAGTGCAGGGCTAAATTCAGGACCAGAGCTAGGTTCAGCGGTGATCCCTAAGGGCGATATAGTAGTGCCTCACGGCCAAGACCGAGGCACTCAAGTTGAGGGCACTGGCGATTCAGTTAACAGGTCTATCTCGACTCAAACAGACGCAGCCTCGACTCAAACGATCGCGACTCAAACAGACGCAGCCTCGACTCAAACGATCACGACCCAAACAGACGAAGCGCATATTGTGGCGGCGACTGAGGCAATGGGTACGGAAACGATAAGGGGTTATACCGGCCGAAAATGGCAGGTGAATATCCCGACGCCAGTGAGCCTGACAAACGGTGCACAAACGGGCAGCAACTATACCCAAGGGCCGAGACATAACCTAAGTTCAGAGCAAGGTGTGCAAACCGATACTCCTGTGTTGGATAACGGGTTTACAACAGTCGCGCAGGCAAATGTTGGCACTCAAGCGTACCCCGCATCTCTTGCTAGCGACAGTAGTGTTGGGCCTCTTGTGCCATTGAATGTCGAGCGAAGTGAAGCAGAGACTCGAACGATCAGAAAGCAAATTCAGCTTAGTCAATCAGAGCTTGCAAAATCGACTGCGGTGCCGAGCGGTAAGGATTACACTGGCCGTAAATGGCAGGTGAATATACCAACACCTGTGAGCCTGACCCAAGGTGCCCAAACGGGCAGCAATTATACCCAGGGGCTAAAACGTAATTTAAGCTCGGAGCTAGGTTCAGAGTTAATTTCAGATCCAGTTCCAGTTCTAGATAGTGCTGAGCTAGGTTTAGATCTCGGTTCTCCGCGAGTCCTCGCGGCGGTTAGCAAAGATAGCGATATCAGTATTGGCGCTGAGGTTTTATCGAGTGTTGATCGCAGTGAGGCTGAGATACGCGTCGTTAGAAAGCAACTCGAGATCAAGACACCTGCGGTTGCCACCTCAACTCTTGCATCGACAGTCACATCGACAGTCACATCGACAGCATCGACAGTCACACCGACACCTAAGGTTGCCCTAAAGGCGGGAATCTCGGCGCCGCAAAAAAGTGCGTCTAAGTCTGCACTCGATTTAGACAAGATAGAATCACGTATCGTGGGGCGTGCGGGTGGGCATATTCAATATAAGGTGCCTAAGTTCTTAGACCGTCCAGAAGCGGGCACCTTTATGGGGTCTTGGCGGCCGATCCCTGAGTCACTGCGGGGGAAGCGGGATTCAGTCGAATTTGCGGAGTGGCGTAAAAATGATTTAGCGCAGTATTTGAAGAGTTTGAATACTAAGGTCCTACTGACTCAAGGGGCTGTCAGTATGCGCGGCCAAAATCATTTTGCTGGGAAGATGAATAATGTGCGGGAACGAGCAGAGATAAAATCTCAGTTAACGCCAATGAAGCATATGAACAGAACCGATTACTTGCAATTTACTGATTTAAATAGCGCCAGTGGTCGCTCACATTTACTCGAAACTCCCAGTGGCAAATTGATCGTTGCAGCCCCTGTTGCTGTTGACAATTTAGCCTTAGCTTCTTGAATTAATAGCTCAGTTCTAGATTAATCATTGATTAGAAAAAGATTAAATCATAAGAGTTCAGGTTTAATCTTTTTTTTTCTTTTGCTGTGAGATTTCAGGATTGAGTAAGCTTAAATGCCAAACCAGAATGAGGTATGTCTTGTATATAGAAATCAATTCATCGCATCGATTGCTTCCACAGATCGCATTTAAGAAAGAACGTCATTCAAATGTGATCAAGAAGGCTGATCTGCTGATTTATAGCGAGGCTAAGGCATTACTTGCCGCTTTAGAGGCACGAGTCGAGCAATACCAGCAAATGCTTGAAGAACAAGTCGTGCAACTGATTGAGGATAAGGAGCAGGCGCTCAATCTGCATGTCACTACTTTGTATAACGAGATAGAAGCAGAATTACAGGCTGATCAGGCGCATTGGTTTGATGAGGCGAATCAGCAACTCGTCGACCTTGTCGAAGAACAATACCAAGGCTTGAGCCAGTTGAAGGAAGAACTCAAACATCGTATTGCACAAGCCGTAACATTGCGTTTAACCGATCTAAGTATGAATGAAACACTGATTGAACATCTGGTGGCGTTACTCCATGCAGAAATAGACGACGAGGCTAAAAGTTTGGCGGTAGAGCGTACCTATGTCGATGGATTTGCCGTGCTGACGATCGAAAATGACGACAAGGTGATTAGCATCGAAACCCAATCTATCATAGAAGCACTGCGCGCTAGTTTGGAGACGACATGATACAGCGTCTTCGTCGTTACCCCATAAAGTTTAATCCCAGCAGCGTTATCATCGCCTTTACGTTGCCAACTATTATTCTGTTCACGCTTCCTGGCGTGGTGATCGATCTATTTATTTTAATTAGCTTCATCAGTTCTGTGCTCTTGCTGGTGATCATGTTGGAGAATGACCAACCTTTGAGGGTGACCTTTTTACCCACGATAGTGTTGTTGTTGACGACCTTTCGCTTGTTACTGTCGATTGCCACCACCCGCAACATCATTGCAAACGAAGATGTCGGTAATGTGATTGAAACTGTTGGTGAATTTGTAATGGGGGGGAACCTTATTTCGGGGTTACTCATCTTCATTATTATCACCATAGTACAATTTTTGGTCGTGACTAAAGGTGGTGAGAGGGTAGCAGAAGTGGGGGCTCGATTCTCTCTGGATGCGTTGCCCGGCAGGCAGATGACGATCGATGGGGATTTAAAGAGTGGTCTCATCACGGGTGAGCAAGCCCAAAAGTTACGTGCCGATTTAAGCACAGAGAATCGGCTGTTTGGTTCACTCGATGGGGCGATGAAATTCGTCAAGGGTGACGCTATCGCCGGTATTTTGATCAGTTTAGTGAACCTGTTTGGTGGTATTTATGTGGGGGTTAATCAATTTGACCTCTCCTTAGCTGACAGTGTGAGTCGATTTTCGGTATTGACGATAGGTGACGGCCTCGTCTCGCAGATCCCCAGTCTCTTGCTGTCTATCGCCTGTGGCGTATATCTCACACGTATCAAGGGGGACGAAGAATCTAGCTCGTTTATGGGGCAAATGGCTAAGCAGGTGAGCCGTTTTTGGAAAAGTCTGCTGGTGATTGGTGGCTTAATTTTAGTTTTAGGTTTACTGAGCCCCAACTTGTTTTATGTGTGTATCACGCTATTTATACTCTGTACATTGACTGCATTCTTATTATGGCGAGCACAAGGTAAGCCAAAGGCCGTGGTAAACACTGGTATTGCTGGTAGTGGATTGTATGAGTCGCTCACTTTTGTGTTGCGCGAGCCCCAGCATAGCGCCTTAGTGGACATCAGTCGTGAACGGCTTGAGCAGGCGTTGTGGGGGCAGGCACTCGGTGCGCCCTTGATCACAATAGACGAGCAATTGAGCGCCGATATTGAGGTTTATATTTCGGGTATTCGTATCTACTCTTTTTCACATGACGAGTCATTAGAGCTGATCGAAGTTCTTGGCGATGAGGTGTTTGTGAGTGATGCTGCCACCCAAAATGTCGCTACTATAGTGCAATATTTCTTACATAAGTGTTTGGTTGAAAAGTATAATCTTCAATACACCAGCAATATTATTCAAGGGCTTGCGAATCAAAGCGAGGTGATTAAAAACGAAATCGACTCGGCGCTCGGCTTAAATCGTGTTCATGATGTGATTAAGGAAATGATCCGTGCGCGGGAATTTTTCCTCGATAGGGTGACCTTCTTTGAGGCGTTAATCTATTGGTCGCGCATCGATAATGAGCCTAAAAATTGGCTGAACAGGATCCGCAATCAGGCTAAATATGAGATCACCTCACGCCTGATGAATGCCGAGGGGAAAATATATGTTGCCCTGCTGAGTTCTGAACTGACCGAGTGTATTGAGGCTTTTGTCATGGGGGAAAGCGAGGATTTGGACCGCTTAATTGAACTTCAGTCGGCATTACGTCAAGAAATTTTGCGCATGACATCGCTTTACGGCAGCAAGCCAGCCTTAGTAGTGAACGACAATGAAATTAATTCGGTTAAATCCTTTTTCCAACAGGTGGTGTCAACGATTTCTGTGTGTAGCCATGGCGATATCGCCGATCCTAGTTGTGTCGTGAGTTCTGAGCCATTGCAAGTTGTGATGTAACCCTATGTCAAACGAATCAACCGAGCCTAAAAAATATCCTCCCACGGAGAAAAAACTGCGGGATCTCAGGAAAAAAGGCCAGTTTCCCAAAACAGAACTGGCCGAACCGACCATGGAACTGGTGGTATTTGCGCTGATCTTTATTGGTAGCATTTATTTTATATTTGATTCAGCCAATGATTGGTTTGAGGTGATGTTGTATGCCGATATATCGACTGGTTTAGATATTATCTATGTGGTGATTGCCTGGGGGATATTCATTCTATTAATGATTAAACTCGTCATGGCGACCATAAGTTGGGTGATGCTGAATAAGAATGTGATTAATACTGAGTCTTTAGGTCTTAAAATGGAAAAAATTAGCCCGGTAACTGGGGCTAAGAATATATTCGGTATTGAGGCCATATCCCGCTCACTGCGTAAGGTTCTAGAATTAGTTTTTTTGTTATTCTTATTAAAATATGTCTCAGATATCGGCGGTAATGAGTTAACCGTATTAGCACAAATCAATAATACGTCTTACTTTATTTATAACTTAATGCTGTATGTCGGTTTAGTGTCATTATTGTTTTTTGTTTATGGTGTGAGTTTAGGTTGCGTGGATTTTATGGTGGAGACTTATCACTTTAATCATAAAAACCGTATGACTTTTACCGAAATGAAAAATGAAATGAAAGAAACTGAAGGTTCGCCAGAAATGAAATCTGAGCGCAGGCGACAAATGCGAGAAGTCATGGAGACTCCTATGACTAAAGGGCGCAGGCCGACCTTTGCGATTGCAAATCCGACGCATATTTTAGTGCCTATTTGTTATGACCGATTAATAGATAAAGTGCCTGTAGTACTCAAAATTACCACGGAATCGTTTGCGTTAGAGGAGCGTCGAAGATTAGAAGCACTCAATATTCCCATCTTAGAACATAGAGGGCTGGCAAGGGCATTTTATAAGAGTATGCGTACGGGAGAAGACTATATTCCCAAAGCGTTTTACCGTGATATAGCAATTATTCTCTTAGAGTTGGACAGGCGGGCAAATGCAAAAAATGGGTAAAACTTGGCTTTTGATTGGGGTGATGCTTGGACTCACGTCATGTGCTCATAATGTACGAGAGGATTCAATAATATGGGATCATGAGTGGAAGCAAGATATTTATAATTTATTGTTTTCCGAGGTTGATGATATTGACCATATGCGTTATTGGGTGAAGAGAAAACCTGAATATGTCGACGGCTCACCACATCAGACTGCATGTATTGAAGTTTCGGTGCCTTCTCACCCTAGTCGACACTATTTAGCGAATCTGCATACCTATGCTTTAAGCGAGGTAAATAATTGTGAAGCTGATTATTGGCGCTATTCAAATCTTGTCGCTGCCATCGGCGGAAATGCCTTGATTGGACAGGGAAGCACGGCTGCAGATGGGCGACAATCTATGGACGGAGATAATTTTAATTCGGCTGATGGGGAATCTTGGATATCGGACGATGGCGTGTCTTGGATATTAGACAATAACGCGGCTTGTTTGGCTGCTAATAGCGTCGAGTTCTGTCGGACTCGATTGAAACATTTGCGTTTAGTGTTTCAGGGGTTATTTCTGGTGAATGAGTCTGCGCTCACTCCAGAGGGAAAGAATATGTTAGTGCGTATGATTGAAAATCTGCGTGGAAAGCCAGTGGAAAGTATATTGGTTTATGGCATTGCTGACTCATCGGGGACCTATGCGACTAATCGACGCTTGGCCGATGCTCGGGCCAATAGTGTGAAATACTTTTTACAAACCGAAGGTATGGGAGATACACCCATCTTGTTACGTGGCAGTGTTGAAAATGGTCTGCCTAGTGCCGAACAACGTATGACTCAGCGGCGTTTTATGATTGAGATGAAGTTTAATTACGATGAAAAATAAGAAATTTGCCCTATTAATGATGGAGTTTACCCACTTAGTGCAAGGTGCATCAATATCGTTAGATGAACACCAAGCATTACTGTGCCGTTTTGGTGACCTGAACTGTCGGATTGAAGATGCCGCCCGGGTCGGCCTCTCTAATACCATTTTGATCATGGTTACGCTCGATATCGAGTGTTTCCCCGCAGAAGCGGCATTGAGGATCAATGCCGACTTTGCGCTGACATCGGGTGGTTATATTGCCAGGTTTAAGACGGATGATTATTTTTTTGTGCGTGCGATGCCTCTACCGGATCACCCACAAGGCTTGTTAAAAACCTTGAGCGATACTGTGGCAATCACGACTGCATTGAGACAAGAGTTGAACTTGCATGTGGTTAATTGAATTTGTTGAAGGGCACTTACATGGTGTCACTCTGCCCATAGAGCCTAAGCTGATTATTACTGGATCGAATGAAGGGATTGATTCAGAAACGCTTTATGTTCCAGAGGTCCTGCCTACTGGCGTACGCTGGGAGCTGTTTAATGATGGCAACGGTATCGCCATTCGTGGTCTTAAAAAAGGCGATAAATCGAAAAAGCTCAGGGCTGGGCGTATCTATCGACTGAGAGGCATAGCCTTTTTTGTCTATTTACAAGGCAAGCGTCAGCCGCAGTGGATGAGTTATCGAACTCGGAAATATCGCGCCATCATCATCTTGACCTTATTGCTTAATATTGGTTTGGGCATAGGGATTGCTATGGCATATCAGGCCAATCAAGATGCGCTGATGGCTGAACGCTTTACTTTGCTCAATGGTAGCTATATTAAAAATGGCAAGCTTAAGGTACCTAATTCTGCCGTATTCGCTGCGTTGCCGCCAGCTTGGCAAGCCAATGCGGACGTCGTGGAGGGAGCAAACTTTAGCCATCTTTCTCAACCTGTGGTGGAAGTCGTATCCAGCTACTCTAAGCTGCCCGTCAGTCACAAGGTCATAGAGAATACGGATCGCGATCAAATTCAAGTTGAGACCTTTGAGGCGGATAACAGGATCATGGCGATGTTGGGGGAATATGGATTGTCGTTTAATAAGGTCAAGGATACTTGGTTTGTCAGTGATAGTGCCAAGGCGGCAATAGTGCTGCGGGCTAATGGTTTACAGGAAATTATTCCCTTTATTTTGGCACGCAACGACAACACTCAGGTGATAGACAGTGCTAATTTCCCTTATTCGATCTTTTATTCATCGACATCCAGAGGCTATTTATATGACGATAAGTATCGATATTGGGTTGGCAGTGATGTCCCTAGTATTGGGGTGATCCAATCTATCACGCGTGACAAGGTTGTTTTTAAAGACAGAGATCAAACACGCGTTTATTTTATTCAACAATAATAGGAAAATTCACATGCTAGATATCCAAGCTAAACCTATGACTAGTGTTATTTCTGCGCCAGAATCCGAGACTAAGGCGCTCGAATTGGCCTTGAGTCAACATCCCGTTGCGGCCAAAGCCTTTAAGGCATCGCCTTCTAACTACTTATTTTCAGCGGGTAGCCGAGATCCACTGAATCTAATTGATATTATCTTGTCTAAATATATTTCTGAGCAAACTCAAAGTGCCGAAGCTAAGGCCGATAATATCTCAATAAAGTCAGAGGCCATTGCCGAGATTAACCGCCTATGGGGGTTAATTATGAGTGATCGATTACCCAATACTAAGCCGGGTGATAATAAAACTACTAAGTTAAATGAAGGCAATGCTGCGGGATTTTTGAGTGAAATTGATAATATTATTAAGACTAAACTCGGTAATCCTGCGGGAGTAGGAGAGATTGCGGGTACAGATTGGCGCACAAAAAACGTGACTTATGATCAATTGCAATCAATGAACGCGACCATGACTGCATATTGCGACACCATCCAAGTCGATTTGGATACCGAACAGCAAAAATTTAAAAATACTATGACCGAAATCACCTCGGCTCAAGAAGAAATCCGAGACGTTCGTCGTTCGATCATTTCTGTTTCTCAGGGAGGTTGATCTATGCGTATCGCGATAGATGTAGTTATTGCTAATTGTACTATGACACTGGATGAGCTTCATCGGTTACAAACGAGCCAAATTAAGCCCATAAACGATTTCGTTCAATCCGAAGTGTTATTAAAAAGTGGCAATGAACTGATAGCGACAGGAACCTTAGTTAAAGTTGATGACCAGTTCTATGTTTCTATCGAGCAAGTGAATAAATTTAACTGATTGTATATTTATGCATTAGTTTGTATAGCTGTTAATGCAGGCTTAAAACCTGCTACCTATACATTAATTGATTATCAAAGGTGCAAGTGTATTCTAGAATACTTTGTACCTTTCTGTTTGCTAGTAAATTGATTAATCTGTATTTATCGAATACAAAATAGAGGTCGAAAGGTTTTACTATAGTGAGTGTCATCGTCTTGTTTGACCCTATGTGTCGGTTCTGTGTTGCCTCAGTCACAGAATATACTGTACATCAAACAATAATATAAGGTAGTGGCATTAAATTAGGGAAAGCTACAAACCTAAACATCTAGAGTAACATTTTAACTAGTGATTAAGATTGTAGAACATGCGTAGTTGATTTGTACCAATATTTTTTGAACTCGATTAAGTTTAATAACACATTTAATTTGATGAGGACTTATGCCAATAAATACTAATTTGCCTTCTATTATTTCAGCGAAGATGGACCTTCAACCTGCCCAAAATCTAAGACCCGAGATAGACATTGTATCGGTGAGAAATTTACCCAGTGAGTCTGTAAGTCCTCTTCCTTTAATATCACCAAATAAAAAAGAGAATAAAGGGAATAGTCGAACTCAGAAAAAGATAACCAAGCCTACGGCTGGCTCTTTATTAGCAAAAAGAGAAAAACATACCTTCAACTCAATTGGCGCACTATCTCGATCTAAGCCCACAAGTGGGCAAAGTGATGAAATGCATAAGCCACTGCATTTACCGCCGATCATGAAACCAGCAGCAGAGATTGGAGGTTCAAGTAGGGAAACAGTCAATATTCTCGACAAACCCTTACTCGAAAAAAGAGGTGATATTGCTTGTGGTATGATCAAGATGTCACACGATAGTGAAAGCATTACGTCGAGTATTGTTGACTCTTCTACACCCCACGTTAGTAGCTTAACAACAAGAGGTTACGAGGGGGAGTTCTACGTGACAGATCAATGTAACGCCCCAATACCACTTGTCCATGTTCCCCTTGTTCACAGTACAAAAATGTGGGGGGGATGTCGATTTACCCTTGAAATTGACAATGATAGTGTAATGGAACTGGTGACCCCACCATTTCTAGAAAGTGAAAATGTTAAAGGTCAAGACTTTTCAAATTTAGTTAAAAAATATAGAACGGATGTAGGTAAACTTCTGCAGGAAATATCAAAAGCATATGATACAGACTTTGAAGTTCACCCAGAATGTGAAGAAAAAATAAGAACCATGCTCTTTGATTCAAAGAAATATAAAGATTTTGAAAAATCAAAGGGAAAGATTGCTCATTTATCAGGAAATGCGCTTGAAATGAGAAAAGAGAGCATTAAACAGGATGAAAAAAGATGGGAAAGTGGCAGAAAGCTTATTAAAACAATTCGTGACCTTAGTGACAAACCTTATGCCTTGGCAAGCAAGATGGCGACAAATCTAACTGGTGGAGTATCAAAAACGGTCCAAGTCAATGTCGGCCAACCTTATAAAAATTTGGTGAGCTGGGTTCGTTTGAATGCCGAGGCCATATCGACAACGAGGGGAAACAAAGAAGAGCTACAAAAGCTTGCTGGTGTAGCAAGTCAATGTAAATTTCAACACTCACATAAAGATACCATGCAAGGATTTGTTCTACATTCACTGATAGGACTTCAAGAATTGAATTGTAGGAAAAATGGGGTACAAAAAAATGTAGGCGTAATGTTTCATCCAAAAACGAGCCCAGAAGATGGCTTTTGTGCTTTGCCTATGATGAGTGAAAAGGCATTTAAAGAGATAAAGGTTGCATTACTAGAGGCCAATCAATCAATGAGGGGGGAGTTGAAGTACGTCAATCATTTGATTGAAAATTTAAATGATATTTACGCCACGCGATTGAAACAAGAGGGCGGAACACTCATCATCGAAAGAAAGAGAGAGTTTAATGATGTAGAAATTAAAAAACAAGAGAGATGGCATACGATGAACCGTCCAGACACGAGAGTTTCAATACCTATAATGAAAATTGGAAGTGCGATTGAAATAGGGACTGTATTTGAAATAAGAGATGTTAATGCACCTATTAATGTGGTTACATAAATAAGAGGTTGTTTGAGGTAGAATTAATCAAAACTCAGCTCGTTGTTTGTCCTCCTCTGATAATGTGCCTATTGCCATACCTTTGGGGAATAGCAATAGGCTAATTGCTATTCTCACTCACACCATGTTGTTAGGGGCATTTTAAGCTTTGGCAAATTTATTGGCAATATAGTCACTCATTCGAGATGCTAGCATTTGATGTACCTCTTGGCTTGGATGGACTTCATCATGAAATACATGTCGATGTGCAGGATCAAAAGCTTTACTCGTGCCACAGAGATCCACATAACCAACACTATTAGCTGTATGAGTGTCATAACCTATCTCATCGGCTTTATCTAGTAATTCAGTGAATTGATTATCGAAATCGAAAAACTGTATGTTCACTCCTTCGGCTTTATATCGATCTGCGAGTTCTGCTATTTTTTGACTTAGGCTAGCATTATGTTCACTGGCGAGAGCACTATTGCTGGTGCGATATGCTTCGTCTTGTTTCTGGGCATAGGGCGTCTTCGAGTAATCTGCAATACCCGTCACTAGAATATGTTTCACATTTTTATCTTCTATCAATTTTGTGATTTGTTTTTCATAACAGCGTACCACTTTTTGAGTGTCTTGCTTATTGAACGTCATATAATCATTGCTGCCCAGAGCGAGTATGACTAAGTCATCGGATTTAAAATCATGTTTTTTAATTTGACGTTCCATGTTGGAAATAAACCAAAAGGTAGGATTTAACTTGGAATATTTAGCCGCTACGGCACCACCTTCTGCATAATTTACCAGTTCTTTATTTAAATAGGCCGGTGAAGAGATAAAGTCTGGCCATACGAAACCATTGGTAAAACGGCCATCGTGATATTGTTTCGATGAAAGCATGATACCAAATGTTTTCGATTTCATGCGACCTTCGGAATCCGACAGGCTGTCTCCGATCACGACCAAACGTTTAATATGATCCAGTGATGCTTGCGGGGGGCTTATTGTATTCGTGGCGAGCATTTGTTGGCGTTCTTTGTGATGATTTATCGCGACTTCAAATAAGGGGGGCAAGGTGACAGGTGCAGTGGGTCCATCAACTGTATCTTGTACCGACACAGATCCCTCATTACGGGACTGATAATTTGGCAATGGATATGTGGGCTTAGATGAGGTTGATAGCGGTTGGATTTGCTTGATGGCCATTGTCGGACTGGGATTTTGGGGGGCTGCGCTGAGTGGGACGAATATTTTTCCGCGAACGATACTAAGTGGCATATGACTATCTCCTATGGGTTATCTGCCTATCACTATGACTATCAAGCTTTTTCGGCAGATAAACACCATGAAAATAATGAAATACTCTGATGAGATTTGAATGAGCACCTAATCGGTTTACATATTTTGCGAATAGGGGGAGCCTCTAGGTAAAGGCATTTTTGATGTCATAAAATGCTTTTATTGCCACAATTTACTACAATATTTCAGCGATTTTCTTCGGTTGCTTGAACCAAAGTCGACCACATTAAGAGACGAGTCATTCTTGTGGTTTTTATGGAACTTGGCATGATGTGTGCGGGATTTTATTTATTGTTCAATGCAACACTTTAGGCTCATTAGTCGCCTTAATTGGCGGTGTGATCAGCTCGATTCAGTTTCACTTTAGGGCTATGTCGGCCTTCGATTTGATTGTGATTTTAGTATTAGCCTTTGGCGGACTCGGGCTGTTCTTACGTTCGTTAAAAGAGGCGCCCGCCGAGCAGAATGATCCCAAATAACGGCTACACTGAAATCTATATTCCACCCCCATTGCCTAGGAAATCCAATGCGTTGGCGTAACAGTAATCGCAGCTCCAATATCGAAGACAGACGGGGCCAACAGATGGCCTCGGCGGGTGTGCCCAGTGCACTCCTGCTCAGGTTGTTACCTTTTCTGCTGAGAACCAAGATCGGCCGAGTGGTATTGCTGCTGGGCGGACTGTATTTCGCTTTTCAATATTTTACCGGCGGCTTATCCCTAGACCCGAGCAATCAAGCGGGATTTAGTCAGTCACAATCGGCGAGCAACACTGCGGCTCAAGATGAAAATGCCCAGTTTGTGGCGGCGATCCTCGGCACGACAGAGACCGTTTGGAACCAATTACTGCAGGGACAATATGTAGAGCCTAAGTTAGTGCTCTATCGCAATATGACTTCCACTGGCTGTGGCATGGGACAGGCGCAATCAGGGCCTTTCTATTGCCCCGCCGATAGCAAGATTTATATCGATCTTAGCTTTCTCGATGAGCTTAAAACCTTAGGCGCGCCCGGTGATTTCGCCTTTGCCTATGTGATTGCCCACGAGGTGGGCCACCATGTACAGAACCTGCTCGGCACTAGCACTAAAGTGCGTCAGGCCCAACAAGCCGTCGGCAAGGCGCAGGCCAATCAACTGAGTGTTGCCCTCGAACTGCAAGCCGACTGTTATGCCGGCGTGTGGGGACATTATGTCGATAGACAACTTAATCTACTCGACGTTGGCGATGTGGAAGAAGGCATTGCGGCGGCGAGTGCCGTCGGGGATGATCGCCTGCAAAAAATGGCGGGGCGCGCCGTGCAACCCGAAGCCTTTACCCACGGCAGCTCTGCGGACAGAGTGAAATGGTTTAATACCGGTTTTACCTCCGGCAAGCTTGCCAGCTGCAATACCTTTAATCACAACTAGTGATAACACTGCCTTAACGTGGGATTGAGACATGGCATTTGAAGATAGGTTTCGGCTCAGTAGCCATGGGGTGATCACTAACGATGCGGGCCAAGTGTTACTCCTTAAGGCAAATTACGGCAATTGCGCCTGGGGCCTACCCGGTGGCGCCTTAGAGCCCGGCGAAACGATTCATGAAGCACTGTTGCGTGAATGCCAAGAGGAACTGGGGCTGGCGGTGAACGTCCACTACCTGAGCGGTGTGTATTATCACAGCGCCTATCAATCCCAAGCCTTCATCTTTCGTTGTGAGTTCGCGACTGCGGATGCGGTGATTCACTTAAGTCATGAGCACTCAGAATTTGCCTTCCATGATATCGACACGCTCAGCGCGGTTCAGCAGCAAAGAGTCAAAGATTGTCTTAATTTCAACGGTGTTGTGATAAGTGCCAAGTTTTAAGGCTTTGCCAGCAAGCGTGGGCGGTTAATTCGGCTTGATTGCTTTTAAAAGAAAAGTCAAAGTCGTGGGGTTTCACCCCACACCCGACCAAGAGGGGATCAACAGCAATTCCCTCTTGGATCTCCCTTGCCGCCCCTAACGGAGTTGAAAGCCCCTTGGGCATTAAGCGTTCTAATGCTATCGCGTCAGACGCTCGTCCCTGATTCGACTGACGCTATCTCGGCATCCATGCCTCGATCACGCAAAGAACGCAAATGCCCTGCGGCAACTCCGAGGGGATGGTGTATTCCTTTGATTGCTGAGTTGTCTTTTGGCCACTTAAAGCATTAAAGAGTTGTGGATGTTCTGTTTCACCCGCAAAATTTAACAGTGGGTGTCTCGTTAAACTCCCTCTCGTTAAACTCCCTCAATCCATTTTGAGGGGCGCTTAGAAAACCATATCGATCTGTGAAATTAACCTGACACAGAATTATGAACAGCCTCGTTAAAAAGTGTAATCAAGCCCTGGAGACAGATGGGGATGTCCTATTTTACTTTTTCATGTAGATCGTCTAAATACGATTCTAATCCGTATCTACCATTCAATATTTCAGGTTCATCGTTTAATAATTTCTTATAGTTTATCGTTTTTAATGGGTCTTCGTAATTTCGTCTCCATCGAGCAAATTTGAAAACAACAACAGCAGAATCTGGAGATATATTTTCACATGAATTAAACATTTTATTTCCCTTAAAATATGCCCCACTCATTAGTTCTGAGTGTTGCAGTATTTTATAAAACTCATGTTCCCAATGACGTTCATTTTCTTTAATAGCTCAACCAATTCAATCATGAAGTCTCCTTTTCGCATATAACGTTGGAATTGAGGGAGCCGCTTTTTGACTGCCCCTCTAGAATGACTTGTATGGCATCATTTTTTCGCGGCAGATGGTTTGATCGTTGAGCCGAATGACTTTACATCTTTCACATCAACCATTCTGAAGCGTCTATTTTGAGCCTCGTCAGTGAGCATCATAAGGATTGCTTTATCACCCACCAACTGAACCAATCGCCAATCGGATTGTTGGAGCGAAGCATCTGGCTCTACAACCGGAAGTGGAGACGACAAAGGTGCTGCATCGCGTAATGCCCGCGCTTCACCCAAGCGGTCAGGTGCCCAGAACAGGCCAGTGAGAACAAACCAATAGATAAGCCACAGATGGCCGGAAGATATCGGCAGGCTCGACTGCCGAATATGGCCAATAAGTTCAGATATTGTTACTCCCGCAGAAATTGCGAAGAATTGCGATCCCACTGATGCAAGGATATGCGCGCCCGAAGGTGGCGCATATCCAAACAGCCCTTGGGATGCCGCCAAAAGGATGCCTGCAATTCCAAGACAAGCTGCACAGAACCAACTGAGTTTTCGCAGTGAGACTTTATGATCGAGGACGAGGATCTGGGAGAAAAATGCTGCAGCAGCAACAGTGACGATGGTGCTAGCGCTCAGTTGCAAAAGCGCCAACGGCGAAACCGAGGCGACACCCCACGCGGCACCCAAGGTGGTATAGTAGGAATTCGCTTCTCGCCAGCCAACAAAGTACCCCAAGGCGGACAAAGAAAGGATCGCGGCAATTGCTCTTGGCAATAACTCCAACCAAGCACCAAATTGAAGAGGCCATCTGCTCAGTTTGTGGTGTCATATGATTCCTAACGTCTTAGTATTTATGCGCTGCGCTGTTTGCAGGGCATAAGTCGCTTGTTGGACTTGGCCACTGCCACATCCATGTCAATTGGTATAAATGATGCTATAGGAATTTGCTTTTTTGCGGTAGCGGTTTTTTATACAGTTTGCTGGGTAATTACTTGATATTGTTTTAGCTTTCTCAGTCTTTGCTGGCTGGCAGAGATACGCAAAGGTTAATAGGATTAAGCACTGACATGGAAGTGACCGTCCGTGACAGGGATGTCACGGTCGAGCACACAGGGATGTGCTTGCTGCGTGTCACTGGAATGACAGTGCTTAATTGCTGATACAGAATTATGAACACCCTCTCTATGAATCATTAATACAGCTTTGCCCTTGTTTAATTCCTCCTCTAGACAAAGATCTGTTACCGAAGAGCTGGATTCCCGCCCACAAGCATTGCGGGAATGACGGCTATAAGAAGACAGAAAATTAACGAATTAACGAGCCACCCATTGTTAAATTTACAGAGTACATACTCGTAGAAAGGGGTCTGATTACTGTGGGGGTAGCAAGATTAAGTGCTGGCATGTAAGTGACAGACCAAAGACCGGACAGGCATTTTTCATTCTTACTTGTTACTTGCTTTTCGGTTCATTTCTAGGAACGATCCATAGAATAGCTAGCACTGGTACTAAATATAAAAGGTTTTTGCCCCACTCTTGTATTTCAGCATTTGAGTTAGCTGATACTAAAATGGCTGCTAGGATAGTTATTGTTGAAACAGTGCATGCCTGAATTTTGTACCATAAATCAAATTTTTTACCACCGAGTAGTCTCAGTAGTAATGAATAAGCGATAGCAACAATATTTAAGTACAAAAATGGATCGAACACTTTACTTCCTCGATGTAACTAACATTTTATTATTTATGCGTTGTTTGCAGGGCATAAGTCGCTTGTTGGACTTGGCCACTGCCACATCCATGTCAATTGGTATAGATGATGCTATAGGAATTTGCTTTTTTGCGGTAGCAGTTTTTAATACGGTTTTATGTGTAATTATGTGATATCGTTTTGTTTTCTCATTTTTTGCTGGCTGACGAAGATACGTAAAGGTTAATAGGATTAAGCACACAGGGATGTGCTTGCTGCGTGTCACTGGAATGACAGTGCTTAAGAATAGACTGTGCCATACCGATCATCTTATGGCTCTTGTCTCGTACCTCTTGGCTTATGCCTCTTGTCTTGTGGATCAGGCGCGCAGGCGGGTTTTCTTCTGTTATAATGCCACCTCGATTTTTTGGAGGCGAGAATGGACGTATCTTCTTTACTTGACGGCCTGAATGATAAACAGCGCGAGGCTGTCGCGGCACCGCAATCTAGCATGTTAGTGCTTGCGGGCGCAGGCAGTGGTAAAACGCGAGTATTAACCCACCGTATCGCGTGGTTAATGCAGGTCGAACAGCAGAGTCCTTACTCGATTCTTGCGGTGACATTTACCAATAAAGCCGCGGCCGAGATGCGTGAGCGGGTTGAAAAGGTCGCCGGTACTAATATGGGCCGCATGTGGATTGGTACCTTCCACGGGTTAGCGCATCGTCTGTTACGTACTCACTTCCAAGATGCGGGTCTGCCGCAGAGTTTCCAAATTCTCGATTCGGACGATCAGCTGCGTTTGCTGAAACGCATCCTTAAAAGTTTGAATCTGGATGAAAAACAATATCCTCCCCGTCAGGCGCAGGGTTATATCAATGGCAAGAAAGACCAAGGATTAAGACCAAAACATATCGATGCGGGTGGCTTCCCGATTGAACAGAATCTGCTGAAAATTTATCAGGTCTATCAAGAGTCCTGCGATCGCGCAGGCCTAGTCGACTTTGCCGAAATCCTGCTGCGTGCCCACGAACTTTGGCTCAATAAGCCACATCTATTGGCCCATTATCAAGAACGCTTTAAGCATATTCTGGTGGACGAGTTCCAAGATACCAACGCCATTCAATACGCCTGGATTAGAGTGCTTGCCGGCCAAACCGCCAATGTAATGATAGTCGGTGATGACGACCAATCTATTTACGGTTGGCGTGGTGCTCAGGTTGAAAACCTGCACCGCTTCCTTCAAGATTTTCCTACCGCAACCACCATTCGCCTCGAGCAAAATTATCGCTCCAAGGGCAATATTTTGAAGGCATCGAACGCCCTTATCGCCAATAACCCCGAACGTTTAGGCAAAGAGCTGTGGACCGACGAAGCCGATGGTGAGCCCATTTCCCTCTACTGCGCCTTTAACGAAATGGACGAAGCGCGCTTTATTGTCGGCCGGATTAATGATTGGTACGAAAAAGGTGGCAATTTAAGTGACTGCGCTATTCTCTATCGCTCCAATGCCCAGTCGCGGGTGCTCGAAGAAGCCTTATTACACAAAGGTTTAGCCTATCGTATTTACGGTGGCTTGCGTTTCTTCGAACGCCAAGAGATTAAAGACGCTATGGGCTATATGCGGCTTATCAGCAATAAAAATGATGATGCTGCCTTCGAGCGGGTGGTCAATACGCCGCCCCGCGGGATTGGCGACAGAACCTTAGATATTCTGCGTTCTACCGCCCGTCAACAGGAACTCACCCTGTGGCAGGCCTGTTTACGTCTGCTGGATGAGAAAGTACTTGCAGGCCGCGCAGCCTCAGCGGTGTGTGGCTTTATGGATCTTATCGTCACCCTGCAGGAAGAAACCCAGGATATGGCCTTGTATCGCATGGCCGACACTGTCATTCAAGCCTCTGGCCTTAAGGCCATGTACGAGATGGAAAAGGGCGAGAAGGCCCACGCCCGTATCGAAAACTTAGAGGAACTCGTCACCGCCGCGCGCACCTTTGAAATGCCAGAGGAGCTTGAGGATATGGGCGAGCTTAATGCCTTCTTATCCCACGCGGCCTTAGAGGCGGGCGAAGGTCAGGCCGATGCCTTTACCGATGCGGTGCAACTGATGACACTGCACTCGGCCAAGGGGCTGGAGTTCACTATGGTGTTTATGGCGGGTGTCGAGGAGGGCATTTTTCCGAGCAAGATGGCGCTCGAAGAGGGCGACAGACTCGATGAAGAACGCCGCCTCTGCTACGTGGGCATGACCCGCGCCATGGAAAAACTCTATATCACCTATGCCGAATCCCGCCGTATCTATGGCCGCGAAGATTACGCCCGTCCCTCGCGCTTTATTAAGGAAATCCCGCCGCAATATGTGGACGAAATTCGCCTAAAGGCGCAGGTTTCAACCCCGATGGCGAATAATCGCTTCAGTGCGCAAAAATCGGCCGCGGCCAATGATACGGGTTTTAATGTCGGCCAAAGAGTCAATCACCCTAAGTTTGGCGAAGGCAAAGTGACTAACTTTGAAGGCAGTGGCGCGCAGGCTAGGGTGCAGGTGAATTTTAACGATTTTGGCAGCAAATGGCTGGTGGTTGCCTATGCGCGCCTAGAGGCGCGTTAAGATAAGGTGTTGGCTGGCTTGTTATTTTTATGACAGATTTTACGGCCTTGAAACTCGCTTCAGGGGGAGCTTGGGTATATGATGCTCACCCTGAATGCTAAGACAAAATGTGAGCAAAAATTAGGAGTGGGAGTACCTAGTTAATGAATTTAAAGCAGAAGTGGGATGTGTATTCCCGCCTGACTCGACTCGACCGCCCCATTGGTACGCTGTTATTACTGTGGCCATGTCTGATGGCCTTGATGCTAGCCGCCGGGGGGATGCCCGATCTTAAGGTCTTGATTATCTTTGTGGTTGGCGTAGTGATCATGCGAGCCTGCGGCTGCATTATTAATGATTATGCCGATCGCGACCTCGACTCCCACGTTGAACGCACTAAATCCCGTCCCCTCGCTAGCGGCGAAATCGGCACCAAAGAAGCGCTACTCCTGTTTGTGGTTTTAGGCTTGGCAGCCTTTGGGTTAGTCTTATTGCTCAATGGCTTAGTGGTTAAATTGTCCGTCGTTGGTATCATTCTCACCATTATCTACCCCTTTACTAAGCGCGTGACTAACATGCCGCAGATGTTTTTGGGTGTGGTGTGGAGCTGGTCGATTCCTATGGCCTATGCGGCTCAAACGGGTGAAGTACCGATCGAGGCCTGGTGGTTATTTGCGGCCAATTGGTTCTGGACCGTCGCCTACGATACCATGTATGCCATGGTCGACAGAGATGATGATCTCAAGGTGGGCATTAAATCCACTGCGATTTTGTTTGGTAAATATGACCGTCAAATCATAGGCTTATTTCAACTAGCCGCGCTGATTTGTTTTATCGCCGCCGGTTGGAGTGCCGACCGAGGCTTAATATATGGTCTCGGTTTACTGACTTTTGTAGGTTTTAGCACTTACCAGCAGATACTGATTTTTGGTCGTGAAAGAGCACCTTGCTTTAAAGCCTTCCTCAACAATAACTGGGCGGGTCTGGCGTTATTTGTTGGTTTGGGCGCCGACTATCTGATTTAGACGACTCTTATCAGTTTTGAGTCGATAGGAGCACTCTTATCGACTCAGAATATGCTTATAACATATTGTAATTTAGCTATTTTAATTATTGATCTCTTAGCTTTAACATCAAGGTGTACCTCTAAACACTCGTGCTTTAGCCCCTGCGACTGGTTTTTACACTATGGCATAGTTTATAGTGAGACTCTGTTTTTACCTTAGGTAGCGTCACAGGGAGTTGCTATGTTTATACCGCCAGGATTTGCACTCATCAACCCGTATATGATTGTCGACAATGCACAACTGTTAGTCGAATTTTTAAATCAAGCCTTTGGCGCAAAAGTTATCCACCTTTCCCATAGACCCGATGGCAAGATAGCCAATGCACAGATACAGATTGGTGACTGCCAATTTATGTTAAGCGAGGCGACAGCGGCATTTCCAGCCATGCCTGCCTCCTATTATGTGTATGTGGAAGATGCTGATAAGTCGGTGCAACAGGCAGTAGCCGCGGGATCTGAACTCATTATGGCCGTTACAGATAAGCCCTATGGTGATCGCCAAGGCGGAGTGCGGGATCCCGTTGGCAATTTATGGTGGATCTCCCAGCGTTTAGTTGCTGGCCCCTATCAGGATTGAGCCCCAAGGAGGTGGGATATGCCGTGTCAGCTAACCCGATTATTTGGAATCGAATTTCCTATTATTCAAGCCCCTATGGCGGGTGTGCAGGGCAGTGCACTTACCATCGCCGTATCCCAGGCGGGTGGGCTTGGTTCCTTACCCTGTGCCATGTTGTCCCTTGAGGCGCTCGAGGCCGAACTGGCAGTCATCCGCACAAACACGACTAAACCTTTCAATGTGAACTTTTTTTGCCATAGCGAGCCCTTGCCACAGGCTGCCAAGCAAGCGGCTTGGCTCGAACAACTTAGTCCTTATTTTGCAGAGTTTAATCTCGACCCGAATGCGCAGCCTGCTGGCGCGCAGCGTACACCCTACAGTAAGGCGCAGGCCGAGGTGTTAGCCAAATTTAAGCCCGAGGTGGTGAGCTTCCACTTTGGTCTGCCCGATGAAGAGCTACTGCTGGAAATCAAATCCTGGGGCTCAAAAGTCATCTCTACAGCGACCACAATCGAGGAGGCGTTGTGGTTAGAGGCCCGTGGCGTTGATGCGATTATTGCCCAAGGCTTAGAGGCGGGTGGGCATAGGGGGCATTTCTTATCTGAGGATTTAACCGAACAGTCGGGGACCTTTAGCCTACTGCCGCAAATTATTGCGGCGGTAGATATCCCAGTTATTGCCGCGGGCGGCATAGTGGATACGAAAACCGTGCGCGCCGCCATGGCAATGGGGGCATCTGCGGTGCAGGTGGGGACGGCTTATTTACTCTGCCCCGAGTGCACTACCACTGATATTCACCGCGACGCACTACAAAGTGACGCGGCGCAGCATACGGCGCTGACGAACTTATTTTCCGGCCGACCCGCTCGCGGCATAGTGAACCGTTTTATGGCTGAAATGGGACCGATTAACGATGCCGTGCCCGATTTTCCCTTGGCATCCTCTGCGGTTGCAGGCTTAAGAACTGCGGCAGAGCAACAAGGATTCGGTGATTTTAGCCCACTTTGGTGCGGCCAAAATACCACCGGCTGTCAGGCGATTCCCGCCGCTGAACTAACAAGGCAGTTGGCTTTAGGTGTGATGGTTTAATGCTTGATATGGTTTAGCTATTTTTGGATTTTAGGTGGCCATAGTTCCGTTGCTTTTATGCCTCTACTACCTGCATTTATATTACTAAAAGTGCAGAAAACATCGAATTCAAAGAGCAATGATTAGTTTCAGCTTTTTATTCTCCATAAGAGTTTCACTGCATGTTAGGGCGTACTGGTAATCTAATGCTTTCTATTGGATTCCAACTGAATATACCGAAGTAACATGTCGCTCTCTATGTTTATTATTTGTTGATTTATTTCTAAGCCAGCCTTGTATTCATTCTGGTCTCCCCCAATGTACTTGATAAGCCAAGCTACTTTGTTGGTTTTCACTATCATAGGTTTGGCAGTTATGCTTTAACTGCCATATGTTGAATAGCTCAACTTACAGGGATGTTAAATGCTAAAAATCCGACTTAGACGCCCAGTTAAATATCGAATAGCCTTCCTCTTACTGATGATTTCGGTATATGTCCTAGGCTTTAATTTGCTGCCAGAACAGATAACACAAACAAGCGAGCAGTTGTCCTTGGTTGTCGTTAGCGCGCTATATTTTGTGTTGTTGCCTCTGCTCTATTGGTATTGGATTATCAAAATAGGTGCGCAAAAAGCTTGGAAATTATTGTTCATCCTTAGTTTGAGCAGCCTAATGGCTCGCCTTAGTTATCCTGATGAAATTGCAGAGTATTTCGAATTTATCGCTTGGTTGCGTTTCCCTATTATCGCAGTATTATTGCTCGTCGAACTGTACTTAATGGTGAGTATTATTAAGGGATTGTGGCAGGCGAGAAAGGCGACTGGCGATCCAAGATTAGCGATAATTGCTCAATATGCTGCAACTGTGGAGCAGGAGAAGGGCAAGGGGTCGAATGAACCTCGATCGCTTAACATTGAGGGCACATCAAATTCTGAATCTTCAAAGGATAAAATGCCTGACGATAAGAAGCTGACCTTAGGTTTAATGCTCGCCACTGAACCTGCGAGTTGGTATTACGCCATTCCCTATTTTTCCCGTCGTCATCCATCGGCTATCACCCAGCTTAAGTTGCTTAGTGCTCAGCCTTGGCATGTTGTAATGTCCATCGTATGTTTAATGGCCTCATCCTTGTTGAGTTACTGGCTACTCGATAATGTTAGCCATATTGCAGCCATATTGGTTTCTGGTTTGCTCTTGTATTCAATGGTATTAATCGCTGCCAACTATCGTATTAGCCGTTATTACTCCCTATATCAAAGGGAAGGTAAGCTGATTATCAATAACGGCATCTGGGGTTTTATGTCGATTGATTTAACCCAGATAAGCGATCTGAAATTGGGGGCGTTTTCGGCTCTGACGCCGTCCCTGAAAGTGGGTGATAAATCGTTAGGTATGGTATCTACAGCATCATCACCAGAAATATTGACTATAGGTCGTGGCGATACCGCCAATGTGCAGCTGCTATTTAAGCAGCCCCAAGTTTATTATGGCGGGATGGGACAATTGTCAGAGTCGTTAACTATGGTTAACCTCGTTGTGGATGATCCTCAGGAGTTAGTCGATACACTGTTAGCCTATACTCCCAAAATGCAACAAGCCTCTTAGGATCAATTTATAATGCCCTAATTAGATGATTTATTGGCTTATCTAAGTTAGTCTGCTGTGCGTTTGTTGGATATCTTTATACAGTTAGGGCATTCGCTCTTACTTACTATCGTTAAATCGAGGAGCAGTTTGACTATGGCACCCATTTTCAGTAATGCCGCAGTTGGCCGTACCCTCCTGATCCTATTGTTATGTGCCGGCGTGTTCTTTTTTATCGACTTTTTAGTCCCCGCCTTAGCCGCCTTGATTGTGTGTTTTTCGAGTTGGCCCCTCTATCAAAAACTGTTGGCAAAATGCGGCGGTCGCTCGGCATTGGCGGCGAGTATTGCTATGGTGTGTATTGTGTTTGGATTGGTCACACCGCTGGTATTCGTATTTTCCTATGCTTTACAAGAGATTAGAACTTGGGTTGAGTGGTTGGTTCATGCTAATCAGCATGGTGCTGCCGTGCCTATATGGATCAATGATTTTCCAGGGATAGGGGAGTGGTTAACCCTAAAGTGGCAGCAATTTATTGGCGAGCCCCACGAACTGGGTAAAATAGTCAGCGCGATTAGCGGGCAGAATCTGAGTGGGATTTCCCGTTGGGTGTTGCAATTGGGCTGGAATACCTTGGGATTATTATTGACCTTACTCTTTATGCTGATCACTTTGTTTTTCTTGTATAAAGATGGTGAACAAGTCGCAAGGCAGCTGGATATTGTCGGCGAACGAGTGCTACCGGCACGCTGGCATAGCTTCTCCCGCGTGGTGCCGGCCACGGTCAGTTCGACTGTGATTGGTATGACGCTTATCGCGATTGGCGAGGGGATTGTGCTTGGCACAGCCTATTGGATTGCAGGTGTTCCTTCTGCCGTGGCCTTTGGAGTATTAACGGCATTTATGGCATTGATCCCCGGCGGTGCGCCCACTATGTTTACCCTGATTTCCCTCTATCTGGTGGGGACGGGCGATCTTACTGCGGGTGTCGGTCTGTTTCTTTGGGGGAGTATAGAGCTGTTTATCGTCGATAAAACTCTGCGGCCTAATCTTGTCGGCGGACCGATTAAATTGCCTTTTTTACCGACTTTTTTCGGTCTGATCGGCGGTGTAAAAACCATGGGGTTTGTCGGCTTATTTGTCGGCCCAGTATTGATGGCCCTGTTGGTGGCCATTTGGCGTGAGTGGCTAAGGGAAGAACCTGAGATTATACAAATAGATTAACAGGCAAAAGCTAGACGCTAAGACTTAATCTACTGCTAAGGTACTTTTCCGCTCATCGGTGTAAAACCACCAAGGTTTAGGATCTTCGCCCGCCATAAAGCGGGTGATGGAGATAAACACATCTATCATGCACGGGTCGTGTCTCTGGTTCGTTTGGTCGCACAGTGTTTGGTACATTTTATAGGGATTTTGACCTAACAGTTGCTCAGGCTTATCTATGCCAAGCAAACGTAAATCCGCCGCACAGGCTTTACCAATATTCGGTAAATCAGTTAGTTGCTTAACCTTTGCCCGCACGACTTTCGCAGGATTCATAGGAATTGCCTCATTAAAGCATATGCTGAAAAGTCAGCACCACCGGATAATCGCCTTGGCGAAATAAGAGCCTGCGAATAACAGGCTCCTCACCTCAATAGTAAAATTTAGGCTTTAACCAGTTTAGTGAGATCCGCTGGGCGGTAATAAACTGATTTGAGTACCTTGCCTTGGCGAACCACTTTACCCGCCATTTCCACATCTTTAGCGCATTTTGCAATGATAAAGTCGCCTTGTTGGCTACCCACAATATCAACACCTTGCTCGGCATAGAAGGTAATTGTCTCAGCAAGTTCCTGCTCGTTGCGGCACACTTTACTCATATTGCTCGAGTGGACTTCGTTCCAGCAGTTAATAAAGTCGATTTCACGGTTTTTAGCGACGCAAAGTAACAAGTCAATCAGGTAACTGATCTCGAGCCTGTCGGTGATTGCTTGCGCACCCAAATGCACTAAACGCCCCATTAATACATATACAGAATCGACAATGGCATCGGCTTGCTCGATACGGCTATCGGCTTCGGCAAGTTCAGTTAATTCCTCAATAATCAACGAGGTATGTAAGGTATCGGCCTTGTCGTCTAATGAGCTTAAATCATTTACCGCTAAATCGAAGGTGCAACGAAACTCACTGATATCACGATATAAGTGGTCATAAATAGGTTGAGTTAAACAGGTGAGTTTCATTTGGATTGCCTTGGAATAAAGAGTTTGATGGCAATTTTAAAGAAATGCACCGCAAAATACAAAGTTCAGTCTGTCTCGATAGACTGGCTCAAAATGTTTGCATTAACTTTTTATCATAAAAAGTGGCTTTATTTTACTTCTTCATTCAGTGCCAGTTACACTGCCCAACTTAGTCATATAAGATAAATACAATAATAAAAGAGAGAGGAATCATTCATGTCGGACCGTCTTATTCCCGTGTTGTTACTGTCTACTTCAGTACTGACGGGGCTCACTGCTTGCAGTGATAACACCTCAGAAAACACCGTAAAAACTAGCGAAGGTGCACCCCAAAGCCAAGAGGTTGCCACTCAAATGCCGGTTGGTATCAATGTCGCGGCGATGACGCCCACGGTAAAGCCTGGAGATGATTTTTATAGCTACGCCAATGGCGAGTGGATGAAAACGACGATGATCCCAGCCGATCGCTCAAGCACAGGTGCATTTTTAGTCGCCTTCCAAGAGACTGAAAAGCATAAGACCAGCCTGATCGCCGACTTAGTGAAGGCCGAACACGCCGCTGGCAGCGATGATGCCCGCATTGCCGATTTCTACAAGGCCTATACCGATACCGCGGCAATCGATGCGGCGGGAACGAAGCCAATGGAGGCCGATTTAGCCCGTTATCAAGCGATTGCGGACAAACAAGCCCTGTCGGCGGCGCTCGGTGCTAACCTGCGTGCCGATGTGGATCCACTCAATGCCACCGACTTTTTCACCGAAAACCTCTTTGGTATTTTCGTGACCCAAGGTCTGGCGACACCGGGTGAAGTATTACCTTATATTCTTCAAGGTGGTTTAGGGCTACCCGAGCGCGAATACTATCTCGCGGACGACCCTAAAATGATCGAGATCCGCACCGCTTACCGCGCCTATGTCGAAACCCTGCTGGCCGATGCGGGAGTGAGCGATGCCGCCGTCCGTGCCGATCGTATTTTTGCCCTCGAGCACAAGATCGCCACCGCCCACGCCAGCCGTGCAGACAGTGAAGACTTCACTAAGGCATCGGGAGTATGGAGCCGGGCCGACTTTGATGCTAAAGCCCCAGGTATCGACTGGACAGCCTTCTTAGATGCCGCGCAGCTTGGCATGCAAGACAAATTTGCCGCCTACCACGCCAGTGCCATTACGGGACTTTCGGCGCTGGTGGCCTCAGAGCCGTTGGATGCCTGGAAAGACTGGTTAGTGTTCCACCATATCAATAGCCATGCGGATGTGTTGCCGTCCACTATCGATAACGCTTCCTTTGCCTTTAATGGCACTAAGCTGTCGGGCACGCCTGAGCAGCGCAGCCGTGATAAGCGCGCATTAAGTGCATTGGATGAGTACCTTGGCGATGCCGTCGGTCGCGCCTATGCCGAGCATTATTTCCCTGCCTCGGCCAAGGCCGAAGTCAGCACTATGGTGGATAACATCGTCAGTGCCTTTGGCAAACGTGTCGAAAAACTCGAGTGGATGGACCCTTCGACCAAGAAGGAAGCGCTGGCTAAGGTCGCGACCATCGCCGTTGGCGTGGGTTACCCCGATAAGTGGCGCAATTACGATGCCTATGCCGTATCGCCAACGAATGCTTATGCCAATGCTATCAATGGTGAAAAGGTGGAATACGCCCATCAACTCGCCAAAATCGGCAAACCTATGGATAAGGGCGAGTGGTGGATGACGCCGCAAGTGGTTAACGCGGTCAACCTGCCAGTGCAGAACGCGCTTAACTTCCCAGCGGGGATTTTGCAGCCACCATTCTTCGATGCTAAGGCCGATGCCGCCTATAACTATGGCGCGATTGGTGCCGTGATTGGCCATGAGATCAGCCATAGTTTCGATAACAATGGTGCCGCCTTCGATTCGACTGGCGCTATGCGTAACTGGTGGACTCCGGCGGACTTTGCCCAGTTTGCCAAACAAGGCGAGGCACTGGCGCAGCAGTTTGATGCCTATGTGCCATTCCCCGATCTGCATGTGAACGGCAAGCTGACCTTGGGCGAAAACATTGCCGACGTAGCGGGCTTAGCGGCGGCACTCGATGCCTATCATGCGTCCTTAAAAGACCAAGCAGCGCCAGTGATCGAAGGCTTTACTGGCGATCAACGCTTCTTTATCGGCTTCGCGCAAACTTGGGCGACTAAGATGCGGGACGAAGCCCTGCGTGCCCGCGTCGCGACCGATGGTCATGCCCCCGGCATGTATCGCGCGCTAACGGTGCGTAACTTAGATGCTTGGTATACGGCATTCGATGTGAAGCCCGGCGATAAGCTGTATTTAGCGCCAGAGGATCGGGTGAAGATCTGGTAAGTCCAATGCGGTAAAAGCAAGGGGAACACTATGTTCCCCTTATACATTGAATGATTCATCCATAACGAGATTTTGTGGATGGATGAAGTCCTGTAAGATAGCGGCTTAGCATTTTCATTGTGATTAAGGGATGGAATATGACCGCAGAAAACCGCTATTTCTATGAGCCGAGCAAGGGACATGGACTATCGCACGACCCCTTAAATGCCATTGTCGCACCCAGACCCATAGGTTGGATCTCCTCGCGCAGTGCTCAGGGGCAACGTAATCTCGCGCCCTATAGTTTTTTCAATTGTTTCAATTACAACCCCCCTATCATCGGCTTTGCCAGCACAGGCTGGAAAGACAGTGTCGCTAATATTGTCGACACGGGTGAATTTGTGTGGAACCTCACTACCCGCAGCCTTGCCGAGAAAATGAACCAAACCTCCGCCATGCTGCCCCGTGGTGAAGATGAATTTGCCTTTGCCGGACTCACCCCTAGGGCGGGCACTATTGTAAAGGCCGACTTAGTGGCTGAAAGCCCAGTGAATTTTGAATGTAAGCTCTCCCAATGTATTCAACTCACTGCCGCCAACGGTGACAAGATCGATACTTGGTTAGTGTTAGGTGAAGTGGTGGCCGTGCATATTGCCAAGCATTTACTCGATAATGAAGGCGTGTATCAAACCGCCCTCGCTGAACCCGTACTGCGCGCCGGCGGCCCATCGGCCTACTATGGGATCTCCGAAGATCTGCGGTTTGATTTGAATAGACCACAAGTGTAGGTATTGGTACTCAAACTTCGTTTGAGTTTTTAATTCAAATCAAAGTCGTGGGGCTTCACCCCCTGATTTTTGATAACGAGTCGACCAAGGAGGAGTAACTTACCTCTTTGTTAACAAGAGTCCTTGCCGAACAACGTCCATGCCTAACTGCCAGTTCGCCGTCCATGGCTCTCGTTCGAAATGCTGCTACGCAGCACTCACCCTAGCGAAGTTACATGCATTGGTGAGTGGCTTCGTGCTTATTCGAAAATCGCTAACGCTTCCGATGGTACATCCCCTTTGCGCTAAACAGAGAGTCCGAAAGCTAACTCGGCATCCATGCCTCGCTCACGCGATTTTCTTCAACACCCTTCAGCAACTTCGCAGGGGGAGGTGAACTTCTGTAGCCTTGGTATGTGGGCTGTTAATCCCCACAGATTTGTGCCTGTCCTATCTTTTAATTGGCAACCATGGCCCGATTGGTAATGGCGATAACATTCATATCGCGGGTAATCATGGTGGCGGTGCTGTAGGCAACGTTGTCGGCCGTGTTCTGTAATCGCACCCGCTCGGTCGCGACCACACCTGAGTCATACAAAGAAAATACCGCCAAACCAATTGCGGCAAATATCGCCAGAAAAAGGACGCTGGCGTATCCTGCCTGCCGGTGAGGGAATCGACTTAAATTAGCTTTTGCAGCGGCTCTGTATAACAGGTAGCGGTAGAACACTTGCATGGCTCAATCCTTGACCGTGGTTTCTGTCCTTCGAGTGGCGCACGCCGTGAACTCTTCCGATATTGAGAGCATGGAAAAGCCGACGGCGATGCTTGAATGCTCAGCCTTTATTCACATTAAATTTGTTGTTTGGGTGTAGGAATGCCTGCTATTGATATTCTGCCTTCCATAAAGTCAAAGGTTCGGCAGAGCACCATTGCCAGAATTTCGTTTCCACCATGTCACTGGCCTCGGCAGCATCCCGCCCCTCAAACAAGCGCCAATTTGCCTCTGCAGATTTCAGGGCATACTGTCTCAAGTGATCGGTGACAGTCTCGAAAGCGGATGGCTCAAGAAGAAATATGCTGCCATCTCTGTAATACTCCCAGGGCACCTGATCTTTAGGTTGTCGTTGATGATTCTGGAAGAACGCCTCGCTGTAGATGCTGGCCGAACCGCCTGCCGACACACAGTCGTCCCAACGTTGGCAGCGAAAGAAATACTCGTCCTCAGCCTCAGCCGTGCCACTTAATTCACTGTAGGGGCATGGCCGCTCCCAAGCCTTATCGATATTGGTTTCGGCTATACCTTTACGCGCCAGTTCAACCTCATGGGGCTTAGGAATGGCCATTTCCAATAACAAGTCATAGCCGGATTTTTCCTCTGCGATGGAAAAAGCTGCGGCGCTGAGCAGCGAGACACAAAGTAAAAATTTTGTCTGAAATAACCTTATTCTGAATCGCATTTTTACACCTAAGTCACTGTTGATATGAAGTTGAAATACATGCCAATCCTAATCATCTAATTTACTTTTCCAAATAGACAAAGGTTCGACCGCGCACCATTGCCAGAATTGCTTTTTAACGAGTTTGTCGGCTTCGCCAGCACTGCGCCCTTCAAACAAGCGCCAGTTTTTTTCGGCAAACTTCAAGGCATGGTTATACGAATGCCCCGAACCGCCAACAAATTCTGCGTCATTCTTGGCCAAGTCTTCGCCATCTTGTTTCCACTGCTGAGGAATTTTCTCCCCCGTTTTATGGTGCTTGAAAAAACCTTCAGTAAACCGACTCGCATTAGCGCCCGCTGTTTTACAATCTTGCCAGCGGCGACAACGGAGATGAATTTCGTCTAAGTCAATATCGCCCGAATCGTCAAAGAGCAAGCGAGAACTGTTATATGGGCATGGCCGCTCCCAAGCATTCTCTATGCTTATCTCTGCCACACCTTTACGCGCAAATTCAACCTCATGGGGTTTAGGTGCATTAGCAAGGATACTTTGCACAGTTAGTACTTTTTCTTCTGCTATAGAAGTAGGTGTCGCGCTGAGCATTGATACAAAAAGTAAAAAATTTACATGAGATAACTTTATTTTGAATCGCATTTTTGCAAAGTCCTTTGAGCATGAGTTTAGCTAGCCAGAAACGGAAAAGACCAAATAAAGTGATAGCCTTAGTTGCATTATGCCTTTGTTATTGACGACCCGTTTCCGGCATCGTCTTTGTATCCGTTAACGTCACCCGTGTTTGCTGAATGAGTAAACATTTTCTATTTGTAATTTCATCAACATATAAAGATAAGGCTTTCGGAAAAATTTATTTCCCTTTTATAAGGTGATGTATTGCTGATGGCTATAACACTAAAGAGGGATTTCTAACTAGTTAACTGCATCGGTCGTAAATGGAAATACCTGTTGTCGAAAATGTCACTCGCTCAAGCGGCATAGCAAAACTACCCTAGGGCAACTTATGGGTGAGATGACTTTTTGCTAGGTGGCTATGTTTCGATATCTTTTGTGCAGTTTTAGTTTAGTGCTCCTGTATCCGACGGGGATTGATATGTACTTGGTCGGCTTACCACAAATCGCCCAGGATTTAGGGGCAAGCGAGGCTCAGCTGCATATTGCTTTTTCTGTGTATCTCGCGGGGATGGCGACCGCTATGTTATTTGCTGGCAGTTTAGCCGACAGAATAGGGCGCAAACCTATTACGTTGGTTGGCGCGCTACTGTTTGCCATTGCGTCTTACCTTGCGGGTAGTGCACAGACAAGCGACCTCTTTTTAATGGCACGATTTGGACAGGGGATTGGTGCAGGCACTTGTTATGTAGTGGCTTTTGCGATTTTACGTGATGTATTAGACGAGCAGCACCGGGCAAAAGTGCTCTCGATGATCAATGGGGTGACCTTTGAACTCGTGCTCGAGTCGCCGTTATTGCTCATTATGCTTAATGAGTTAACGCAGGCTATTTATGGGCGATATCCCGATGCCAAAGTGAAGGTGCGCAATTGGGACTATGATTCGCTAGAGGCCATTATTCGCGGTGAGGCCGATATAGGGTTTACCGGCCGAGAGAGTCATCCACGTTCCAAGGAATCCCTCGATCTCTTACCCTATTTTATCGATTTTGAAGTGTTATTTACCGATCTACCTATGGTGTATTTACGCCGCGATCATCCCGCCTTACAGGAAGAGTGGAATCTAGACACCTTTCTTAAATATCCCCATATCAATATCCTGTGGGAAAAGAGTGAAACCTGGGCCTTGGATGATGTGCTTATTGAATTTGGACTCAGTCGCAATATCGTGTTGACCTTGGCCAGTTTTGAGCAATCCCTCTTTATGGCCGCTAAGCCAAACCACAGCATGATGGCAATAGCGCCGCAATATTGTGGGCAGTATGCACAGCTGCTGCACCCTGAGTTAGTGTGCAGGCCCATACCGATAGCTGCGGAATATCTCGATAAGCTCGCCATTCCTTTTACCTTGATTTGGCATAAGAGAAACAGCCATAACCCCAAAATCACTTGGCTGCGAAGCAAGATAAAAGCGATTTATGGTTCAGAACAGTTGCGATAGCCGGGCGAACTAAGTGCTCGCTTTGACATAGTCAGGGTAATTTGTATCAAAATCTCGGCCAAAAAGTGTGGTTTGTATCACTATTTATGGTGTTATTGAAATGTTTGTTAAGTGTTTGAGTTTGTGAAATATTTGTTTTTGTTTTTAGGGTAAATAGCCATTGTTGTGACGGCAAATCTGCGTAGACTGAAGTTGATTTTTCACTGGTCTATGAGGGACATAATGATAAAAAGTAAATTAAAGGGATTTGCAACCTTTGCAGTCGCATGCTTGGCCATGACGGCCTGTGGTTCAGATGATAAAGATGAAGGCAGCACAGATCAAAGTGGTACTTATGTGCAATTTTATAACGCTGTGGCTGGCAGCACGGCAACTGCACTCAAAGTCGCCGATAAAACCTATGAAAGTGTAAGCTACGGGGACGCTATGCCGCGTTTCACCTCGAAGGCGGGGGTCACCGCGATTGACATCATAGCTAAAGATGCCGCAAATAACGATACATCTATCTATAAAGAAGATATTGATCTAAAAGATAAAACAGATCATTTCTTTGTACTGCATGGTGATTTTGCCGAACCTAAATTACTCAATATCAACTATTCCCGCACTGAACTCGATAAGCTTAACGAAACCGCTGAAAACAGTAAGATGCAGCTCTTGATTGCGAATACGGCTGTGCATGCCCAAGCCTTTGATGCCTATATTTCTAAGTCGAGTGAGACCTTTGCCGATGCCGCTTTACTGGGCAGTGTCGCCTATGGCGAAGTATCTTCACCGCAAATTATGGACACAGGGGAATACAAGTTGTACCTCGCACCAGAGGGAACGACCAATGTGTCCTACACGACGGCGAGCATTAAATTCAATTCTAAGGTGCCCTATAAGCTGATCATCCGTGAAGGTTTTGGCGCTTCGGATGCAAAAATCACCTTAGACAGCGTCGATTCAAGCACCAATGTACGTAACCATGTGGCCCTCGAAGCTAGCGTCGATTACCGTGTATTCAATGGCTTAGGTTCACACGCTGTGGATGTTAAAGTCGTTAGCAATACCCAGGATACGCTATTTAGCGCAGTGCCATCATTTGGGGTGACTAACTATCAGAGTGCTGAGTTTAATGACTTTAGTGTAAGTGTGTTCGAAAGCGGTACCCAAAATAAGTTGCTGGATAATGTGCTTATTACCCTGAACCAAGATGAAATCAAAACGATCTTTATCTATGAACAAACTAATGACGAGGGCAGCCAAGTCAAGGCGATGGAGATGAAACAAACTCAGACACCTAGCCCCTACAGCTTTAAGTTCGACATAGTAAGTTTTGCCGATAAAAGCAATCTCACTGTATATTTCTTAAAAGCAAATGACACGATTGAAACTGCGGTAAATAAAATCACTGCGGTCAACCCAGCTAGCCCTCAGTCAGTGACTGTACCTGCAGGCGAGTATTCGATTAAAATCATCGCAGTCGAAAACGGTGTTAAAACTGTTGTTTATGCATCGGATTTAATGGATTTCAGTAATGAAGACAATGTGACTATGGTGCTGAATATCGATCCTTCTACTAGCTTTGGTTATAACTTGATTAAGATCTAACCGCTATGGTGAGTAAACTTAGCTAATACAACAGCGCTACTTAGGTAGCGCTTTTTATTGATTGTGGCGGTGGGGTTAATGTAGGCTAACCGGCAAAAATTTAGCTGAGCATTGTTGCTGTGTGAATAGTGCTGTTGTGTGAATAACGCAAGCAATATAGGAAAAGGAGTTCACTGTGATGAGTAAAGGATTTAAAGACGGCCATTTCCAAATTGGTGAAGGCAGTATTAGCGGTACCATAGCGTGTATGTTAGCCATATTATCGTTTCTGGGTGTATTGGCGTTTCATTTCCCCGAATATCTCACCACCCCTGAATTACGCCAAAGCTATAATGTCGATATTATTCGCAGTTTGATATTTGTCGCCTTAGTGGTGTCGGGCAGTTTAGGTTTATTGAATTTTATTCGAAATAAAAATAAACGATTTGGCTTTGTGGCTTGGGTATTTGTGAGCTTGGCGATTGCCTTTGGTGGCCATCAAGTCGAAGTCGAGCCTTTTGCCAATCATAAGGTCTCACTGGGGTTAGATTGGTTTATTTTAGACTTATTAGGTTCAACCTTAATTTTTATTTTTATCGAAAAATGGTTACCCCATAAACCAGAACAGCCAATATTGAGACCGGAATGGCAAGGGGATTTAAATCATTTTTTGGTGAATCACTTAGCGATTGGATTTGTATTATTGGTGGCAAACCAATTTGTGCAGTCGAGCTTTTCTTGGGCCATTTCCAGCACAGTGCAAAGCTTTATCGCGGGTCTTCCCTTTGTGTTGCAACTGTTGTTGATTCTACTAGTCGCCGATTTAATGCAATATGCGGCGCATCGCGCTTACCACGAGATCCCATTCCTGTGGCGTTTCCATTCGGTGCACCATAGCGCCAAGCATTTAGATTGGTTGGCGGGATCTAGGCAACATATGTTTGAGTTGATTGCCACCCGCTGTTTAGTGCTTACGCCGATTTTTATATTGGGATTCTCCAAAGATATCATCAGTATTTATGTGATTATCGTTGGCGTACAGGCGGTATTTAACCATGCCAATGTCCAAGTTAACTTTGGCTGGTTGCGTTATTTAATTGTCAGTCCGCAGTTTCACCATTGGCATCATGCTTCCGATAAGGCGGCCATAGATCGTAACTATGCAGCCCACTTTTCATTTTTAGATTATCTATTTGGGACCGCAGTTCGAGGTCATAAAGAGTGGCCAGAGCAATATGGTGTCGTCGGCGATTACATGCCCGTTGGCATGTTTAAGCAGCAATTATATCCCCTCGGTTTAGCGAAGAAGGACACAAAATAACTGCGCTGCATTTGGAGTGGTTTGTTTTGGAATGATTGCCTGAGAGTAAATATTAGGTCAACTGAGTAGCAACGCTTAAGTGATGGTTAACTCTGACACTGGACAGAAAAAAGCCCAACACAGCGTTTGGGCTTTTTGTCGTTCAAACTGCAAGCGTTATTCGCTGATTTTCAGTTCTTGGCCGGGCTTAATAATGCTCTTGCCATTGAGCTGGTTCCACTTCATTAAGTCAGCCAGTTTAACCTTGTTCTTACGGGCGATTTTATCCAGTGAATCGCCGGATTTCACCTTGTAGGTTTTCGCTTTTGCGGCAGGCTCGGCTGTTGTCGCGGCTGTGCTTGGCGTGTCGCTCGCTTTTACCTTAGTTGATGACTTCTTACTCGTGTCAGTTTGAGCCTTATCATTTTCGGCCATTGGCGTTAATAGCATAAGCTCTTGGCCTACTTTTATCCGGTCCGATGTCAGGTTATTGGCTTGTTTTAATGCACTGACTGAGATATCAAATTTGGCCGCAATTGCGCCTAAGCTATCACCGGATTTGACTATGTAGCTTTGGCTGTCATAGCGTTTTTGGGCGTAGAGTTTGTCGTGATTTTCCTGATATTGACCTATGTTTTCCAGCGGCAGGGCGATTTGATATTTGCCTTTGCTCGGGATCACGCCTTGGCGAAAGCCAGGGTTATAGGTTTTAAATTCGGCCTTACTCAGCCCTGCCGCATTGGCTATCTGGTCGATATCCACGCCATTGGGTGCAGGGACTCTATCTAAGAAAGGACGGTTAGCGATTGGCGGCACTGTTAGATTGTAATGATTAGGGGTGCGAATAATTTGAATAAATGCCAACCATTTAGGCACAGTTTGCACCCGCTTGGCCGGAATGCCCAGCGACCAAAAGTCCGTTGGTTTACCCTTGGCTTTGTTCTTGTCGATGGCGGCTTTAATCACCAGTTCACCGGTATTGTAGGCGGCGACGGCGTTGATCCAGTCGTTATCTAAGGTGTCGTATAAATGCTGTAGATAGTCGAGCACGGCATCGGTTGAGGCCAGCGCATCTTTACGGCCATCGTAGGCCGAGTTGATGCTAAGGCCAAAATTACGCCCTGTGGCGGGGATCATCTGCCACAGTCCCGCTGGACCGTTGGCTTGTGCTAAAGGGTTGTAGCCGCTTTCGACTATGGGTAATAAGGCCAATTCTAATGGCATATTACGGGCTTCAAGCTGGCTGACGATGTAATACAAGAATGGCTCGGCACGTTCGCCGATTTGGTTCATAAATTTTTGTTTATCATCGAAAAAGTTACGCTGTTTACGCACTTCGGCATCGTCATGTACATCAATGGTATTGGCGTGCTGGATTTTTTCCCAAACGTCGCTGTACTGCTCAACCACAGCGGGTGGCGTGTGCTGCTGTTGTTGCTGTGAGTGCTCGTTATCGCTGCTCACCTCATTTGCGGGGGCACTGAAGTCAGTGGTCGATGGGCTTGCCGATGTGGTCGCGCAACCGCTCAGTTGGGCCATAAGCATGGCTAGCATAAGCAGGGTAAAAGAGTGCATTTGGCGAAAAGGTTTCCGCATGATTGTCCTGTGATGAGTTAACTGGGCATTCCATATTGGTGCACATGCTAATCTGTTTTCGAGTTTCTGAATAGCTTTCCACGGTTTTCCTACTGCCTAGGGTTCAGTTTTAAGTCGATTGCACCGCCCTTTGGCTGGGGATCTTGCGTTTAGCTTTAGCCATTAATGCGCTACCATAGCGGCGATTTTTCATTGACTTGGGTAGCAGAGTGCAGACGTTAGCGCAATTAAGAGCAGGGCAGTTACAGGGGATCACGCGTTTACAATTGGTCGAGGAGTTAACCGAGTTTCCGCGGGAGATTTTTGACTTAGCCGATAGCCTCGAAATCCTCGATTTATCGAATAATCAATTGAATGCTTTGCCCGAGGACCTGCACCGTCTATCGCGTTTAAAGATACTCTTTGCTTCTAATAACCGCTTCGAACACTTACCCGAGGCATTAGGGCGCTGTGCAAATTTAGAGATGATTGGCTTTAAGGCGAATCAAATCCACACTGTGACTGCCGCCGCGTTACCGCCACAAACCCGCTGGCTCATCCTAACCGATAACCAAATCGAGACCTTGCCTGCGGCTATGGGGGATTTGCCTCGTCTGCAAAAATTAGCCTTGGCGGGCAATAGGTTAACGGCCTTGCCCGAGTCGATGGCCAATTGCCGTAACTTAGAATTAGTGCGTCTATCGGCCAATCAACTGCAGATGCTGCCAGCTTGGTTACTGGGTTTGCCTAAGCTGACTTGGCTCGCCTTTGCGGGTAATCCATTTAGCCATACCTTGGTCGATCCCCATGCCGATGTGGCCACAGTGGCGAATGTGACTCTGGGTGATATTAAGCTGGCTGAAAAGCTGGGCGAAGGCGCCTCTGGGGTAATTTACCGTGGCGATTGGTTGAATCAAGCCATGGTCACTACGACGGGTTCGTCACAGGTTGCGGTAAAACTCTTTAAGGGTGAAGTGACCAGTGATGGTTATCCCGCCGACGAGTTAGATTGCTGCCTGACCACGGGAGATCACCCGAGCCTTATTAAGGTGGTGGCGCACATCAGTCAAAAAGATCAATTGGGCTTAGTGATGGAGTTAATCCCGCCGGGATTTAGTAACTTAGGCTTACCGCCAAGCCTAGCGACATGTACCCGCGATACCTTTCACGCCGATACCCAGTTCAGCCTCGATGAGGTGGCAATGATTGCACTCCAACTTGCCGATGCGATGGCGCATATGCATGCCAAGCAAGTCAGTCATGGCGATGTCTACGCCCATAACATTATGGTTGATGCAAAGATGAACCTGTTGTTTGGTGATTTTGGCGCGGCATCCAATTTACGTCATCTGTCTACAGTCGAGCGCTTGGCGATGGAGGCGATTGAAGTGCGTGCGCTGGGCTGCTTGATTGAAGATCTGCTGGCCTATGTGGATGCGTCGGCCTATGTGAGTACCTCGATGGACCCTGAATACTATAAAAAATTGAGCGCGATTAAGGACGAGTGCATGCAATTAGATATGACTCAGCGCCCCAGTTTTGCAGAGGTGAAAAAGGCGTTAGAGGCACAATAATAGAGCTAAATGCTGCCGTTATACCTGTCTTTTACATCTGTATTTTATTTGTTGCGTTTTACACTTCTTTGTGAGATTTGGGTTTTCTCCATTAAAGTTAGCGTTAACCCATTGTTTTATCTGAATGTGTAACCGAATTTTTACTGGCACAGACAGGGACTATGCCTATAGGCTGTCCCTTGAGTCGTAGAAAGATAGGTTTGCATACTATGTTTAAACAGAGTGCCCCGAAACAGATCCGCAGCACATGGGATATTCCACTAAAAAGCCCCCCCCAACATCTTCCTAGGACGTCCTTATTCGCGCAGTCAGTAGTTTTACTGGCGAGTCTGTTCATCTTTGTCCCTATGGCTTCGTTGGCTGTGGATAAGGTCGATACGACCCCTGTGACTGTCGAGGCCATTAGGGAGGCTGCTCTCGCCGATGTGGTGAAGGAAGTCGGTAAAATTAACGCCATCGATTCGGCGATACTCAACTTTAACGCCAGCGAAAAAATCAGCGCCATCCATTTTAGTAACGGCGATAACGTCACTAAAGGCCAAGTGATTGCCGAGCAGGATAACACTAAGGCCAAGGCGGATTTAGACAAGGCCAAGAGCACCTTAGCACTGGCAAAAACTAAGCTTGAGCGTATTGAAGACCTGCTGATCAAGGAACCCTTTGCACTCGCTAAGCAGGATGTGGATGAGCTGAGGGAAAATGTGAATCTGGCCGATGCGGATGTTCGCCAGAAACAGGCGACCATGAAGGACTATCTGATCATCGCGCCCTTCGATGGTCAATTGACCAGCTTTAGTCAGTCCATCGGCAGTCAAATTGGCGCTGGCACGGCGTTAGTCACCCTCTATAGTTTACATCCCGTCGAAGTGCGTTATGCCATCAGCCAGAAGGATTTAGGCAAGGCGCAGAAGGGCCAAGGGGTGGATGTCACCGTTGAAGCCTATGGTAATAAGGTGTTTAAAGGATTAGTGAATTATGTGGCCCCCGCGGTGGATGAGAGTTCCGGGCGGGTTGAAATCCATGCGACCTTAGATAACCCGGAGTTCAAACTGGCCCCCGGTATGTTCGCCAATATTAAGCAATTCTACAGCCATGATATTAAACATTTATTAGTGCCGCAAAATTCAATTATCGCCAATAATGACGAACGTTTTGTCTGGTTGGTACGCGGCGATAGCGCCGTAAAGCAAGTGGTTAAACTCGCGCAAAACACCAATGATGGCTATGCGGTTGTGGCCGAAGGTTTAACCGAAGGCGATCTCGTGGTTAAGACGGGTATGCAAAACCTCAAGGCCGATAGCAAGATCAAAGTCATTCAGGATAAAAATACGCTAGAAGATATCGCAAGCGCGAGCCCCAACCCAAAGGCTAGCGTAGACACTGAGCCAAGTGCTAGCACTAGCTTAAATCCAAATCCAAATCCAAATCCAGACACTAGCACTAACACAAGCTCAAGCAGTGGGGGCGCCAACTAATGCGTTTACCCGAAGTCTGTATTCGCCATCCTATCTTCGCCTCCGTGCTCAGTATCATGGCAGTGTTACTGGGCTTGATTGCCTTTCAAAAACTCGATATCCGATATTTTCCTGAGCACACCACCCATTCGGCATCGGTGAATGCATCGATTGCAGGGGCGAGCGCCGATTTTATGTCGAGCAATGTGGCCGATAAGTTGATTGCGGCGGCTTCGGGCATAGACAAGGTCGATACTATGTCGACCGACTGTAGCGAGGGGCGCTGCTCGTTAACCATTAAGTTTGTTGATGATACCAACGATATCGAATACACCAACTTAATGAATAAGTTGCGTAGCAGCGTCGAAGGGATTAACGATTTCCCCCAGAGCATGATAGATAAACCGACCGTCACCGACGATACCTCGGCTACCGATGCTGCCAGTAATATCATTACCTTTGTGAACGCGGGTGGCATGGAAAAGCAGGCCATGTACGACTACATTAGCCAGCAGCTAGTGCCGCAGCTCAAGCAAGTGCAAGGTGTTGGCGCTGTGTGGGGGCCCTATGGCGGCTCACAAAAGGCGGTTCGAGTCTGGCTCAACCCCGAGCAGATGAAGGCGCTGAACATTAAGGCCGCCGATGTGGTGGGCACCTTAGGCTCCTACAATGCCAGCTTCACCTCGGGGGCGATTAAAGGTAAGTCGCGGGATTTCTCGATTAACCCTTTGAATCAAGTTGAAACGCTCGATGATGTGAAGGACTTAGTGATCAAGGTCAGCGAGGGCAAGATCATCCGTGTGGCCGATGTCGCCGATGTGGTGATGGGCGAAGAAAGCCTGTCGCCGAGTCTGTTGTCTATCGGCGGACATAGCGCCATGTCGCTGCAAATTTTACCTTTGAGTAATGCTAACCCTGTGACTGTGGCCTCGAACATTAAGGCCGAAATTGCGCGCATGCAGCAGCACTTACCCCAAGGGTTAGAAATGACCTTGGCCTACAATCAGGCCGATTTTATCGAGGCTTCCATCGACGAAGGTTTTTCCGCGCTGATTGAGGCGGTAATCTTAGTATCCTTAATTGTGGTGTTATTTTTAGGTAGCCTGCGGGCGGCATCGATCCCGATTATAACCATTCCTGTGTGTGTGATCGGGGTGTTTGCCGTGATGTCGGCCCTCGGTTTTAGCATCAATGTGTTGACCATTCTGGCGATAATCTTGGCCATTGGGTTAGTGGTAGATGACGCCATTGTGGTGGTGGAGAACTGCTATCGCCACATCGAAAACGGTGAAACCCCTTTTAATGCGGCGATTAAAGGCTGTCAGGAAATCATCTTCCCGATCATTGCCATGACCCTAACGCTCGCGGCCGTGTATTTGCCGATAGGACTCATGTCGGGGTTAACCGCCGATCTGTTTCGGCAATTCTCCTTCACCTTGGCCGCCGCCGTGATGATCTCTGGTGTGGTGGCGTTGACTTTGTCGCCTATGATGAGCGCCTATCTTATCAATACCACCGAGCAGCAGCCTAAATGGTTTAGCCGAGTCGAGCATGCACTGCAGCAGTTAAATAATTTGTATATCAAAGAGCTGGATAAGTGGTTCGGCCGTAAGCGTTTAATGCTCGGCGCGGCAGTGGTGCTTGTCGGTCTTGCGGGCATTGCTTACTGGCAGCTGCCGAAAATACTCTTGCCCGCGGAAGATTCAGGCTTTATCGATGTGGCGTCCAATGGCCCAACGGGTGTGGGTCGCCAGTATCATCTGAACCATAATGCTGAGCTTAATGGCGTGATGGACGAGCATTCTGCCGTTGGAGCGAACTTGTCTTACATCGAGGGCGAGCCAGTAAACCATGTGCTACTCAAACCTTGGGGTGAGCGCAGCGAGGGCATAGATGAGGTGATCAGCGACTTGATGACTAAATCGAAGCAAAGCGTTTCTGCCTACAACATGTCCTTTAGCATTCGCTCGGCGGATAATCTCAGCATTGCCAATAACCTGCGCTTAGAGTTAACGACCTTAGATCGCAATAAGGATGAACTGAATAACACCGCCGCCAAAGTGCAAAAGTTACTCGAGGATTATCCAGGGCTGAACAACGTGGGTAACTCGGTGCTGAGGGATCAACTGCGTTACGATCTGTCTATCGATCGCAATGCGATTATCCTCTCGGGGGTGAGTTATGGCGATGTGACCAATGCGCTTTCTACCTTCCTTGGCTCAGTCAAGGCGGCGGATTTACATGCCACCGATGGCTTTACTTATCCCATTCAAGTGCAAGTGAACTTAGATAAGCTAAGTGATTTCAAAGTATTGAATAAGCTGTACGTCACCTCTGAATCGGGGCAAGCATTGCCGTTATCGCAGTTTGTGTCGATTAAGCAGACCACGGCAGAGTCGAACATTAAGACCTTTATGGGCCTCGATAGCGCCGAGCTGACGGCGGATATTATGCCCGGTTATTCCACCGATGAAATTAAAGCCTATTTAGACGAGCAACTGCCGACGCTGCTCAATGACGCCCAAGGCTTTAAATACAATGGGGTAGTGAAAGATTTAATGGATTCGCAGGCGGGGACTCAGTCGTTATTTTTGCTGGCACTGGTGTTTATCTATTTGATTTTAGCCGCGCAGTTTGAAAGCTTCGTCGATCCCTTAATTATCTTACTGACTGTACCTTTGTGTATTGTTGGCGCGCTGCTGACCTTAACCTTGTTTGGCCAGAGCGTGAATATTTACTCGCAGATAGGGTTATTAACCTTAGTGGGACTAGTGACCAAACACGGCATCTTGCTGGTGGAGTTTGCCAATAAGCAACAGGTCCAAGGCATGAGTGCGATTGAGGCGGCGCTAAGCAGTGCCAAATCGCGCTTAAGACCGATCCTAATGACGTCGTTAACCATGATTTTAAGTGCCATTCCCTTAGCGCTGGCTTCTGGGCCTGGCTCATTAGGGTTAGCCAACATAGGTTTAGTCTTAGTCGGAGGCCTGTTGGCGGGGACCTTCTTCTCGTTATTTGTAGTGCCTGTGGCCTATGTCGCTATGACTGAGCTTAAAGAAAAAGATGTGCTGTCCATATTGCGCTGAGCTTAAGTTATTTCATCTGCGACGATGTGAGTCGGTTACATTTAAATCAGTTCGTTGCTCGCTCCATTTTCGCCAATAAAAGTCCCTGCCGTAGCAGGGATTTTTTTATTTAAAAGGCTAGGTCTAAACGACTAGAGACCCACTAGCGCAAGTCAAGCTGCAATGCGACGCCCGAACTTTGGGGTTCACTCTGCACTGTGATGTAATACCAACCCAGGCTTGGTGCATCGACTGTGATACTTTCTTGAGTGTTAGCTGGCGTGACAGACGCTGCATCGAAGTGTTGAGCATTGGCCCAAGTCGTCCCCGAAAACAGGCTCACATCACCACTGCCGTGGGCCGAGTTGATGCTTAACTGACTCGTACCTTCTGGCACTCAAAGATAGTAATCGCTGCGGCCATCGGCGGTGCAGATGGCTTTGCCTGAACTCAGCTCACCATAACTCAAGGGAGATTGCGTCGCGCAGGCATTGGCGATGAGAGCCGGCGTAGGTGTGTTGCTTGCGCCTGTATTGAGGGTGAGTGTGACGCCGCTAAACTCAGTGGCAGTATCTACTGTGATATAACGCCAGCCGCGATTGGCACTAAAGTTAAGCGACTCTTGATTACCCACTTGGGTGCTCCTAGCATCGGCATTATCGGCGTCGGCCCACTGACTGGCATTGAAGTAAAGATTGGCATCCCCAGAGCCGCCCTTAGTGGTGACGGTGAACTGGGTATTATCTTCCTCAACCCAGAAGTAGAAGCTGTTGCGTCCACCACTGATACACTCATTTTTGCCCAGTGTGAGCTGGCCGTAATCTAAGGTCACTGCACCGCAATTTGCTGGTGGCTCAGGATCTACGCCGCCATCTCCCAGATCGGGATCGACATCAGCGAACAGCTCAGTGGTGCTGACTTGCATATCGACACCACCAAAATCCCCCGACAAGGTAATGTAGTGCCAATATTCGTCAGGGTTTAACTGCACTTTAATGACTTGATAGTTACCGTTGCCGATCCCCGCGCCTTGGTTTTGCTCTGGGCTTGCCCAGCCTCTAGAATCGAAATAAATGTCGGCATCACCCCAACCGCCGCCAATCTTGATCCAAAGATCTTGGGCCGAGCGATCGGTATTAGTGAAGCTAAAACTGGCGCGGCCGAGTTTAGAATCAATACATTCCATCGGCACATCGATTTTCAGGCTAGCCGATTCAGTGTAACGGTAGGCTTCGTTCGTCACTTGGCAAGGTGAGTAATCCTTACTGATAGTGCCCGCAGGGCCAGTCCAATTACCTTCTCGGCCACTGGGCTCAGCGTCGACATCACTCGGGCCTTTATCGACAATGCCATTGTCAGCCGTGCTCAAGCCGCTGGCGAGCCAACCTTGCCACTCGTTGTCGTAACCTGTGCCAATACCATCCATAAAGGTTTGATATTCAGCGTATTGGTCGTTACGTAGGTAGGCCAGAATCTGTCTTACATCGTCCCTGTGGTGCTCAAACATAAAGCGCACCGCCAGATAACCCCAGCGATAGATGCGGTCTTGGCCCGATTCATAGTTGTTTTTGAATATGGTCGACAACATAAACTCACCGGTTTCGCCCATGGCAATCGCCGCTGGATTTGCGTCACGGTAAGAAATGTATTCTGCGAGGCCTTCAATCCACCAAATAGTATTGGCCGACGTGCCGCGGCTAAAGTCACCAAACAGGTTATAGCGCCCGTCTAGGTAGTGCACATATTCGTGTTGCAGGTTCCAGACGTGGAAATCCGGCGTGCGCCATTCGGCTTCATAGGCGATAAAACGTGCCTGATTTTTGAGTCCGGCGGGCGAACCTTCGAGGTACATGCCGCCGTTGTCGGTATTGATACCAAAGATACTGTTGGCTAAGGATTGATATTCGGACGAACTGCCGAAGATCACTAGCTCTAAGTCATCGTTGTTATCTTGCCCCACGGGTTGCATGCCCGTTTCGAGCTTACTGTGGAAATAGCTTTCTTGGCTGGTCAGCACATCACAGGCCCACTTGGCTTGATCTTGATAGAGATCTTGGGCGCGGATCTTAAGACTGTCGGAGCATTTCCAATTAAAAGGTAAAGCATCGGCCTCTAACTGCGCCTTAAAACCACAGATATTGTAATCGTTACAATGGCTGCGATCGTAATAGTCGGCCATTTCTGCCGCCGCGTACCAAAGCACTTTACTCGGTTCGGTTTTGCTGGTGCTGTTGAGGATGTTTTTAACCAGCTGGGTCACTCGCGGGCGCATGGCATCAATGTAATACAGTCTAGATAACTCTTTGACTGAGTTGACTAACAGATACTCAGCATTGGTACCTAACAAGTCGCGATGTTCGAGCTGGAAATTATTTAGCGCATCTAAAATACCTTGATCGCGAGCGAACAGCGCCTGCATGTCATCATTCCACTGGGCGCGGAATAAGGTGGTAAACACTGAGTTTGCTGCGGCGTTCATCGCGAAACTGGCTTGCCAGTTAGCGTCGTAGTCCGTTAGCACTTTAATGGTGACATGATTAAAATCGGCGCCGAGTTCGGCTGAGTCAATCAGGATTAAGGCTTCTTTCAACACGCCAGCATTGTCATCGGAGACAGTCCAAATTGCAGCGTTCGCAAATAAAGCGTTGAGGGTCGATTTTAAGCTGGCCTTTGCGGCGCTGCTGTAAGCGGGCACATCATTTGGGCTGTAAAACTGCACATAGAGGGCGGCGCGGACAAAGTAAATATGTGATTCGAGATGCTGAACATCGACCCCAGTGTAGTCCTTGGCTTTAGTGGCAATGGCATTAGCCACACTGATCACATTGGCCTCGCTAAATAGCACGGTGGCGCTACTGCCTTTGAGGCTATAGAGCTTACCGACGCATTCGGGTGTCGATTGGCTCAGTTCATCGACTAGTGCCTGACCTGATTTCCCAACAAAGTCACTGCAGTCGCTGACTTGCATCGCGGCGCTATGATTCTGCAACTTAAGTGGCGGTTGCTCAGATACTTCTCGCTTCTTGCGCGAATGCATCTTAGGCGGTTCTGTCACTGTCTGTTCTGTCATAGTTGGCTCATTCGGGGATGCCATCAATGGCGTCTCCCGCAGCAGTGGTCTATGTGATTCAATTAAGCTAATCGGTGCAGAGGGCGGTGGTGGGACGGGTTGAACTGGTGAACTGTTTGATGTGTTGTTACCGAATGGGGGGCTTGCATGAGTGTTATTGGCAAGAACGGGGGTTGCAATCGCTAAGCTAATCGCTGCGAAGAGTAGTGTGTTTTTCATTGTGTATCCGTAGTTATCTAGTCTGCAAAGCAGATCTTCCTTGGGCGTTATTTGATGCGTGGAACCTAAGCTTGCATCAAACCTCATTGGATTATTTGCGTGATAACAATAGCGCGACAAACATCGCAGCTAGCAAATAATGCGTCCAAATGATGGCTGTAAGTTTTTAATATATCTAGTATTTGTCTATAAATTTACCCGATACATCTTTTCTGTTCAGCTTAGGTTCAGCTTTTGCTAAATGGGTTTGCGCCGGAAGCTGAGTCTGTGGGACTCCACACCTTATAAAATGCCTGATTGAATATCTTGTGGAATGTCTGATTGAATAAGAGTGGCTATTTGGCTTGAATTTGCGCTAGCTTAGCCGCATTAAGGTTATATGCACTTTTCCGCTGTTAGCACTCGAACCGTGCGATGCTAAGCCATCTGCGATGAGATCGATGCCATCCCAAAGGAGCTTTTATGCCAGCTTTACCAAGCGAGTACACCCATATCCAAGTTGAGCAGCCCGGCGCCCCCGAGGTGATGCAACTATCGCGCTCGCCTTTGCCTGTGCCCGCCGCGGGGCAAGTGTTGATCCGCGTGCATGCCGCTGGAGTGAATGGCCCCGATATCAAACAAAGGGTGGGCGCATATCCACCGCCACCGGGTGCATCACCGATTATTGGGCTTGAGGTCGCCGGGGATATTTGTGCCCTCGGTGACGGTGTGAGCCAATGGGAAATCGGCGATAAAGTGTGCGCCTTAGTGCCGGGCGGGGGGTATGGTGAGTATGCACTCACCTATGCTGCCCATTGTTTGCCTATTCCAACGGGCTTTAGTTATGTGCAGGCGGCCGCACTGCCGGAAACCTTCTTCACTGTATGGGGCAACCTGTTCATGCGTGCGGGATTGAAAGCGGGCGAGACTGTGCTGATCCACGGCGGTTCAGGTGGTATCGGCAGTACGGCAATTCAACTCGCCAGCGCCTTAGGTTCAACAGTGATAGCGACAACGGGGCAAGATGAGAAGCGCGATTATTGCTTGAGCCTCGGTGCCCAAGAGGTGATCAATTATCGCACTCACAATTTTGTCGAAGCCGTGATGGCATTCACCCACAATAAAGGGGTCAATGTCGTGTTTGATATCGCGGGTGGCGACTTTATCAACCTCAATTTACAGGCACTCGCAATGGATGGTCGCATGGTCTCTGTCGCTATGCAGCGTGGCCCTAAGGCCGAGATCGAACTTTTCCGCTTGATGGCGAAGCGCATTGTCTGGACGGGGTCAACCCTAAGGCCGCAGAGTGTTGAAGCCAAGGCCGAGATTGCTAAACAGTTACATGAGCGCGTGTGGCCGCTGCTCGATAGCCATCAAATAGTGCCCAATATCTTTGCCACTTTTCCCCTCAGCGAAGCACCTAAAGCCCATGCATTAATGGAGTCGGGAGCACACAGGGGGAAAGTGGTCCTCACATTGGGCGAATGAGCAATTCCATTCACCTTAGGTTTGATTCTCTTCGGTGAGTATTTTCGGTGGGTCATATGGAGCGAATAAATACTTGCTGCGATGATTTTTTCGACTAAAGTCGTTAGTGACTAAACTTTTTAGGGGATTTGGTCGAAATTAATGCGTAATAAGTGAAAATTTCATGGTATGAGGCATTGATTATCGGAAATATTCTGTAAAAATACCCAGTTGAAAACGTCAGAGACTTTCCGGCGCTATTCGTGGATCAAAGCAAGCGACGCTTCGCTTATTCAGACTAAAAAACTCATAGTGTATGTGTTGATTTAAGGGTATTGGCATATATGTATAACACAGCAAAGAAACAGGTTTGGTATGGTGAGCTGAGAACATCGAAAGGCAACGCGATTGTCGTGCATGACAACCAGTTGCCAGACGCCTCCCCTGGACGTATCTATCTATACAACACAGATCGTGATTCGATCATTGAGTATGTTGAAGATATAGTCAAAGTGAACCTATATGACTTAGATGAGGCTGCGTTAAAAGCTGCTGAGGCTAAGTTTGGTGGCGCGTGGAAGGCGGCTAGGGCTCAATTCATGAGTAAGCATCAAGCTCGTATCGACCTGAACAACGTCAAGGAAACTGGACCTGTGCGTAAGGCCAAGCCTGAAGTTGAGCCTGAAATTGAAACCGATGCTATTGGCGCGGATTTTGATGACGATTGGGGCGATGATTTTGATGATTAACACTGAGCCAACCTAGGGGCTGACTCAGTGAGTGTAAGGGATAAAATAGTGCTTATTTTATTCCTTATCGCTACCTTTCCCTACTGCACTTCGCTCCCTGACGTAAAACGCCTTATCTCTCATTCCTCGTCCATTTATGCTAAGTCGCGGCCCGGCATAGTCGATCACTTTGCAGGGCTGTAGCATATTAGGCCCAATGATTTAGGCATCTATATCAAATTGATAGCGGCTAATATGGTGATAAACCTTACCCGGTACTAGCCACACGGCATCGCCAAATAACTCGGTTTGATTGGGCGAGTCGGGCTGCATTTGCGGCTCCAAACAGACGCCATGGTGTTGCTGTAATATCTGCTGATGGCGACCCTGAGTTCCCCCTAAGAAGTTGGCGCAGTAGAGTTGTACGCTGGGCTGGTTGGTGAAAAGGGTCATAGCGCGGCCACTAATAGGACTGCTTAAACAGCCAACACGGGCGAGTGAGCCGTCGGCATTATCCATAAGATAGCAGTGATCATAACCGCGGGTGCTCGCCAATTCGGCGGCATGCAGTTTGTCGCCTAAGCGTATCGGCTGGCTTAAATCGAAAATCGATCCTGCAGTATCGGCAATCCCAGTGGGCACACTGACATCATCCATGGTGAGATAACGTGTTGCATCGATTTGCACTCGATGATCATGATTCGTGTTTGAGCCATCGAGATTGAAATAGCTGTGCTGGGTTAGGCTGACAGGGCAGGCTTTATCCACAGAAGCTAAGATTTCCACAAAGAGATTGTTAGCAGCAAGGCGATAATCTAATTGCACAGTGCAATTTCCGGGGAAACCCATATCGCCGTCGGGACTCATTAAGGTCAAGCGTACGCCATCGGGCAGTTGACCTAGATGCCAGTTCTTACGGTTAAACCCTTCACGGCCGCCGTGCAAACAGTTAGTCGCTTGATTGATATCTAATTGATAATCTTGACCTTGATAGTGCATTCTGCCGTTAGCGATGCGGTTGGCAAAGCGGCCTGCAATGGCACCTAAGTGAGCCGATTGGGTCAGGTAATCTTCGGCGCTGTCACAACCTAAGACGATATTGCCACGTTCGCCGTGTTTATCTGGGGCCCATAGGGAACGGATAATACCGCCTAAGCTGATGATTTCTAATGCGAGTATGCCATTGTCGATCCTTACCCTTTCGATATCACCACCGCGGGGATCTGTCCAAGGATCTAATACGCTGAAATGTACCATTTAGCTTCCCTCTATCTTGAGTATGTCAGAGTAACTGTTTGATTTTGCCTTTTAAAAATAATTAATACCATAGCAACCCTGGCTGAATTCGTATGGTATTGAGGGGGATTTAGGTTGTGACTGGGCGCACTTAGGCCGAGTGACTCAACTGTCGATACGGCCGGCCCCTGCACTGGCTGAGCAGAGGTAAACAGTGGCATCTATTCCCGTTTTATTGAGGAATTCATGTTCTACCGCCGCGACTACAGCGTCCGTCAATTCATGGTCAACCAAGGCTACCACACAACCATCTGTCATACGTATGCCGCCACGCTCGCCAATCACTTGGCTGACAATATCGACTAAGGTATCAAATTCTGGCAGTGTCACCTCAAAATCATCCCGCAGTGAAACATGGGACTGTGCCATTAAATGGCTGAATTTCGCGATGTTATTTTGCTCTAGAGCGCGGGCTGCATTCTGGGTGCGTTGATTCTCTGTGACAACGTGTTTTGCCCTGCGATATAACACTTCATCTAACTCGGCCTTCGCACCTTCTAATTGACGCAAATCGAGGTGGCGCAGTGCGTCCAAGCCAAAGTGTTCGGCGGCTTGGGCGCATTCATCCCGACGCTGCTGACTAGTGGCGGCTAAACGCTGTTTCTCTATATGGGCATCTATGATGATCAGGCTTAAATTTTCTGGGATGGAAATGGCTTCACTGTCGAGGTCTAAACAGTCAATCAGCAGGGCATGATCCTGTTCGCCCATGGCACTGATCATATGATCCATGATGCTGCAAGCCGAGGCGACATAACGGTGCTCACCGCGCTGGGCTAATTGCGCCACTGCCATTGGGGATAAATGCAGTTGGCTGCTGTCACTAATTGCCGTGCCAAAGGCGACCACTAAGGCGCCCGAGGAGGATAAACCCGCCGCAAGTGGTACATCCCCTACTACGGCTAAGTCTAAGCCTTTGGCTAATAAACCCGAGTGAGCCATGGCGGCGGTGAGGCCCTTTAGATAATTGACCCAACCATCTTCCGGGTTCATGTCGGTTTCTTTACCAAAGGTCCACTCTTTAATTTGTCCGGGGAAGGCGTCGGCAACGGCACGAAACTTAGTATCTTCACGGCGTTTTACCGCAATAACGGTATGAAAATTAATAGCGGCAGGCAGTACAAAACCGTCGTTGTAATCTGTGTATTCCCCGATAAGATTAACGCGCCCAGGAGCTTGATATAAATCATCGGCTTTAGTGCCAAAGGTTTGGACAAATAACTTAGTGGCGCGCTGCGCAGGATTTGACATGCTGTGAAAACTTCCAAAAAAGCTGAGCTGATTTCGTTCTTGTCCTCGATTTATATCACGACTCAGTCGGCTATGTAACTGAGATTTTGTATGGCCAAGGCGAGATGGATTTTATGTGTGGTAATGCCGCCTCAGGGTATGAATCTAGCAGACTGATTTTAAAGGGATAGAGAGTCGTATTGAGGGTGAAAACACCGACTCAGGGAGGGGTTTCCCTGAATCGGTACAGTGTGTTATTAAGTGGTTTTAATTCAAGACAGCTTTCGCCACAGCGTCACTAAACTTGGGTTGTCGCCTCGGCGTTTAGAACGGTTTTATTATCAACCTCCTCTGTCTCGGCATGCTTAGTCTCTGAGCCCGACAGCAGTTCATCGGCTACATGGTCGACAAAACCCGCACCCGCCGCTTCATAGAGGTTGTATACACTATGCACACCCGAAGCCCGCAGGGAAGCCGCATCATCGCCATACTGCACTATGGCGCTGAGTTTACCTTGATAATTGAGCTTCTTGAGTTGCTCAACGGCAAACAGATTCCCCGCATGGTGGGGCATAGCGAGTAATACCAATTCGAGGTTTGGGGCTCTGTCGAGCTTCTCCCAAAAATCGGTATCGGCGGCATCGCCCTGCACCACGTTACGCCCCTTGGCTCGGTGCAGATCGACGATTTCCTGTTTATGTTCAATCCCTAGGATTTCACCGCTGAATCGAGTGCGCAGTTCATCGTAGGCACCGCTACCTATGCGCCCCATACCTAGAATCAAAAAACGTGGATTACCTATTGCTATAGGTCTGTCCTCTGGGTGCAGCGGCCGCTTTTCGAGTTTGACGAGGCGCTGCTGGAATCGTTGATAAATTCTACCTACGGTCGCGTTGAGCGGCGCCGCAAGCAGGAAGCTAAAGCTTAGGGCAACCGCAATAATCACTAGCCATTGGGAGGGTAGCCAGCCCTTGCTGGTGGCCACCGCCGCCACAATCAAACCAAACTCACTGAAGTTACCTAGGTTAAATGACCCTAGCATTGAGGTTCGGGATCTCAGTTTAAAGCGGGTGAGTATGTATACAAACAGCAGGATTTTCAGTGGGATGAGCAATACTAACAGTGCCGCAATAACAATATCCGATACCGTAGGTAAACCGTTGAGGCCAATGGTTAAGAAGAAGGCGACGAGGAAGAGTTCCTTAAAATAGAACAGGGATTTTGCCAGTTCAGAGGATTTTTTGTGCCCCGCCAATAAGATACCGATAATTAGGGCGCCTAGATCGGGTTTCAGGCCAACGGCTTCAAATAACCAAGCACCGACAACCAGCGCCATCACTAGGCCAAAAAGGACTAATAGTTCACCGTGGCCGACACGGTCAAAGGCTTTGTAAATAAGCGGCTTAGCCAGTGGCAATAAGAGTAATGCGAAGGCCCATACCGAGGGCACATCCCCCTTGGAAATCGTTAAAAACAGTACTGCGAAGATATCCTGCATAATCAAGATACCTATGGCGACACGGCCATAGAGGGATTGCATATCCCCTTTATCTTCCAATACTTTGACCGCAAAAACCGTACTGGAGAAGCTTAAGGCAAAGGCGAGTAAGGTCAACTGTTCGAGATTAAGACTAGTGAGCTGGGTTAAACCAAAAAGACCGAGTAGTTTGAGAATAGGCACAAAAACCAGGATGGATATCATCAAATGCACACTCGAACCCGCCCATACTTCGGCCTTAAATAGGCTGCGAATATCGAGTTTTAACCCTATGGCGAATAACAGTAAGGTAACCCCAAGGCTAGCGAGTTCTTGCAGTAGTGGCAGACTGTCTTTTTCTATGCCGAGTACAAACAACACAAAACCCGCCACTAGGTAGCCGATGAGTGGAGGCAGTCCTATACGGCTGACAAGCATGCCGCAGACAAGGGTGATAATCAGGATTGCAGGTTCCATAATGCTCCAATCTAAAAAGCCCAGGTTAAATGGGGATTGTATAAGAAATCGATGACAGTGCGATAAAAAAGCGGACTTTTAATGAAAAAAGTCCGCTTATTATTGGTTTTACGCTAAAACGGCGCAGTGATAATTTGGCGCTTTAGCCGAGGTTATTTCACTAAGTGATCTAAATGGGCGGCAAATTCCTTCGGTCCCATAAAGCCTGTAACCCTTAAATCTTCCCTTTGCTCGCCTTGCTCGCTAAACATCAACAGCGTAGGTAAGCCGAGCACATTGTACTTTTCTAACAGTGCCACATCCACGGCATCGCTTTTAGTGACATCTGCTTGCAGTAAGACGATTTTATTCATGCGAATCAATACATCGGCGTCCTTAAAGGTGATGGCCTCAAACTCTTTACAGGCCACACACCAATCGGCATAGAGATCGAGCATCACAGGCTTACCTTGGGCGCTAGCGGCGGCGATTTCTTGCTCAAGATCTTCAATGGATTTAATCCGTTTAAAGCCATGGGCTTGCTCGGTCGTTGTCGCAGTCGCAACTGGACTGTGGGTAAAGCCAAAATGCCCCATTACTGCTTGAAAACCGTAGGAGAAACTCGCCAATAGCGCCAAAGTTAACAGCACTGAACGGACAGTTTGTTTCCAGTTAAAGGCGCTGAGTTTATTTTGGTGCATCAGGTAACCGGTGAAGCTAATGCCCCAGAGCGACCAGAGCACATCGGATACTACGCCCGTCCAAATACGGCCAAGCATGACGATAGACACGGCGATCAGCAGGAAGCCAAATACGGTTTTGATGATATTCATCCAAGCGCCAGCGCGTGGCAACAGCTTACCACCCGAGGTACCAATGATAAGTAGTGGCACACCCATACCCATGCTCAGCACGTAGAGCGCGAGGAAACCTTGCAATAAATCACCGGTTTGCGCCACATAGACTAAGGCGCCGGAAAGTGGGGCCGTAGTGCAGGGCGATGCCACTAATCCCGAAATCACTCCCATCAAAAATACGCCAATCAGATTGCCGCCCTTTTGATTGTTTGATACTGAGTTCATTTTCTCCTGCCAGCTCGATGGCAGCTTCAAATCGTACAGGCCAAACATAGATAAACTGAGCACAAAGAACAGAATAGCGAGCACGACTAATACGGCGGGATGCTGTAGCGCCGCTTGGTACTTAAGCCCTGCCGAGGCGACGACTAAACCTAAAATAGAGTAGGTGATTGCCATACCTTGTACATAGGCCATGGACAGGGTAAAGGCTTTTGCGGTCGAGAGTTTTTGCCCTTGGCCGACAATAATGCCCGATAAAATCGGGTACATGGGGAATACGCAGGGGGTTAATGCCAGACCTATACCTAAACCGAAGAAGATCACTAAGGTCCAAATCAGGCTGTCGTTTGAGAGCATTTGGCTTAATGTATCTTGTTGGGTAATAGGCTGAGTAGGTGCTTGAGCGGCGCTGGCTTCCTCGGCATTGCTTGCACTTGGCGCGGCGGCATTGTCAGTGCTCACTAACAGGCCATCATTGGCGGCGACCGCTTTAAGGGTGACCTCGCGTTTGGTTGGCGGATAACAGAGTTTACCCTCGGCGCAGCCCATAAAGGTGACGCTTAAGGTGCCATTTTCATCGGCTTGCTTTAGGCCAACGGGAATATCGATATAGGTGTAATACACCTCTTGCTCACCAAAATACTCATCGTTATGGGGCTTGCCCTTGGGAAGCTCAATCGTGCCTAGCTCGGCACCATTGACGCTGAATTTAAGCTTATCGCGGTACATATAATAACCGTCGGCAATCACCCAATTGAGGGTAACCTTATTACCTTCCTGTTTAAAATCAAAGGCAAAGGCTTGATCGACGGGCATTAACTCCGGTTCGCTTTTTAGAAAACTAAAGTTATTCGCAAAGGCATAGCCACTTAGGGTGAGAGGCGTGAGAAGCAATAACGCGGTGAAGGTAAGGTTAAGTAGTTTTTTCATGGCTGAGTGTTATCTTTTATCCAATCTAAGTAGGCTGGTAGCCCGTGGGTTACGGGTACTGCAATAATTTCAGGCACTTGATAAGGGTGAAGTTTAAGCACAAGCTGTTCTAACTCGGCATAGCGACTTTGTAAACATTTAATGTGTAAGCTAATTTCTTGCTCCTCACAGATTTTGCCTTCCCACACATAAATGGAGCGGATGGGCGCCGAAATATGCACACAAGCCGCGATACGCGATTCCACTAAAGCATGGGCTATGCGATTTGCCTGAACTTCATCGGGGCAACTGGTGCTGACCACTAGATACTGAGCTTGCATGGTGTGAGGTATCGTCCCTTAACAATCTTAAACTTCGCTTAAGCCTATTAGGCTAAGCTACTTTACGTGTTTTTATGGTCTCATACATTAACGGCTTAACGAAAGAGTGAACTAACTATCAGAAGTCTCACTGCTTTACCGCAGTATCCGCCCTAATGACTTGAATTAAGACCGGCTAGCCCCCATTTAGTTTTCAAGAATGTGAGATAAAACTGAGGTCAGTATGTTTTTAATCCTATTTTTATTATTTGTGCTGATCCCAGTACTTGAGCTATCTGTGCTTATCCGTGTCGGTGAAGTGCTGGGAACATGGACAACGGTAGGCCTAGTGCTATTCACCGCTGTACTCGGCGTATCATTGGTGCGCAGCCAAGGGTTAAGCACTTTAATGCAAGTGCAGCAAAAGCTCGCCCGCGGTGAAGCGCCGGGACAAGAAATTGTCGAAGGTATGATGTTAGCCATGGCGGGGGTTTTACTGGTGATCCCAGGCTTTGTCACTGACTTTATGGGTCTATTGCTATTAACGCCCTTGACTCGCCGTCCGATTGCCGCTTTAGTCTTTAAACGCATGCAACTGCGCGTGATTGCAGGTTTACAGGGGGGAATGCACGGTGGCTTTCATGCCAACCAAGGTCCCTTTGGTACTAAGCCGCAGGACCCCTTTGGACAAAACCCCTTCGATGATAGGGCGAAAAAAGACGGCAATGTGTTTGAGGGGGATTTTGAACATAAGGTCGATCCCAGTGATATCAAACCCGTTAGCCATCAAATTCCCAATAGCGAGCAGGATAAAGATCCTAAGCCTTAGCCTTTATTAGATCAGCACTAGTGTTCGATACTTAATCCTGCGGCTTACAGGATCAATCCTAACTGTGCCGCTGGTTGGCTTGCCTACAAAAACTCCACCGAGTTAAGAAATGCCTCTGCCGTGCGGCGGTTCTGGCCGTCGTCATTGTAGCTGGCAGTTAAAATCAATAGGTGATTATTGTAGGCGTAGGCATGCTGCACTAAGGTGCCTTCTTTACCCATATTCATGCTGATCTCATAGCCTCGCTGTCCCCCATGTTCGATATATCCTCGGGTCAGTTGCAGCTGTTCTACCCCCTCAAGCCCCTTGAATTTCTGCGCTAATGTATTGGCATCGTCGAAGGAAAGCTCGGTAATATCTTCCTCGTCGATAGTGTCAAACTGGGAGCTAAAGGTCACTACGCTCAACACTAGTGGTTCCTTAGGGTGCTTTTGTGTGGTAATGCTTTCAATGTTCACTTGCCCCGAACTTTCAAACTTAGCATTAGGGTTGGCTAACATCTGGATTTTAACCGGGATAGAACTTAAAAAATGGGATTCTAGGGGTTTGGCCGCATACCATTTTTGGTAAGCGAAAAAGGCGAGGCCAAGCAGTACTGCGAGCTTAATAAGTTTCATAAATATCCTTATTTATATGTAATTCCTTGAGTTTTATACTCGGTACCCAGTGTAAAGGCCAAACGACCAAATCGCAACCGTTATGGGGGCAATGCACAGTTTTTGAGGGGAAATGGCCAATCGATACGCTTACAACTGTATCGATCGGCCGCGCCGGGAAGCGTTTAGGGGAGGCGTGATCCGTTAGTTTGTTTGCTCGTCTATGGATATCGCTTTGATATTAAAGGCAAGACTATACATCACCGGCAGTACGATTAGCGTCAGCAGTGAGGCAAAGCCTAAGCCAAAGATAATCGTTATCGCCATAGAGCCGAAGAAGGCATCGGGAATGAGTGGGATCATCCCTAGCATGGTGGTGATCGCCGCCATCATCACGGGGCGTACGCGGCTGATGCAGGAATCGACAAGGGCAAGGTAGGGGCTTTTCCCTTCACTGAGTTCGAGGTTGATCTGATCGACCAAGACAATCCCGTTTTTAATCACCATGCCCGATAAACTCAGCAGGCCGAGCAGCGCCATAAAGCTAAAGGGTGCATCGAAGAGCAGCAATCCCGCCGATACCCCTATTAGGGCCAGTGGCACGGTAAACCAAATCACCAGCGGTTGGCGCACTGAGTTGAATAGGAATACGGTAATCAAGAACATCGCCAAATAACCCAATGGAATCGAGCTAAACACTGCGGTTTGGGCTTCCCCCGCCGTTTCATACTCGCCACCCCACTCGAGGCGGTAACCGGCGGGAAGACTGATAGCTTCGACCTTGTCTTTCACTTTACGCAGCACAGAGTCGGCGGTTTCACCGCTGCTGAGCTTAGGATCGGCTAGGACGGCGAGCATACGCATGCGATCACGACGCATCACTAGCGGGTTTTCCCACTCAGTATTAAAGTTACTCACCACTTGGGTCGCGGGGACAAAAGTGTTGTGTTCGCTACTCCAGATTTGCAGCTTCCACAGGCTGTCCGCCTGCAGGCGCTCTTCGGCGGGGGCTCTGGCGACGATAGGCAATAGGTGGCTGGTTTCACGATATAAACCAATCTGTTTACCACTAAAATTGACCAGCAGTGCATTGTCGAGATCTTGCTTGCTGATCCCCGTTTCCCTCGCTTGGGCATTTTCTAATTGTGGCCGGATTAAGGGCACTCGATTGCGCCAATCATGGCGAATGCTGTCCATGCTTGGCTCTGCCTGAAAAATCGCTTCCGCTTGGGCACCGAGTGCGCGTAATACTTGGGGATCGTCACCATAGAAACGCGCTTCTATTTTGGCGGCGGGCGAAGGGCCGTTTTCCATATTTTTTAAGCGATATTGTGCCTGTGGGAAGCGCTGATTTAAAAATTTATCCAGCTCAGGCATATAGGCCTGCAGTGATTCAAGATCCTGCATTTCAATAATCAGCTGTGCAAAGGCGGGGTAACCCTTCTCCGGTTGATAGGGCAAGACAAAACGCTGGGCCCCTTGGCCTATAACTGTGGTTAAATGGACCAGGCCAGTATGTTGCTCCTCGGCTTGTTTGAGTAATAGCTGCTCAATATCGGCGGTAAAACGCTCGCTAGCCTTAATATCTGTGCCCTCCGGCATCCAAATATCCACAAAGAAGATTGGCGTATTGGACGCAGGGAAAAACACATTCTTGATATGACCAAAGCCAACGACAGCGCTGAACAACATGGCTATCACTAGCAGAATGCTCACCAGTCTAAAGCGCAGTGCTAGGGTTAAACTTGCGCGGTATAAACTGAAGAACCAGCCCTTGTAAGGGTCTTGGGCTTCTTCGTCGCTCGGGGCATCTTTAAAGAGTAGATGGCAGAAGAACGGCGTTAATGTGATGGCGGTGATCCAACTGATAAACAGCGAAATCATCAACACTTGGAATAAAGAACGGCAGAACTCCCCCGAGGCATTTTGTGATAAGCCTATGGGCGCAAAGGCGATAATGGCAATCACAGTCGCGCCTAAGAGTGGCCACTGGGTTTGAGCCACAATTTGCTTAGCGGCTTCGAGGCGGGTTTTGCCACGGCGCAGACCGATTAAAATCCCTTCGGTGACCACAATGGCATTATCGACCAACATACCCAAGGCGATGATCAGCGCACCGAGTGAGATAAGCTGTAGCTCAATCCCTAGCACTTTCATCACGATAAAAGTGCCTAAGATGGTCAACAGCAGGATAAGTCCCATCAGCAAACCCGAACGCAGGCCCATAAACAGCAGCAATACGGCAATAACGATGGCAATCGATTCGAGTAAGTTGATTAAGAAGCCGTTGACAGTCTGATCGACCGCCTGACTCTGGTTATAGACAGTGTCTAAGCCCATGCCTATCGGGCGTTGGGATTCGAGTTCGCTTAGGCGATCGTTCACCCTCTGGCCCACTTCCACCACATTGACGCCGCTTGAAAAGGAGATCCCTAGGGATAACGCCGCTTCTCCACGGTTGTGGTACAGCACATCTGGGGTTTCATCGTAATCCTTTTCGATATGGGCAATATCACCGAGATAAATCAGTTCAGTACTGCCTGGTGGGCTCACGATCAAGCGAGCCAGATCCTGAACGCTGCTAAACTCCCCCGTGGGATGGATGCGAATACGGTTGTCACCAATCACTAGACTGCCCGCATTGGAGACCACGTTTTGATTGTTGATAAGACCATAGATATAGCTTTGATCTAGCCCCAGCGCCGAGAGTTTTTGTTGGGAAATTTCAATCACGACTTGCTCAGTCACACTCCCTATCACCGAGATTTTTTTGACCCCAGGCACCAGCACTAGCTCGCGGCGTAGGTAATCGGCATAGTTGCTTAACTCGCGGTTGCTATAATCGGGACCAGAGAGGTTAAATAAAATGCCATATACATCGCCAAAATCGTCTAGCACCTTGGGCGTGTTGGTTCCGGGGGGCAATAGTCCCGCAGTATCATTGACCTTACGACGCACCTCATCCCATACCTGTGGCAGGCTGGTTTTATCATAGCTTTCTTTGATTTCGATCTCGATTTGCGACAGGCCTGCACTGTTGATCGATGTTACATGCTTAACGGCATCGAGCTGTTGCAGCGCATTTTCAAGCGGTAGGGTGACTTCCTCTTCGACTTGCTCCGGTGATGCACCGGGATAGGCGGTGATCACTAGGGCATCTTTAATGGTAAATTCGGGGAACTCGAGTTGCCCTAAGCCAGTAAAACTGACACCGCCCCCCAGGAGGAGTAGCAACACAAACATCCAGCTAATGACTTTATGGCGGATGGAATACTCTGCAATATTCATTCGTTATACTCCACGCTGCCAGCGTAGCGGCTTAACTTTCATGCCATTGGATAATTGGGAAACGCCCGCGCTCACAATCAAATCGCCCTTATTGATACCGCCCAAGATTTCAATCCCTTGGTTAGTCACTCGTCCGAGTGTGACCTCAATGGGGCTGACCTCGCCGGATTGGGCTTGGTATAGCCAAACCTGCACTTTGCCATCTTGGTCGCTCTTATCTATAGCGGTCACAGGGACTATGGCGGTTATAGGGGCTGTGATTGGAGTTATGGCGGCCGCTGGGGTTTTGCTGTGTTCTGTGGCCTTGACTAAGGCCAACGTTAGCTCGGCGCTCATACCTGGAAGTAATTGAATACCTTTAGGTTGTGGTAAGGAAAACACGACTTCATAGGCCTGAGTGCCTGGGGTGACTTGGGTCGAGTATTCTTTAAATCTGGCGTCAAACTCCATGCCTTCCAACGCGCTAAAACGCACCTTAGCGCTAAAATCTGGCTGCTTGATATACTCGTTTAAGCTGGCGGCCATGGCCTCGGGCACTTGGATGCTCACATCGAGCAAACTATTGTTTTGCAGTGTGAGTACGCCCTGATTGGCCTGCACTATCTGGTGATTATCGACGAGCCGTTTGGCAATAGTGCCGCTAAAGGGGGCGGTTAAGCGGGTGTAGCTTAGCTGATCGCGCGCAGCCGCGAGGGCCGCCTTAGCGGATTTCAATTGGGCCTGAGCGCTATCGAATTCGGACTGGGAAATCAGCTTACGATTGAGTAGCTCGACCTTACGTTTAAAGTCGGCGGCTAGCAGTTCGTGCTCCGCCTCGCGGGTCATCAGATTATTGTAGGCATCTCTGTCGTCGAGTTTCGCCAGCAAGCTCCCTTCGGTAACTCTTTGCCCCTCCACCAATGCCAGTTCGGTTAACTGCCCTGAAATGCGAAACGATAATTCGGCGCGGCTATTGGCGGCGACCCTGGCAGGGAAAGTTCTAAAATCCCCCCCTTCGAGTTGCACCACCTCGAACAATTTGACCGGGCGAATGGGCGGCGTTTGCACAGAACTTTCTGCGGGGGAGCAGCCGCTCAACAGGACTGGAAACAGTAGGACTGGAAGCAGTAGGACTGAGGGTAAGCGTCGATATGATGGCATGGTGGGGTATCCTTTGTAACAATTTTTCAGCATTTCTGGCGGCGAAGATAACAGCTAAACTGGTTGCAATAAATGGGATAATTTGGGATTATCAGTCCCACTTAATGAGATTGAATTTAGGGCGAACATGAAGACAGAGGATTTAGCGTTATTCCACCGAATAGCTGAGACGGGCAGTTTGATCGAAGCCGCTGATTTACTTAACTTACCTAAATCAACGGTCAGCCGTCGTTTACAGGCATTGGAGGATGAACTGAACATCAAATTGTTTCACCGTCAGAGCCGTTCGATGACCCTCACTTCCGCGGGTAGCCATTTTTACCAGCGTTCGCAAAAGATCTTGGCCCAGCTCGATGAAACCTTGTTCGAAATGACCAATGACGATGCCGAAATAAGCGGTCATCTGCGGATCCAAATGTTCCCTATCCACAGCATGAATGTGCTGATGCGGGCTATTTTCCGTTTTATGGACTTGCACCCTAGATTAACCGTCGAAGTGATCAGCAGTGCCGAATCCATTGATATGGTTAAAAATAATCTAGATGTCGCCTTTGTGGTTGAACCCGCCTTAGACACCTTAGACTTGGTCGTGCGGCCCGTGTTTACGACGGATCTGCGCTTCTATGCCAGCCCCGCATATTTAGCGAAACATGGCACACCGAGAACGCCCCAGGAGATTGAATTCCACAATGTGTCACTGTTTAGATTATCAAACGGCAAAATCTTCAATGAGCTTTGGATAGGTGCCGAGCAGGAAGTGAGAGTCCGAGGGAATTTTTGCTCCAATAGTGTAGAAGTGGCGGTGGAGTTTGCCCTGCAGGGGCGGGGAATTGTGTATGCCCCCGCCGAAGTCGTGGTCGATTTCGTGGAGACTGGGGAGTTAATTAGCCTGCTGCCTGAAATCGAAGCCCACCAGGGAGAATGCTATTTAGCTTATCCATCGAGGCGTTATGTCAGCTTGGCCAGTCGCCGTTTTATCGATTTTATTATGCAAGAACTCGCCCCCAACGGCGTGCCGACCAATATGAGCGAGGTGAGTCCGCGCAGAGCATGTAAAGCCTCGAAGGAAGCGTTCCCCAACGACGAACTGCGTTTTCGCGGGTAATCGAGTGAAACGCAGTCAGCCTTCAAGATTGGCGTCGGCGGTGACGACCTTTGCGGGTTCGCAGATCCGCTGCGCTAAAGAGTAACAGGCAATCCCCATCAAGAGGTTGGTGATGGGGAGCGCGAGCAATAAGCCCTTCACTCCATCGATATAAGAGCCCAACGCCGCCAGTGGCAGCATCAGCAGCACTAAGCGGCACAGGTTAATCACTAACGAACTCATGGGCCTATGGTAAGCATTCAGCGCCGTAGCAAAAATAATCACTATGCCTAGCGGGCCGTAGGCGCAGGGTAAAACCAGAATATAAAAACTCAACCACTCTAACACCTGCGGATCGGTACTGAATAAATGGGCTGTGGGCTCTGCCAAAAACGCCAGCGGAATATAGAGTAACGTCTGGAATATAAAGATAAATTTAAGGGATGACAGCAATGCCTGCTTCGCCCTTTGCGGTTGTCCAGCCCCTAGGTTTTGCGCGATAAAGGGCATCAGGCTCGACGAGAGTGCCATCACTACAATCAAGAGTAATGATTCGAGCCGAGTACCCGCACCAAAGGCGGCAACGGCACTATGATCTATATGTGCCAGCATCGCCATAATGACGGCATTGGCTAACGGATTGATTAAATTCATTAATGCCGCAGGTTGGGCAATATGGGCTAATTGATTCCAGTTAGTGCGCATTCTATCTATATCAAAGGCAGCCCATTCGAGCATTTTGCGCTTAATCATCAATAAATAACTTGATAATGAGAGGGCGACAATCCAAGCGATAAGCGTCGCAATCGCCGCGCCTTGGATTTCTAAACGTGGAAACGGCCCGATACCGAAGATCAATAAAGGATCGAGGATAAGGTTAATAATGGCCGCCAGCGCCATAATCATCGCCGGCGAGCGAGTATCGCCCGTGGAGCGTAAGCCCTGGTTTCCCACCATCAAGAGCACCAGCAGCGGCGCGCCGATATACCAGTAAATCATATAGTCGTGGATCAGCGGTAAGCTGCTCTCATTGGCACCGAGCAAACTAAAGAGCGGTGTAATAAAGATGCTGCCAAGGGCGGCTAAACTGGCGATAAGGATAAAGGTCAGCAGCAGCGCATCGTGCAAAAATACCTTCGCCCGCGGGGCATTGCCCGAGCCAATCAGCCGGCCTAAATTGGTCGATACACCGGCACCAATGCCGATGGCGATGCTAGAGATCACTAAGGTCACTGGAAAGGTAAAACTAATCGCCGCTAGGGCTTCTGTCCCTAACTGACTGATAAAAAAAGTGTCAGCGAGGCTAAAACCTAGAATGGTCATAATGCCAATCAAGTTGGGGAGGCTCATGTTGAGCAGTACACGACCAATTGGCGCGGTGAGCAGCCCGTGTCTGTCTTTCATGGGAAAAATAGTGCCTTGTTAGCGAGCGGAGGCGAGATTCTAGCAGGATTGTGCGGACTTGAAAAAACCGACATCAAAAAATTGAAGTTTTTTTTGTAAATGCCCTTGGATCTCGACACTATCAGCCCCATATCTCACACATTAAAAGAGCAGGCTGACGTGCCTCTTTTTTTAATCACAAATCGGCTCGATTGTAGGGCATCAAATCATTAGGAGAGTTCATAGATGAATATTCGTCCATTACATGACCGCGTAATCGTTAAGCGTCTAGAAGTTGAATCAACATCAGCGGGTGGCATAGTACTGACCGGTAGCGCCGCTGAAAAATCAACTCGCGGTGAAATCCTTGCTGTGGGCAATGGCCGTATTTTAGAAAATGGCACAGTTAAGCCACTGGATGTCAAAGTGGGTGACGTGGTGATCTTCAACGAAGGTTACGGCGTTAAGAAAGAAAAAATCGACGGTCAAGAAGTCTTGATCCTGTCGGAAGCTGACCTGATGGCAGTAGTAGGTTAATCCTTCGCATCAATTCGACATTCCAATTAATCATTAAAAAATTTAAAGGATAATCAAGATGGCAGCTAAAGAAGTTGTATTTGGTAATGACGCTCGCGTAAGAATGCTGGCTGGCGTAAATATTCTCGCGAACGCAGTGAAAGTGACCTTAGGCCCTAAAGGCCGTAACGTGGTATTAGACAAGAGCTTCGGCTCACCACTGATCACTAAAGACGGTGTATCTGTTGCCAAAGAAATCGAGTTAGAAGACAAATTCGAAAACATGGGCGCGCAAATGGTGAAAGAAGTTGCTTCTAAAGCCAACGACGCCGCCGGTGATGGTACTACTACTGCAACTGTACTGGCTCAAGCTATTGTAGTTGAAGGCTTAAAAGCCGTTGCAGCCGGTATGAACCCAATGGATCTGAAGCGCGGTATCGACAAAGCCGTTATCGCTGCCGTTGCTGAATTAAAAGCCTTATCACAACCTTGTGCAGATTCAAAAGCGATTGCCCAAGTTGCGACTATCTCTGCAAACTCTGACGAATCTATCGGCGAAATCATCGCAACAGCGATGGAAAAAGTCGGTAAAGAAGGCGTGATCACAGTTGAAGAAGGCCAAGCGTTAGAAAACGAATTGGACGTAGTAGAAGGTATGCAGTTTGACCGTGGCTACCTGTCTCCCTACTTCATCAACAAGCCAGAAACCGGCAGCGTTGAATTAGATCACCCATTCGTACTGTTAGTAGACAAGAAAATCTCTAACATTCGCGAACTGTTACCTATCCTTGAAGGTCTGGCAAAAACCGGTAAGCCATTGCTTATCGTTGCCGAAGACGTTGAAGGCGAAGCATTAGCAACCTTAGTTGTGAACAATATGCGCGGTATCGTGAAAGTGGCTGCCGTTAAAGCACCTGGCTTTGGCGATCGTCGTAAGGCAATGCTGCAAGACGTAGCAATCCTGACTGGCGGTACTGTTATTGCTGAAGAAATCGGCCTAGAGCTTGAAAAAGCAACGCTGGAAGATTTAGGTACGGCTAAGCGTGTTGTGATCACTAAAGACAACACCACCATCATCGATGGTAACGGCGAGCAAACACAAATTGCTGCTCGTGTAAGCCAAATCAAACAACAAGTTGAAGAGTCAACTTCTGACTACGACAAAGAAAAACTGCAAGAGCGTATGGCTAAACTAGCTGGCGGCGTAGCAGTCATCAAAGTTGGCGCAGCGACTGAAGTTGAAATGAAAGAGAAAAAAGCCCGCGTTGAAGATGCTCTGCATGCAACTCGCGCTGCGGTAGAAGAAGGCGTGGTTCCTGGCGGCGGCGTTGCTCTGGTTCGCGTAGCATCTAAGATCTCCGATGTTGAAGTCTTAAACGAAGACCAAAAACACGGTGTGGTTATCGCACTGCGCGCGATGGAAGCGCCACTGCGTCAAATCGCGACTAACGCCGGTGAAGAAGCGTCAGTTGTTGCTAACACAGTGAAGAACGGCAGCGGTAACTACGGTTACAACGCCGGTAACGACACCTACGGTGACATGTTAGAAATGGGTATCCTTGACCCAACTAAAGTGACCCGTTGTGCATTGCAATTTGCTGCGTCTATCGCAGGTCTGATGATCACTACAGAAGCTATGGTTGCTGAAATTCCACAAAACTCTGCGCCAGATATGGGCGGTATGGGTGGGATGGGCGGAATGGGCGGCATGATGTAATCCTAGCTGGTTAAAATCGTTTATAGCTGCGTTACTTTGTTACTCGTGTAGAAAAACACTACACGTCGCAACAAAAAGCCTTGCTCTAAAACGATTTTTCCTGCGCTAGATTAGCAAACATCAGCGGTCTTTAGCTTAATCGCTTAAAACCCAAATTCTTGTAAGAGAAAAATGAAAACCCCAATTCGGGCAACCGAATTGGGGTTTTGTTTTTGGCGCTGACTGCGTCAGAGTGATTGGTTAGCTCTTTTGAATTTTGTGCTGCGGTTTATATTGGTTTTGGATTGGCTAATCCCGGCAGAAACAAGAGTTAAATCAAAGTTGTGGGGCTTCACCCCTCGATTTTTTAATAAAGAGTCGACCAAGGAGGACTGCTCGTCCTATCCTCCTTGCTATTGTTTTCACATCAGCCAAGACGCCCCCAACGGAGTTGAAAGCCCCTTGGGCATTAAGCGTTCTTATGCTATCGCGTCAGACGCTCGTCCTTGATTCGACTGACACTATCTCGGTCTGATAGGCAGGATGCCTGAATGTCGTGAAGTGCATGGATGCACGAGAACGACCATGCCTTGCTCACGCAACGAACACAAATGCCTTGCGGCAACTCCGAGGGGAGGGTGAACTTCTGTGATCTCAGTGTCGGCTGTTAAACCCAAAAGAGTTATGCCTGTCCAATTTTTTGTTTTTAGGAAATTTAACAATGAGTGGCTCATTAAATGGTAGTGTTCAAATTTCTGTGTCATTTCTTTAAGCTATACCAAAAAGAGATGATTTATGACCACACCTACTTTTGATATCAATGCTGCCATTCAAGCGCTACGTGAAGGAAAAGACCTCACAGGCAA